>Ga0070728_10003405_pt1 | contig 17617 bp, 16 predicted proteins | sample tdDd471_FD_66723 | JGI IMG/M metagenome (GOLD analysis project Ga0070728, IMG submission 66723) | Marine sediment microbial communities from the Atlantic coast under amendment with organic carbon and nitrate - tdDd47.1 | ecosystem: Environmental > Aquatic > Marine > Coastal > Sediment | place... | reverse complement strand
CGTATCCGAAACGAGCCGAAAACCCTCGGGCCTACTTGCCTGGTGCCGCCGGCTGCTTCGCGGTTCCATGGAGCGCCTCGAGCCTCTCCATCGACTCCGCGGACGGATCGGCCGGGTCGTACCCGGTCTTCTCCACCGCTTCCCCGACGATGCCCTGCAGCGAGTGATAGGCACCCGTGCGGACCTCCTGACTGGGATCGCGACAGAGTTCGATCAGGGCGTCGACGTGCGCTCGTGTCCCGTTGGCCCGAGCCGCTTCCGCCGCCGCGACGCGCACCTCGGCGCGCCGGTCCTGACAAACCCGCGCCCACGTGGAGTCCGCGGGATATGCGGCGGCCAAGACGGGCGCCAGCATCACCAGATCGGCGGCCATTTCCCGGCCCGCAACCTGACGAGCTGCGCGCAGGGACTGGCGCCATCCGGCGTTGTGAAGCATCACCACGGCGGACGCTTTCTCCGTTTGCTCTTTCCACCAGGACCATGCCGCCGTGTCGAAGTCCGCCATGAGCCCTGCGCACTCCGCGTCGAGCAGGAGTTCGCGCAGCTCCTCCTCCTGTCCCAGGCGGAGCGCTTCGGTCGGGTCGCGGAGCGCAACCGACGGGACTTTCTCCTCGCCGGGTTCAAGCGCCTGTCCTCGCAAAGCGTGCAATCGATTCCGCACGTAGAGCGCTTCCCCACCGCCCAGTTCCTGGCTGAGGCGCGCCAACGCAGCCTCCTCGGGCACTCCCCCTTCGCGCAGAAGCAGGATCTCATAGAACCGCCGGCGGTCCGCGTCCTCCATGGACGCCGACATCTGGCGCAACGCAACTCGTCGATCGCGGACGAGCGTCAGGCGCGCCGCACTCGCCCAGTCGTTCTTGGCCATCAGCTCGCGATAGAGGCACTCTTCCGCAGCCGCCCGCGCACGCAGGTCCTCGCGCGCCCCATCGGCAATCGCGTAGAGATCGGCACTCGCGGCATCCGCGGTCGCAAGGGTCTCGCGCAACCGCGCCGTGCGCTGCGCCGCCGCAGGAAGCGAGTCGTACAGATCCGCAGCCCAAGGCGGGCCTTCCTTCGAACCCATGCTCGCGACAAGCGCACGCCACTCCTGATGAGCTGCGCCGATCGCTTCGACGCGGTCTCCATCCGTGAGGGGGGCTACTTCGCCGGCGAACCGGGCGCCGCTGCAGACGTAGGCGGCCAATAGATGCGACGGATCCCCGAGACGCGCGGCCTGAAGATCGCGCGCAACTTTCGACACCCGGACAAGAAAGGCATCGCGTTCAAGCTTGGGCTGCCCGCGTGCCGCGAGCAGGAACAGTCCGTCCGCGCTCTCCCAAATGCTCACGTGCGGAAAGGCAGAGCAGGCTGCGGCGACCGCCGACTGCACGGACTCCAAGTTCAACTCCCGTGCCGGCAGGCGCTGACACAGCATCCCGCCGGCCCGCAACGCGTCGTGCATCAGCGCGTAAAACTGGGATGTGTAGAAGAGCACTCCGTGGAAGGCCGCCCCCGCCGACTCGCTGGAGACTTGACGTGGCTCGAAGACGACGACGTCGTACGCATTTCGCCTCGTTCGCACGATGTGTCGCAGCGGTCCCGCGGCGGCGGTCACTTTGTCCTGATCAAGGACCTTCCGGTTCTGATGCGTCAGCTCTGCCGCCAGCTCGAAGACGGCCTCTTCGTTGTCGATGACGTCGACGGCCTGCACCTCGGCATGAACGGCGACAGCACCCGCCACAGCCCCCGACCCAAAAGAGCCCACGAGCACGCGCTCCGGCTTTCCGTGCAACAACAGCGGCAGGTGCGCGATGAAGCGACGACCTTCGACGGCGCAATCCGCGGGCGTGTCGGCGACGCCGTTGCGATACAACGTGCGTTCGGCGTTGCTAAGGTTCTCGACCACACGGTAGGTGGTGCTCGGCGTCATGCGGACGGCAACGGTTCGCGGGCGCGCATCGGATCCCGAGGCCTGCAATCCCGCGTTCGCCGAGGAGCCGAGCGAAAGCCCGCCAACCAGCAACACGAGCACCGTCGCCAACGTTGCGGCACTCGCGGGAATCCACTCGCGAACCCCGCGACCAAATCCGTTCCACGTTCCGACGATGACGAGCAGCACGGCGGACAAGAAGATCATCCCGCCCGGGGCGAACGAGCCCAGGAGCGGTCCGACCAGGGCGAGCAGTGAGAACGCCCAAGCGGCCGCGAAAATAAAGATGAGTGTTCCCGACTGGCGACCGACAGACTCACGGTCCGACAGCCGGGCACGCAGCACAAGCGGCAGCGCCAGTCCCACGCCGAATGCGCCCGGGACCACGAGCGCCAACGCCGCAGCCATCCCGACTTGCGAGCGCAACATGTTCTGGGCAAACAAGAGGGGCGCGAGAGTCAACACCGCCGCGCCCAGCAGCGCACGCGCCAGAACGCGGCGCGCGTTGCTTCCGGCGTCAACGAGCATGGCGCCCGCGCACCATCCGAGACCGAGCCCGGCAAGCGACAACAGGAAGTACTCTCCGTCCACCGCGATCACTCGCTGCCACGCGAAGCGCTGCAGCGGTACCACGATGCCGAGTCCCACCAGCGCCGCAATCCCGGCGACTCCTCCGCCGCCCGTCCACGGTGCGCGCACGTTCGCCGTAACCGCACCGGCCGAACTGCTGCTGAACACCTCTCGGGCGCCGACGCGCGAAGACAAACCCCACGCGGCCGCTCCAACCACCGCGTGGACGACGCCTCCCAGCATGGCGGCGAGCGATCCGAGCACGCCTCCGATCACGATCGCTCCGGCTCCTCCGAGCGCCATCGAACCGAGAATGACACCGGTCGCGGCGGCGGCACGGTCCGTGGTGTGTGCTGCTGCGCGTGTGAGGACGGCGATCGTTGCGCCGGTCAGCAATCCGGGCAAGCCAGCGAGCGCAAGTGCCGTGACCAGCATGCCCGGGTTGTCGCCTACGAGGTCCCGAAGCGTGGGAAGAGCCAGAGCGTAAATGGCCAGGCCCAGCTGCAGGAGCCCGCACCAGCGGAGCGGTCGGGTCGACGCATCGCTGCGCGCACCCACCAACAGCGTTCCGAGTGCAGCGCCGCCAATGAAGCAGCCGAACACCGTGGCTTGAACCTCAATGGTCGCGCCGAACTCGAAACTCAGACCGGCGGCAATGCGCAGGACCTGAATCAAGGCCCCGGCACCCGCCAGAAGAGCGAGCGGCATCACAAGCCAGAACGGGACAGGGTAGGTGAGTTTTGCTCTTCCCATGGACTCCTCAGGGTCGCACGGAACGGCGACACGCTGATGCCATCGGAATCCGCCCACCAACCGCTTAAGGAGCGATCCCCAACGGGGTCCCGAATCCGGGCACCCACCCGCAAATAGCCAAGGACCCCGCTCCCGCAGGGTCCCCTGATCTCAATTGCCGCCGGGCTCAACCGCCCGACTCATAGCGCCATCCGCGTCAGCGGATGGGCCACCAACACCGCGCGTCAGCGGATGGGCCAGCAACACCGCTACTTGTTCGGGTATTTGCTTGCGATGCGAATCGTCTTGATCCGCTCGCGTTCTTTGCGGCGGCGGCGTTCGCTCGGCTTTTCGTAGAACGAGGCCCGCTTCAACTCGCGCGTAATGCCCTCGTTGTTGCAGATCTTTCGGAGGCGACGAAGCGCCTTGTCGAGCGGCTCGCTCGGCTTGACCTGAACTTTGACCATGCGTCGGTGAACTCCTATCGAACAGCGATTGCCACGATTCCCGTGGCCAAACCGCCATGTTATCGGCCATTTTGGCCGCGGGTCAAGAATGGGAAGCACTTAATCCCCGCTTCCCAACGGTCGAATAGATGGCGGTGAGGACTACAGACCGCGCACCGAAGCACGCTCCCGCCGCCGCCCACCTCAAGGTGGGGCTCGATACGCCCTGCAACATGTGCGGAAAGGCGATCTACTTCAACTATCAGGGCCCGCTGGATGGCATTTGCGGGAACTGCACCGACCATCTCCGGCGCAAGCTCGCCCCCCGCGGCCGCAGCGGCGGGCCCGTGATTCAAAAAACGCGCACATCCGGATTCGGTCTGGGCACGGTGGCCCTCGCCTTCTTCGCGGGAGCCGCCGCGGCCGTGATCGTGCTGCTCTCCGGCGTCCTCCCGCTCTGATTCGCCGCCCGCGGGGGCTTTCGGCCGCGGCCGCCTCCATCCGGCCGAGCGAATTGCCTCCCAAAACCACGCGCAAGGTCGATGCCCGCTGCGGCGTCCTACCCGTAACGGAGAATCCCGCCGGTTGCGGGGTTTGCAGGCCGGGCTTATGGTTTGCTCTGGCAACCATTGGAGGAACAGCACGCAATGCGCGCGCTTCACAGATATCTCGTCCCCTTGGCACTTCTTATCCTGGCCACCCCTGCGCTCGCGCAGGACCCCGAGGATGAGGGCAAGGTCGACGAAGACCTCGTGATCATCAACGTGACGAAGGAGATGGAGCTCAGCAACTTCCTCGACGTCATTTCGAAGGCGACGGGCAAGCCGCTGCTCTATGACCCGCAAGGCCAGCGCGTGCGCGGCCAGAAGATGGGATCGACGTTTTCGCATCGGGTTCCGCGCGACAAGCTGTTCATCACGTTCCGCGCGATCCTCAGTTTCTACGAGCTGACCCTGGTCCCGATCGGCCCCAAGGGCTACGAGATCTACCTGGCAATCGACTCCCGCTCGACGAACAACTTCGTCAAGAACAAGGCGGTCTACGTCGATTACCGCGAGCTGGAGCAGTACTCCGATCATGACGGCCTGTTCATCAGCTGCGCCATTCCGGTCAAGCACATCGAGAACCTGACCACCCTGCGCACGGCGCTTTCGACGATGGTCACGCCGGCGGGCATTGGTCGCGTCCAGGAGGTCGTCGGATCGGGAAACATCATCGTGATGGACTTCGCGCCGACGGTCGTCTCCATGGCGCGCTTGCTGCGCCAGATGGATGTGCAGCCGGAGAGCAAACGGATGGTGATGGAGTTTGTGCCGCTTGAGTTCGCCTACGCGGACGAGGTGGCGGACATCATCTCCGAGCTGGTCACGGTGCAGCGCCAGGCGCAGACGCCGAGCAACCGGCGCGGTGCCTCGGTCACCTCCAATTCGCCCGAACCGCGAATCATCGCGTACGCGCCGAAGAACGCGCTCGTCGTGGCTTCGACCGCCGAGGACTTCGCGCGCATCGAAGTCCTCATTGACAAATTCGACAAGAAGGGCGACACGTCTTCGACGGTCAAGGTCATCCGCCTTAACCACGTCGAGGCCGAGGAAATCGCCGATACGCTCACGCAGGTCCTTGAGGGTCTGGGCGGTGTTCTGAGCACCCAGGGCCCGACGAACCGTGGCGGCAACCGCCCGCGCGGCGCCAACACGACGCGCACCGGCGGCAGCAATCAGGACCAGGAGCCGCAGGTCGTTCCCGATCCGGCCACCAACTCCCTGATTCTTGCGGCGGACGCCAAGACGATCACCGCGTTGCAGGACATCATCGCGCAGCTCGACATTCCCAAGGACCAGGTGCTGATCGAGGCGAGCCTCATCGCGTTGATCCGGACCGACGACTTCCAGCTCGGCGTCGAGCTCGTCGGCGTCGACGAGGGCGGCCTCAACTCGAGTTCCGCCAGCGGCTTCGGCGTCACCAACTTCGGCCTCTCGACCTTCGAGGACACCGACGGCGACCTGATCCCCGATATCAACGTCCCGACCGCTCTGCAGTCCGGCGGCGGCGGCCTCGTGGCCGGTATCTTCCGCAACGGCGGCATCCCGGTCATGCTCACGGCGCTGCAGCAGCTCAACCACGCCAAGGTGCTGTCCATGCCTTCGGTGGTGACCTACGACAACAGCGCGGCGACCTTGGAGTCGTTGAGCGACGAACCGGTTGGCTCGCAGGCGGAGCTCAGCTCCGGTTCGCTGCAGCAGGGATTCGACGAATTCGTCTCGGCCGGTGTCACGCTGGTCGTCTCCCCGCACATCAGTGCGGACGAGTACCTGCGCCTCGACATCGAGCTGGAAGTCAGCTCGTTCCAGGGCGACTCCTCGGCCAACGGCCTGCCGCCCCCCCGTCAGCGAAACATCATCAACACCACCATCGCGCTGCCCAACGAGCACACGGTCGTCATGGGCGGCCTGATCGGCGAGGACGAGACGATCTCGGAGTCCAAGGTGCCGCTGCTGGGTGACATCCCGGTGCTGGGATACCTGTTCAAGAACAAGACTCGCCGCAAGGTGAAGCGCAACCTCTTCGTTTTCGTGACGCCCCACATCCTGCGTCAGCACGGCGTGGACTTCACGGAGCTGCACAAGCAGACCTGGATCTCGAAGATGAAGGCGGACGAGCTGATCGATCACATCGACCTGCACAACTCGCACTTCAAGCTCGATCCGCGCTACAAGGATCCGGAGGATCTGGAGCAGGCCATGCTGGACGTCAGCTCGCACGTCGACGCGGGCCGCTTCCAGGAGGTTCCGGCCGAAATCGCGCTGCAGGAGTTGCAGGCCCTGCGTCGCAACGTGCCGGGACTCGCGGGCAAGCCCACTCCCGATCCTGAAGAGGACTAGGAGGCCTGAAGAGGACCAGGAACGGCCCGCGCGGGCGGCCTCGGAGTCGCGGAATCCCGCCGTAATCCCGGTTCGCGGAGGTAGACTAGGCGCCTTGCCCGGTGTGCACGAAAGCGCGCGGCCGGGGCGTCTAATTGCCGTGCCTGCAGCTCGCTCCCCACGGGGCTGGCTGCAGCGGAAACTACGAAGCCACCACGATGAGAGAACTCGTCCGCGAATTCATCCAGGAAAACAACCTGCTCGACACCGAGCGGCTCGATGAAGTGTTCCGTCTCGAGGAGGAGACGGGCCAGAGTTTCGAGCGAATCATCCTGCACAAGGGCTACATGTCGGAAAACGACGTGCTTCGCTCGCTCGCCCACGCCCTCGACATGGAGTACAAGCCGGCCCTCGCGGACGAGAAGGTGCCAGAGGCGTTCACCCACCAGGTGCCCGTCGGCTTCGCGCGCAACTACGCTTTGTGTGCGGTCGACGAAGCCAACGGGACGATCCGCGTCGCAACGGCCTTCCCGCTCGACACGCATCCCATGGATGACCTCGCGTCGATGCTGGGCTCCGAGGTGGAGCCGGTACTGGCGCCGCGCGCCGAGATCACAGCGCTGATCAACCGCGCCTACAAGGCCAAGGCGGGCATCGTCGACGAGACGATGGACGGCATGCGCGAGGACGACGTGATGTCCGAGGCGATGGCCCTGGACGAGTCCGAGGATCTGCTCGCCACCGCCAACAAGGCGCCGATCATCCGGCTCGTCAACATGGTCCTCTTCCAGGCGCTCAAGATGCGCGCCTCGGATGTTCACTTCCAGCCCTTCCCCGACCGCCTCCAGGTGCGCTATCGCATCGACGGCGTGCTCTACGACATGGAGGCGCCGCCCAAGAAGGTGCAGGACGCGATCCTGTCGCGCATCAAGGTCATGGGCAACATGGACATCGCCGAACGGCGCCTGCCTCAGGATGGCCGCGCGTCGGTGAAACTGGGCGACTCGGATGTCGACATTCGCATCTCGTCGGTGCCCACCAGCAGCGGCGAACGCGTCGTACTGCGCCTGCTCGACAAGAGCGCGCGCCTCTACGAGTTGAAGGAGATCGGCCTCGAGACGGACAACCTCAAGATCGTCGAGAAGTACATCCAGTACAACCACGGCATCCTGCTCGTGACCGGCCCCACCGGCTCCGGCAAGAGCACGACGCTGTACGCCGCGCTGCAACAGGTGAACTCGACGCAGCTCAACGTCATCACGCTGGAGGATCCGATCGAGTATCAGCTCGAAGGCATCAGCCAGATCCAGATCAACGAGAAGAAGGGGCTCACGTTCGCGAAGGGCCTGCGCCATCTCCTGCGTCAGGACCCCGACATCATGATGGTCGGTGAGATTCGTGACGTGGAGACGGCCGGCATCGCGATTCAGGCCGCACTCACCGGTCACCTTGTGTACTCGACCCTTCACACCAACGACGCCGCCAGCACGATCACCCGTCTGGTCGACATCGGGCTCGAGCCCTACCTGGTCGCGTCCTCGCTGATCTGCGTGATCGCGCAGCGCCTGGTACGGCGCATCTGTCCCGAGTGCCGCTACGATTGCGAGCCGACCGAAGAGGACCTGTTCGACGTGAAGTCGATCGGCTTGACGATCGACCAGTTCCCCAACGGGAAGATCTGGAAGGGTCGCGGCTGTCCGTCCTGCTACAACACCGGCTACACCGACCGAACCGGCATCTACGAGGTGCTCCCGGTCGACGAGATCATCAAGGAGCAGGTGATGTCGCGCGTGAACTCGACCGTCATCAAGAAAGACTCCCTCGAGCGCGGCTGCCGGACGCTCCGCATGGACGGCGCCTTCAAGGTACTGAGCGGCGTGACGACCCCCGCCGAGGTGCTGCGCGTGACGCAGCTGGACGCCTTCTAATCGCGGATTGACGCATGCCGATCTACGAATACAAGGGCGTCGACGTCAAGGGAGGCAGCAAGCGCGGCATCGTGGATGCCGACGCTCCGCGCGACGCGCGCGCGAAGCTGCGCGAGCAGGGCGTCCTTGTCACCGACCTCAACGTTTCGGACGTCTCGCTCGCCGCGGACGACAGTCGCGAGCAGAAGGACGACAAGCGTTCCTGGTTCAAGAAGACGTTCCGATTCGAGCGCTCCGTCAAGGGCGGCGATTCGCTGCCGGTCTACACGCGACAGCTCTCCACGCTGATCCGCTCCGGCATCCCGCTGGCGCAGGCGCTCGGCGCACTGATCGAGCAGGTCGAGCACAAGGACATCGAGGCGATCCTGCGCGACGTCCGCGAGCAGGTCATGCGCGGCGCCAACTTCGGCGACGCACTCGCCAACCACCCGGGTCTGTTCGACACGTTGTTCGTGAACATGGTTCGGGCCGGGGAGGCTTCCGGCCATCTTGACGAGGTGCTCGTGCGCCTTGCCGACTATCGCACCCGCCAGGCCCAGATCGCCGGACGCGTCAAGACGGCGCTGATCTACCCCGCGGTCATGTTCGTGATTGGCGCGGCCGTCGTAATCTTCCTCGTCAACGTCGTTGTCCCCCGCCTGGTGAACATCGCCAAGGCGCGCGGTCAGACGCTGCCGTGGATGACGCGCCTGCTGGACAACCTGTCGATCTTCCTCCAGAACAACCTGCTGTTGCTCACGTTCATGGTGTTCGCCGGCTGGATTGTCTGGCGCTACGTGCTGTTGGCCCGGCCGGAAGTTCGCCTGTGGTGGGATGGCGCCAAACTCAAGATCCCGGTGCTCGGTACGGTCCTGAAAAAGCAGATCGTCTCGCGCTTCGCCACCACCATGTCGACCCTGCTGCGATCCGGCGTCACGGTGCTCGACGCGCTCGAGATCGTGAGCACGATCATGCGGAACAAGGTGATGGAAAACACGCTCGATGAAGTGCGCACGCGCATTCTCGAGGGCGCGGACATCGCCACCCCCCTGAAGAAATCGGGAGTCTTCCCGCCGGTCGTCGGATACATGGTGGCCGTCGGCGAGCAGACCGGTCAGTTGGACGAGATGCTCGAACGCATCGCCGAGGTCTACGAGGAAGAGATCGAAACCACGACGACCCGTGCGCTCGCGATCCTGGAGCCCATGATGATTGTCGTGATGGCATTCGTGGTCGGCTTCATCGTGATCGCCGTCATGCTGCCGATTTTGCAATCCTCGTCGTCAATCGGCGCCCCCAGATAAGCAAGCAAGAAAGAGAACTGCCATGCGCAACCGAGGCTTCACCCTCATCGAAATCATGGTCGTCGTCGTCATCATCGGGATGCTGGCGGCGTTCGCCGGCCCGAAGATCTGGCAGCTGTTCGCCCGCGGCCAGGAGGACATCGCGCTCACCAAGTGTCGCGACATCCACAACTCCGTGAGCACCTGGATGACGCTGACCAAAAAGGGCGTCCCGACGGACCTCTCCGAGCTGGAGGAGTCGATCACCCGCGGTGGCGACGAGCCGTTCATGAAGGAAGAGGACGATCCGTGGGGTCTGCCCTACTACATCGAGAAGCTCGGCCGTCGGAAGTTCCGCATTTGCAGCGCCGGGCCGGACGGTGACGAGGGAACCGACGACGATCTCTGTTACCCGGAAGACGACGAGAGATAGTCGGCAACGTGCGAAAGTCCGGAGGCTTCACCCTTATCGAGCTGGTGGTCGTGCTCGTCCTGATCGGCCTCCTGCTCGCCTTCAGCCCGCTGGCACTCGACGCGGTCGTCGCGGAGCGGGAGCTGGAGAAGGAGACGTCGCGCTACGGCACAACGATCGAGCTGCTCTCGCACCAGGCCATGCTCGACCGGACCAACTACGCGATTCACATCGACACCGAGAACCACAAATGGGCGGTACAGGTGCCGGAAGAGGTCGTCGAGCAGGGCGGTGACGTCGACGAGGAACCGCGCCGGATCCTCGCCCTCGACCTGGAGGCGGACCTTGAGGATCTGGACTGGCACCAGCTTCCCGACGAGATGTCGTTGGAGTACTACGAGGGATCCCGCCGCATCGAGGAGGGCCGGTATCGCATCCTCCTGACTCCGACCGGAACGATCGACCCCCACACCATCATCTTCGAATCGAACCGCGTCTCCTCCCTCGATGAGCGGGACCGGATGCGCACCGTCAAGGTCAACTTCCCGGGATTCGTTTCCTACGCCCTTGGTCGCGAGATCGAGGACTTCAAGAAGAGCAATGCCGAGATCGGTCGCTAGACGCGTTCCGGCTCGCCGGCGCGCGCGCGGCCTCACACTGCTGGAGGTCGTCATCGCGCTGCTGCTGTTCGCATTGATGAGCACCGTGCTGCTCACCGGGCAGGGCACCGCCGCACGCGCCATCGAGAGGGCCGAGGTCATGCGCGACATGGCCGAACTCCTCAGCTTTCGGCTGAACATGGTGGCGTTGCAGCCCACCGAATACCAGGACGGCGATCAGGGCGAGTTTCCGTCGCAGGGGCAAAGCACGCGCCTGATCGACGAGATCGACGTCTTCAGCGATCGCTACGAAGGCTACACGTGGGAAGTCACGATCGCGGAAACGATCGGTGCGGGTGCCAGCGGAAGCGTCAGCATCGACGGCGATGACCCGCGACAGACCCTGTTCGAGTCCGAGGGGACCGGCGGCGGCGACGACGCGGGCGACGAATCCGACGAGGAGCTCGAGGCCGATGCCGTGGACCGCATGCTGCTGATTACGGTAACCGTCTACCCGCCCGGATGGGAGGACTCCGACCGCGACGAAGCCGACGCCATCCAGCCTCGCTCCGCATGGACTGCGATTCACCTTCCGACCGAAACCGAGGACTCGGGGAACGCGCGATGAAACGCGGCTTCACACTCATTGAGATTCTCGTCGCTACCGCGCTCTTTGCGCTCCTGATGGGTGCGTACTACACCGCGTTCACGAACGTCCTGATCCTGGAGGAGTACGCGCGCAACCAACGCGCCTTCTCCAGTGTCGGGCCCGCGATTCTCGACCTCGTCGAGGACGACATCCTGAGCGCCTACACCAATCCTCGCGAGCTGGCCGCCTACCCCTTCCGCGGCGAAGACGACTCCCTGGGCAGCGAACCGGCCGACCGCGTGATGTTCGTGGCCCGTCGTTCGTCCATCGCGCAGGAGGAGTTCTTCGGCCGCGACAACTGGGTGCGGAGTCCCGTCAACGAAGTCGGCTATCGCATGGCACGCGGGCGCGCCGAATTGGGGAACGTTCGCCGCCTGTACCGGCGCGAATCCTACTACGTCGACGACTCCCCGCTGCAGGGCGGCGACTACTTCGAGGTGTACGATCGCGTGGTCGGATTCGACTTGCTCTACATCGGCTACCGAGCAGAGGAAGAGGCGCGGGAGTCGCAGGACTCGGCGGCCGAGAACGAGTTCGACAAGTTCGAGAGCTGGGATTCCGAGGAACGCAAGGGGCTCCCGAGCGCGGTGATCATCACGCTGGTCATCGAGGCTCCCCAGATCTCGCGGGAGCGGAGCGACGAGGCAGACGATGTCACGCGCAGCAGGCGCACCTACGTGCGCGTGGTTCCCTTGATGCAGGCAGACGACATCCCGCCGGCCGCGGCCGGCCCTGGCGACCCGGCGAACCCGGCGCAGCCCGGGACGCCGGGAACCAATCCGGGGAACGGCAACAACCCGACCCCGCCGCGTTAGCGAGCCGGGCGGAGCAGCTCGCGGCCGCCCATCAGAGGCACCAGGACCTCCGGTACCGCAATTGACCCGTCCGCGCGCTGGTAGTTCTCGATGAGCGCGACCAGGATGCGCGGGCTGGCGAGCACCGTGTTGTTCAGCGTGTGGCAGAAGCGCGCCTTTTTCTTCTCGTCGCGGTACCGCAGGTCGAGTCGGCGCGCCTGGTAGTCGTAGTAACGACTCGCGGAGTGTGTCTCCCCGTAGCCGCCGCGCCCCGGCATCCAAGTTTCGATGTCGTACGTGAAGGCCGCCGAGCGCCCAAGGTCGCCCCCGCACAGCGCCACGATCCGGTACGGAAGGTTCAGTCCCTTCAGAACATCTTCGGCGTTGGTCAGGATCTCCTCGTGGAGCTCGCGGGATCCCGCCTCATCGTTCGGCGCGACGACCACCTGTTCGACCTTGGTGAACTGGTGAACGCGGTACAGGCCGCGCGTATCGCGACCGTGCGCGCCCGCTTCCCGGCGAAAACAGTACGACAGTCCGGCGTACCGCAACGGCAGGTCCTCCAGCGAGAGCTTCTCGCCGGCGTGCAACGCGGTGATGGGCACCTCCGAGGTTCCGATCAGCCAGCCGTCGTCGCGCGTGAGCTCGTAGGCCTGGTCCGCCCCGATCGGCAGGTAGCCCGTGCCCTCCATCGTTCCGCGGTGAACCATGACCGGCGGAGTCATCGGCGTGTAGCCGCGCCCCGTGATCAGATCGAGCGCGTATCGCAAGACCGCCTGCTCCAGGAGCATCAGGTCGCCCTTGAGAAAGTAGAAGCTGCTCCCGGCCAATCGCGCGGCGCGCTTCATGTCCAGCAGCCCCGCCTCGGTTGCGAGATCAACATGGTCCTTGGGCTCGAAGTCGAACGCCGGCTTCTCACCCCAGTGGCGAACCTCGACGTTTTGTTCCGCGGTCAAGCCCTCGGGCACTTCCGGGTCGGCGATGTTGGGAACCGTCAAAAGCAACTGACGGAGCTCGCCTTCGATCGCGCTCTGCTTCTCGTCGAACGGTTTGATCGCAGCTCCCAACTCCTTGGAGCGAGCGATCGCCGCCGTCTTTTCATCCCCTTGGAGGCCGGGAACCTGCTTCGAAAGACGGTTCTGCTGCGCCTTGAGGTCCTCGCGTTCGCGGGAGAGATCGAGGAGTTGCCCGTCGAGGCTGAAAATGCGGTCGAAGTCGACCGTGATCCCACGCCGCGCGGTGGCGGCCTTGACTGCGTCGGGGTTCTCGCGAAGGAATCGTCGATCGATCATGAACCAAGCCTAAAGCAGCCCACGCGTCCTCGAAAGTTCGAGGAACCGGGCAAGCCCTTGCTCCTCGCGCGGACCAATCCGGAATCGGATGCGATTGCGCAGATAATCCGCGAGCTGCTCCGGAGGGACCCCGAGATCCGACGCGGCGGCGTACTCCTCCAACCGCTCGCTCCCGGCACGGTAGGCCTCTTCGAGCGCCGGTTCGGCCGCGGGATCGCCGTACCAGGCTGCGAACACGAAAGGCAGCCCACTCCAACGGGTCCATTCGGCGGCGAGATCGACCGTCGGTTCGCCACGCGCAACGCGCTCCAGTGCCGCATCTCCAATCAGCAGCTCCGCGTCCGCCTTGCCGGCGACCAGTTTCGGCTCGCTGCCATAGACCTCAGCGAACAACACCTGCGCCAGCAGCCTGGATGTGCGCGACGCGGGATCGAGCCGCAACGTCGTGCACTCGGCCAGGGGGCGCCGCAGGAAGAACAGGACGGAGTCGACCGGGCCCTCGGCCGCGACCCCAAGCGAGCCGACGCGGGGCAAGCCAAGCGCCTCGCCTGCTGCCACGGGCAGGAGCGAGACATCCAGCTCGCCCTGCTCAACGCGTCGAGCCAACGCGCTGGGCACGTCCAGCACCAGCGGCTCCAGCCCCTCGATCAGGGGGCGCGCGTTCAGATAGGAAACCGCCCCGAATCGCATGAGTGGAAGGGTACCCGCCGTCGCGCACTTCGTGAGCAATGGCGGGACAGGCCCGCCTCGGTCACGGGGCGAATGGGCATGGCGCCCCTACGCGGGCGCCAATAAGCGAGGGACCCCCCGGACGGGGGATCCCTCGTAGGTGTCGATCAGTCGCGCTTTAGCGCGGGTCGCCGAAGAACGGCGCGCCCAAGTACGGGTCCGTGATGTCGTAGTCGAAGAAGTAGATGTCGATGAAGTTCCACGCCTTCTGGTAGTTGCGTGTGAACTGCGCCCAACGGGTGAAGCCGTCGTAGTGGCCGTTGTCCGTGTAGACGCTCAGGATGCCGCCTTCAATCCACTTCGGGATGTACCAGAGGCCGCCAGCGATGTACTTGCAGCCGCCCACGGTGACGATCGCGAACAGAGTCAGACCAAGGATGTACTTACGCATCAGTTGATGCCCTCCGATATCTTCCTGCCGTAGGGGCGAAATCCCCAGCGAGACGAGGTTTTACCCCTTAGTCCCGTTGCGGGTCAACCCCCGATATAAATGCCGTTCCCGAATATAGGCTTCGACCGCCTTCGGTACCAGATCGGTTATGGATTTTGACTTCCGCAGGCGCGCGCGGACTTCTGTGGACGAGACCGAAATCGCCGGAATTTCAACGATTGCGGCTCGTCCCTCGCCGAACGCAGCGGTAAATCGCTGCTGCCCCGGGCCGAGCACCGCGCCCGGTCGGGCGAAGGCGACCAGCTGGACCAATTCGAGGATCGCGCCGGGCTCTCTCCAATTGGGAAAGTCATCCAGCATGTCCGCGCCTACGAGCAGCTCCAGATGATCCTCGGGATGGGCTGCCTGGAACGCACGGAGGGTGTCCACGGTGTACGACGGCCCCTCGCGCTCCCCCTCGATGTCCAGGACGTCCAGCCCGTGCTCCGGAGCCGCCGCCAGCCGTGCCATGGCAACGCGGTCCTCGAACGAAGCCTCGCACCCTCCGGGCTTGTGCGGCGGAGATGCGGCAGGCACGAAAAACAAGCGGTCCAACGCACGCCGGTGCAGGACGGCTTCCGCGGCCGCCACGTGCCCGGAATGAATCGGGTCGAACGACCCGCCATAGATGCCAGTTCGCATCGCTGCGTATCCTAACGGACGTGCGCCCCCTGCTCGTTCTCGTCGGCCCGACCGCCAGTGGCAAATCTTCCGCCGCCATTCCCGTCGCGCGTGCCCTTGGCGCCGAGATCCTCTCGTTGGACTCGATGCTGCTCTACCGCGGCATGGACGTGGGAACGGACAAGCCGGTGGATCTTGGAGACATCCCCCACCACGGAATCGACCTGCTCGACCCCGCGGAGCGATTCGATACGCGTCGCTACCTGCGCAACGCCGAGGCGGCCATCGCCGACATTCAGCGGCGCGGGCACGAAGTCCTGGTCGTGGGCGGTACGGCGCTGTACCTGGTCTCGCTCCTCAAGGGGATGTTCGAGGGGCCTCCGCGGGACGCACAGTTTCGCGAGGAGCTCGATCGCATCGCATCCCCGGATCTGCACGTCCGCCTCGAAGCAGTCGACCCGGTCATGGCGGAGCGGCTACATCCCAACGACCGAAGGCGGATTACGCGCGCCCTAGAGGTCCACGCATTGACCGGACGCGCGCTCTCCGACCTCCAGCGCGAATGGGACGGCCCGGATCGCTTCCCGTCCCGCATTGCCGGCGTGCGTCGACCGCGGGAGGAGGTGCGAGCGCGCATCGAACGGCGCGTCGACGAGATGCTCGATAGGGGCCTGGTCGAGGAGGTGCGCGGGCTCGAGCTCGGCCCGACCGCGGCGCAGGGTGTGGGCTACAAGGAGGTGCTCGGTTATCTCCGCGACGAGTACGACCTCGCCGAAGCACGCCGCCTGATCATTCGGAACACCGGTCGGCTCGCACGACGCCAGGAGACGTGGTTCAAGCGGCTCGACGTGCACTGGATCGACGGGAACGCTTCCGACCTCGTCGAGCAGCTGATCGACTTCTATCGCGGCTCAACGGTGCAGTAGCTCCGCACGGCAGGATCGAAGATCTCGCGGACGCGGCGATTCACCTCTTCGCGCGTCACCTTCAGCAACAGCTCGCGGTAATCCTGGATCGTGGTCCCGCGGAGGTAGTTGGCCGTCAAGACGTGCGCAATTGCCTGCGGCGAATTGAAGGCGCGCGCGAAGCCACCTAGTTCCTTGTTCCGCATGCGCTCGAAGGCCGCCCGATCGACGCCGTCGCGGCGCGCGCGGGCCAGTTGCCGATCGAGTTCCTTCCGCAGCCGCCCCACGTTGTCCGACTCGCCGCCCAGCAAGCCGAAGGCGAAGGTCGGGTCCGCGGTGTAACCAGCCGAGAAACTCTCGTCGATGAGCCCCGCCTCGTAGAGCGCGAGATAAATCGAACCGGAGTTTCCGAAGAGACAATCGAGAGCGATCGCCGAAGCGATTTCCCGACGCAGGAGCGTCTTCCCGCCGCGGCCCGGTGCGCTGTCCTTGCAGGCCAACAGCAGGCGCGGACGCGAAACGGGGAGGCGCAGCGACCACTCGCGTTGATGAGCCCGGCGGGACTCGCGCGGAGCCTGCGGGCGCGGCCCGGGCGCCCTGCCGAAGCGGCGCTTCCCCAACTGCTCTTCCGCCACCGCCAACGTGTGCTCCACGGGTTCGGGCGACACCGCCGCCAGAATCATGTTGCGCGGGTGGTAGTAGGTGCGATGCACCTCCTGCAACAGCTCCATGGTGATCGGCGCGATCGTCTCCGCCGTCCCGGCAATGTCGATGCGGACCGGATGCTTCGCGTACAGGCACTGGAGCGCCCCGAAGTAGATCCGCCAGTCCGGATCGTCGTCGTACATCGCGATTTCCTGGCCGATGATGCCCTTCTCCTTCTCGACGTTCTCAGGCGAGAGGTGGAGGTCGTAGACCAGCTCGAAAAGCGTCGTCAGGTTGTCGGTGTACGCGTCCGAGGTGCCGAACAGATACTGCGTGTTCGTGAACGACGTGTACGCGTTCGCGGAGGCTCCGCGCGCGGCGAAGGCGTCGAAGGCGTCGCCGTCCGGGGTCTCGAACATCTTGTGCTCGAGGAAGTGCGCCGTGCCGTCGGGAATCGGCTTCCCGCTTCGTCGGGGGCCGAGGCGCGTATCCACCGAACCGTAGCGGGTCCCGATGGTGGCGTACGACCGCGTGAACTCCGGCTTGTGCACGACATACGCCGTCAGCCCGGAGGGGAACACATGACGGTGGACGACCTCGTCCAGAGTCGCATCGTGCAGGATCTCAGTGGTCATGCTCTATGCACTCCCGTTCGTGAGCAGGTAGACGGTATCGAGTTCGATGGTGCGCGCGGCGGCCGCGATCGAGCGAGCGTGAACCGCAAGCAGTTCGTCCCGGAGGCGCTCGACGTCGGGCTCGATGCCGTTGAGGGATCGCTCGAGCGCGAATTCCATCACGGCGGCCGGCGAGTCATGCATGCTCCGGAGGCCGGA
>Ga0070728_10003399_pt1 | contig 17649 bp, 13 predicted proteins | sample tdDd471_FD_66723 | JGI IMG/M metagenome (GOLD analysis project Ga0070728, IMG submission 66723) | Marine sediment microbial communities from the Atlantic coast under amendment with organic carbon and nitrate - tdDd47.1 | ecosystem: Environmental > Aquatic > Marine > Coastal > Sediment | place... | reverse complement strand
ATGAGGGGCGTATCGTTGGTGTTTTGGGCGAAAACGGCGCAGGAAAATCAACCCTGATGAAAATTTTGTCTGGATTCCAGCCTGCCGATGAAGGTGATATTCGGATTAATGGTCAGGTTGTCGATTACACTGGACCAACGGCGGCAATTGCCAACGGCATCGGGATGCTCCAACAAGACCCGCTGGATGTCGGTGCATTTACCGTACTCGAAAATTTTATTTATGGCGGTGCAACTGATATTCTGCTGAAACGCCGTGAAGCCGAAAAGACCCTGACCGAATTAACAGGACGCTTTGGCTTTGAGCTAGACCCCCATCAACCGATTGATAATCTACTCATCGCCCAACGGCAACAATTGGAGATCATCCGTTTACTGGCGTTAGGGGTGCGAACGCTGATTTTAGATGAGCCGACAACAGGGATTTCCGCTGAGCAAAAGGTGATTCTGTTTGATGCGCTCCGTAAATTGGCACGCGAAGAAGGGATGATTGTCTTATTGGTCTCGCACAAATTAGAAGATGTGATTGACTTGTGCGATGAGGTGATTGTCTTACGAGCAGGGTCATTGGTTGGTGATATGGCAATGCCTGATACCGATGAAAACTTAACCAGCCAAGTAATTGCCGACACAAAAAAGCAATTAGTCACGCTGATGTTTGGGGAAGAACTCGGCGCACAAACCCGTGAACCCGTCACAATTGGCGAACCCGTCCTCGTTGCCGATAAGCTCATTGTCCATGATATACGCTTAGATATGCAACCGATTTCGTTAACCGTTCATGCTGGCGAAGTCATTGGTTTGGCGGGGTTGGATGGTAGCGGACAAGAATTATTTATGCGAGCCTGTGCACGGTTACAAGGGGTCGAGGGTGGTAGTTTGCATCTCAACGGCGAATCCATCAAGCACTATAATTATCGAGATTTGTTCCATCGGGGCTTAGTATTTGGCGCGGCAGGTCGCATCGAAGAAGGGCTCATTGCTGGCTTGACCCTCACTGAGCATACGGCGTTGGTCGCTGATGATAACTTGCGTATCGACTGGAATTCGGTTCAACAACGGACGCTGACACAGATAGATCGCTATCGGGTGAAGGGGCGCGCCACCGATAATATCGAGCAACTGTCTGGTGGGAATCAACAACGGGTATTGATTGGACTCTTGCCAGATAATCCGCATCTCTTGATTTTAGAACAACCCACCCGCGGCTTAGATGTTGATTCGGCGCGCTGGATTTGGTCGCAATTATTAGAGCGTCGTAAAACAGGGACAGCCATTATTTTTAATTCCGCCGAACTAGATGAACTAGTCGCCTATAGTGATCGCATTTTTGTATTTTATTCGGGGCGTGTGTATGAAGTCCCTGATGTCAGCCAAACCAGCATTGATCAACTCGGACATTTGATCGGTGGCGAATTTTAATTTACTCTCAGCGGACAAACACACGATTTTTCACCACAGAGGACAAAGCAAGTTCCATATCTATAATAATGGGGCATTCCCTTCACGAATGACTTCAATTTATTTTCTCTACGACTTTGCCTCTCAATGCTAAATAATGAACGGGTTTAGTTGTTATTTTGAATGGCTAACTCTCATCACTCCTTACTCATCATTGTTCTTCTCACTTTGATACTTCTCTAACATAAGTATGTTGTAACCTCTCTATCAGTTGCGTATAATCAATATAGTTATTTTTCTGCTTAATGATGTGTTGCGGATAAATTCTTATTTTCCACACTATCCAACACACACCACAAGTAGGCATAGGCAAATCTGCCTGTGATTCGTTCATTATAATTGTTTAACTTGGTTTGCCATCGCATTGCGATACTCACACCCAATTATCCGTGAGGGATACAGACTAAGCTAGGCAAAGGAGACAATTCTATATGACCCCCTTTTTCATTTTCCGTATTGTCGGGTTAGTGGTCTTTTCGATTGTGGGTATCCGCGTCGGGACTGATCTTGCTGGCTTTATCAATCTTGCAGAATCAGAATCTGCATTTATCTTCTTCTGGGTCGGTGCGCTCTTTGGCTTAACAGCTACACCATGGATTACAGTCGCCCCAGTCCAACGTTTGCGCCGTGCAATCAACGAAATGCCTGTACCCAAGCTGATTATGTCGGCAATCGGCGGCATGTTAGGTTTATTACTGGCATTGATGTTATCATTCCCATTATCGTTACTCGAAAAACCAATCGGTGATATTGCGCCAGCAATTATTTCGGTCATTTTTGGGTATTTAGGCATGACAATTTTTAGCATCCGTGCCGCAGAAATCTTGGACGTAATGTCAGAACGCTTTGGTGGACGTAGCCGTCGTTTGAATAGTTTTACTAGCCGTCAATTGATTTTAGATACCAGCGTCTTAATTGATGGACGTATTGTAGAAATTTCAGAAACAGGATTTATCGGAGGTATGTTAGTCATTCCTCGCTTTGTCCTGAGTGAATTACATCGTGTAGCAGATTCTCCCGACCCATTGCGCCGTAATCGTGGACGACGTGGACTTGCTAAACTCAATGAACTCCAGCGTAATAATGACTTACCTGTCAAAATTATCGAAGACGATCCAGAAGATTTTATCGAGGTCGATGCTAAGTTGGTAGCTCTTGCCATACAAATGGATGCCTCGTTAGTCACGAATGATTTTAATTTGAATCAAGTCGCAGATGCACAAGGCGTTGATGTCTTGAATATCAATGCGTTAGCGAATGCTGTCCGCGCCGTCTTTATTCCGGGCGAAACATTTGCCATCCGTATCATTCAAGAGGGGCGCGACCATAATCAAGGGGTTGGCTACTTAGATGATGGGACAATGGTTGTGGTTGAGACGGGTCAGAAATATATGGATAGAAACATTGAAGTGGAAGTCACCAAGTTAATTAATCGTCCTACAGGGCGCATGATATTTGCTGTGCCAGTAGATGAATCTTAGGGCATAGACAAGCGGGATAAGATTACTCTGGCACGTTGAACGGCTGACGGCATATCTGGTACAAGTTCCATGTTAATCAGAGTAATCTTGTTAATCGCAAAGACGAATAGCCGTGCCGGATTACTAACATCAATGTGTAAATAATGGATATTGCGATGGTTAAGGTTCGCAATTAATTTACGAATTTGTTTAAAGCTAATTTCGACTACGGCATCCACTTTACGGTCAATGATAATGACAACTTTAGACTGTTGATGATTGACCTTTATTTTAAGGTATTGTTGCTGAACTTGTAGGGCATCATCAAAGGTTGATGAATCCCAAACATGTATACAATAGATACCCTCATCAATTTGTTTTAGTGCCATTGGCATAATACAATAACATCTACACTATGTGTTTATTCCTGTGATTATACCCCCTATCGATCGTAGAATGACGTAAGTTGCGCCTTATCAAACACATTACAGCTGATTATTTTGTGCTTCTCTCAATGAATATCTATAAATATGCTCATCACCTCGTTACTGAGTCTAATGAGTTACGATTTGGATTATCATTTCATCCATCTGTGGAATCACGTGCCCGACTTCATGCTGAATATCTTGTGTCAGATGCTGGCTATCATCTAATGTGATGCTAGGGTTTACTAAGACCGTCATAACACCATACATCCGATGTCCAACCCACCGTAAGCGAAAGGTTCTGATGTCCTTTACGCCATCAATCTCACGCACATGGGCTTCAACATGCTCGACCAGATGAGGATCAACCGCATCCATCAAACGATACCATACAGCTTTAATAGCATTCCATGTAATGCCGACAATCGCCAATCCAATCACAATTCCTACAATCGGGTCTAAAATCGGTACACCAATTAACGTCCCCAATACAGCAATCAAAACGGCTAACGATGTTAAACCATCAACCCGTGCATGCTGACCATCTGCAATCATTGCATCCGAACCAATTTGCCGTCCAACACGAATTTGCATCATAGCAACTAACTCGTTGCCGATAAATCCAACAAGAGAAGCCAATGCCAACCATCCCAGATTTTGTAGTGGTTGGGGATTAAACAATTTCTGGAATGACTCAATGAGGATATACCCTGCGCTAAACCCAATCGAAATCACAATAAAGACCCCGGCAATGTCTTCCAAGCGTCCAAAACCATAGGTATAACGACGATTCGCCATTCGCCGAGCAAAGTAGAAGGCAATCAATAAGGGAATTGAATTGAGCGCATCCCCCAAATTATGTACGGTATCCGCAAGCAACGCCACACTACCACTCGCCATATAGATAACGACTTGCAATGCTGTTGTGACACCCAATGCAACTAAGGCAATCCAAACGGTGCGAATCGCCAATTTGTTATCCATAATCGCCGTGTCTGATGTCAAATCCGTATGGCTATGATCATGCGTAAAGCCCGGTAAATGTAGTGCCATCGCAATCGTGATAAGAATATTATTTCCACTGTGATGATGGTTGTCGTGATTGTCGTGACTATGGGGTTGTCCATGCGAATGTGAATGCGTCATGTGCTCTTCTCCATGTGATATATTATCTGTAGCATAGCAAACAAATCACGTGAAAAAGTCTATTGCAAAAAGTTGCGATTACGAAGTTCTTTGTGGTGATAAACATGTGATACTAAAAACAAAGATCTATAATATCACAGCTATTACATCACAATTGGCGTATAATCAATATCACCTAACAAATTGAGGGTCAGGCTACCCACCATCACAATCAAAACCTTCTCTAACTTGTAAAACCTATAGACGTTAGCATTCTAAATTTATTAAAATTCAAACTGTGGATGGAAGCCATGAGACTAGAAGACCTTCAAAAACAATCCCTCAGAAATATTTTTATATTAGGTATCATATTAATCTTCGTCATTGCGACTATGGATTATTTTACTGGTTTTGAACTCAGCTTCTCGGTGTTTTACTTGATACCGATTGCCTTGATTACATGGTTCGGCAAAGATCGGCGCGTCGGTATTCTTACTGCGATTATCGGTGCTATCGTTTGGTTGACTGTTGATGCTTTGAGTGGACAGACCTATTCACTGGCACTTGTTCCCTTCTGGAATGCAGGTGTACGCCTTGGATTTTTCCTGATTGTGGTATTTTCCCTCTCATCATTGCAGGCGGCAACTGAGCGACGAGAAGAACTCGCACAATTCATCGTCCATGATCTGCGTGCCCCGCTTTCTAATACCTTATCGGGATTGACACTCCTACTTGAAATTTCGGGGGATTCGCTCGATTCAATGCAACAGGAAATTGTGCAGATCAGTCTAGCATCTTCTAACCGCATGTTGACACTCGTTAATTCATTGCTTGATTTAGCCCAGCTGGAAAGCGGGAAATTTAAGGTTAATCTACAACCTGTCGCAGTTCAGGGAGTGGTCAATATCGCGCTTGAGCAAGGTTTTGCGATGGCAAAGCGTGGTGAGGTGACGTTGGTCGGTGACGTTGATGAAGGCGTTGAAAATATGCTTGCTGACAATGACCTAGTGGTAAGGGTGCTCGTCAATGTCCTCAGCAATGCCTTAAAATTTAGCCCGACAGGATCAACCGTTCAAATTCGGGCGAGTCGCCATGAAAATCAGCAAGTTGCCATCCACGTTCATGATGAGGGTAAAGGTATCCCAAAAGAATGGGCAGATAAAGTGTTTGATAAATTTGCTCAAGTAGATGCCAAGCGACAAGGAACAATCATCGGTAGTGGACTTGGACTGACTTTCTGCCGATTAGCGATTGAAGCACAAGGTGGACGTATCTGGTTGACGAGCGAAGTTGACAAAGGCACAACTGTATCATTTACACTTCCGCAAGCCTAATCTCAGGTTCGCTTGGGGATATGCCTTTAAGCTTATTTATTCGCTTAGGTCATGACATCGGTTTTATATCTGATCTATCATGCGTATGAGGTCAAACGCAATGACACATGAAACCCAAGATTATATTCAAATCCTGCGCGACAAAGGCTATCGGGTCACACCACAACGCTTGATTGTGTTGGATGCCATTTGTGAAATTAGCGGACATGCCGACCTTGGACAAATCACGGCGCGCGTCAAATACCTTGACCCAACCATCGACAAATCCACTGTCTATCGCGCATTAGAAGTCTTATGTGAGGTGGGCTTAGTCATCGAAACCGCCTTTGATAAACAAGGCAAAATCTATTGCATCGCAGGCGATAACCCCCATCATCACCTGACCTGTCAAACCTGTGGCTCTATCTTGACCGTACCCGACGATGAATTCCAGCACTTCCAGCATCAGATACTACAAAAATATGGCTTTTCGATTCAATCGGAGCATCTGGCGTTCAAGGGGATTTGTGAGGCGTGTGGATATAAATAGCTAATGATTATCGACTCTTATGAAAACAATAGTTACACGGCATTGACGAATCTAAATCCTCTTGTCTGCAATTTTATCTAGTGCCCATTGAACGGTATTCCGCATATCTTGATTAACATCAGTAAGGGCAATTGTAAGTGCATCTATCGCTCTCTTGTCTCGCAGATTACCAAGGGAAACTGCTGCACCACTTCGTATATAATGATTATCGCTTTTTAAAGCAGTAAGTAGTGGCTCAAGGTCATCAAGATGTTTCAGGTTTCCCATAGCAAGAACAGCACTTTGTTGCACTTCTGTTGAGCCGTTTTCTAGAGCATTGATCAGCACTTCAATTGCTTTCTTTCCTCCGATTTCTCCTATAACATGAGCAGTTCTCGAACGGTCATCAATGTTATCTGCCTCAAAAAGAATTTTGGCAAGAGATGGAATCGCTGTCCCAGAACGAAAAACTCCCAAAGCATTTATCGCTTGAGCTTTGATTTTGCCATCATCAGTTTGATTTAAAGTCTCAATAATTGGGTCAATGGCTCGCTCATCTCCTATCATCCATAGTTCAATGATAATGAGGTCATGCAATGGTTTAACAGATGGATCAAACAGGAGATCAATCAGTGGATCAACTACTTTTTCTTTGAAACGACCTAATGCAGAACTAGCCGAATAAACATTGTGCTTATGTTTTACAAAATCTGCTAATAATGGTTCAATAGCGCGCTCGTCACCGATTTCTCCGAGAGCGTCAGCAGCAACACTCTGGGTGTATTGATCTTCGTGATTTAGTAAAAGAATGAGTTGATCAACAGCTTCTGTTGCTTTGAGCCTTGCCAATGCTTGCATCACTTGAATGCGTTCTTCATCGTTAGCAGTGCCAAGATTATCTATTAACTTTGGAATCGCCAGCACATCGTCAGTGTGACCCAATATATAACTAGACCAAGCACGTATCAGTGGTCTGGCAGAAGATAACAATAGCAACAGCTCAGGCACATAAGTCGAACTCGTAATCTTTAGGAATTCAGTCACTACAATTAGATACCAAATACTTGAATCTACTATATCTTTCAACGCAACAAAAGGCGTTTCTGATTTAAGATTTTCTCCATCTTGCTCCCAATCTAACACCGCAAATAAATCTTGAATATCTTTATCAGTAGAATCAAGTATTACCTGTAATAACTTCTCTGATCGAGTATCTCGCAAATTAAATAATGCTTCTTTTGTCTGCTTTCTTACAGTCAGGGATTCAGATTTAAGATCATTAATCAGTTCTATCATATTAGGCATTCATTCTCTCCAATATCCATCTGCCTAGAATACAATATTCATCTATCAAACACCAATTCATGGTTTCTGTTACAGGCTCTTATTCCTATGTTCTATGTGGGAAAAACAAAAAAGACGACTCCTTTAGAAATTAAGAGGGGTCCAAAATCAAATCGCAAAAAATGTCATGTTATACTGAAAATAAGGTCAGTTTGATCTATTTGTTGAGATGGAGGTGATTGGATATGTCTAACATCAATGACAACTTACTCAGCCAATTAGACGCGCTTAATAGCTGGTTGGGCGATGTTTATGGTGAAGAAACAAGCTTCAACACACTACTGATTGATTCGGGCTTTAGTGAGGCAGAAATCGAACAGATCAAACAAAAGTATCTAAACAAATATTTGCAGGCGGTGTTAGATCTCATGGCTGAATACACCGATGAACGATCCAGCGAAGGGCGCAACAAAGGCACGATGCAACTTATGGTGCAACACTATGGTTTGATTGATGGCAAGCCGCAAAACTTATATGCAATTGGGAGTAGTGTGGGTGTCTGCGGAGAGCGAATCCGCCAATTGGTCACGAGACGATTGGACTTGTATCGTGACTCCAAGCAACAGGAAATTTTCCAAAACGATTTCGCCACTATTGGTCGGCAGTTGTTGGATAATGAGAGCAGTAATCAAGGGTAAGATGTGTGAGTTTATGACTGTATGTCATATTATCACCTTCACATTTCTTTGAGATCAATCTCGTAAATATCGGCATTGTTTTCACTCTCTGCGCCCTCTGTGACTCTGTGGTAATAACAAAAAAAGACGACTCCCGTAGGAATCGCCCTTTCTCATGACACATAATTTTTAACGCATCACACTATTTAATCACGACTATTGGCATCCATCGCCGCGACTGCCGCAATTGCCACAATATCTTCAACATCATCACCTGCTTGCAAGACATGGACAGGTGCGCCCATCCCCAACAGAATCGGACCAATGGCTTCGGCTTCTGTCAAGCGCGACAGCAACTTATATGAGATGTTAGCGGCATCCAAATTCGGGAAGACCAGCACATTAGCATCTTGTACACTGCTGAATGGGAAGCGTTGTTCCACGATGTCAATAACGACAGCCGTATCCGCTTGCATCTCACCATCAATCACGATGTCGGAACGTTTTCCGCGCACAAGTTTTACCGCATCACTGACTTTCTGGCTATGTGGATGCGGAGTTGCGCCGAAGTTGGAGAAGGACAGCATCGCAACACGCGGTTCAATGCCGATGGTCTTGGCAAAGTCATTCGCCAGTATCGCAATTTCGGATAAGGTCTCGGCATCAGGGTCGATATTCACCGTCGCATCCGTGAATAAATAGGTGCGTCCTTCAATCACCATCAGATACACCCCTGAGGCGCGGGTAGCAGTGCTACGAGTCCCAAATACTTGTAGCGCAGGACGAATCACTTCTGGATATTCATAAGTTACACCACTGACCATTGCATCCGCATCACCATTCTTGACCATCACCGAGGCATAATAATTCCGTTGGCGCAAGAGTGAACGCGCTTTACCTCGTGTCACACCTTTACGCTGACGTAGCCCATAGAGCACATCGACATATTCTTGAGTGTTATCTGCATCATAATGGTCGAACATCGTTGGCTTATAATTGAGTCCTAGCTCATCAATCGTATTCTGGATAAGCTCAGCGCGACCCATCAATATCGGTTCACCAATACCCGAATCTTTAATTTGGGCGGCGGCGCGGATGATCTTCGGTTCTTCACCTTCGGGGAATACAATCCGCTTGGGCTTACCTGACCGTGCACGATTGATAATATTCTGACGGACTTCACGGCTTGCCCCTTGGCGAGCAATTAAGATTTCGCGGTATCCGTCAATATCAATTTTACGACGCGCCACACCCGAATCCATTGCGGCTTGGGCAACGGCTGGTGCAACCCACAACAAAACGCGAGGATCAAGGGGTTTTGGAATTAGATAATCCCTACCAAATTTAATAGAAGATTTTCCATAAGCTGTCAAAACACTATCGGGTACATCTTCATGAGCCAGTGCGGCAAGTGCTTTAGATGCCGCCATTTTCATCTCTTCGTTGATGCCTGTGGCGTACACATCCAATGCACCTCTAAAGATGAATGGGAAGCCCAGCACGTTATTCACTTGATTCACATAATCACTACGTCCTGTACCAATGATGGCATCAGGGCGGACTTCATAGACCAATTCCGGCATAATTTCGGGAGTTGGATTCGCCAGAACAAATAACATCGGATCAGGTGCCATGCCAACTACCATCTCTTGTGTGACTGACCCAGCAATAGATAACCCCACCAACACATCCGCACCTTGCAAAGCATCGTGTAGTGTTCTTGCTTCGGTTGGAACGGCAAATTCGGATTTGTATTTATTCATACCATCCTCACGCTGATGATGAATAACACCGCGCGAATCCACCATTAGCAAATTTTCTTTGGCAACACCAAGCGTCTTAAAGAATTTACCTGTTGCAATCGCACTTGCGCCCGCGCCATTAATCACAACTTTGATCTTACTAATGTCTTTACCCGTCACTTCCAATGCATTAATCAACGCCGCACCAGAAATGATGGCGGTACCGTGTTGGTCATCATGGAAAACAGGAATATCAAGTTCTGCTTTGAGGCGTTCTTCAATTTCAAAACATTCAGGGGCTTTGATGTCTTCTAAATTAATGCCGCCAAATGTTGGTGCAATCGCATGACATACGCTGATAATCTCCTCAGCAGTTTGGGCATTAACCTCAATATCAAACACATCAACATCCGCAAATTTTTTAAACAGTACACCTTTCCCTTCCATTACAGGTTTAGATGCCATTGGACCGCGATCACCTAATCCCAGAATTGCCGTACCATTAGAGACAACTGCAACCAGATTCCCTTTGGCGGTCATTTCATAAACAGCCAACGGATCATTATCAATTTCAATCACTGCCTCAGCAACTCCCGGTGAATATGCAAGTGATAAGTGGAGTTGGCTATCAAGGGGTTTTGTGGGTGTGACTTGTATTTTGCCGGGACGACCTAAACGATGATAATCAAGTGCTTCTTGTCTTGTAAATGATGCCATTGTGACATTCTCCCAAATAAGATTTATAGATGTAAGTTATTTTTGGAATAACTTATTATCAAAAGCTTGTTATAGTTAAGTATAATCAAATTATGAGGTAATGGTGGTTTTATCGAGTTTTTTATGATGTTTATCGCGGAAATAAATTATAGTAATCATATAGTCTATACACATAAGGTAAGATAATTAGAGTGAAGGCAGTCGCATTATGGTTGCAAATCATCGAGAAACCGTTAGTGGGATAACCCACCTCATTGCCGCGATTTTGTCGGGGATTGGCTTAATCTGGTTACTCATCATCACTCGTGACGATCCATCACAGATGGTGATCGTGTTAGTCTATGGCATTAGCTTGATAGGGGTATTTGGCGCAAGTACACGCTTGCACCTCTCTAATGGTCCACGAGACCACATGCTTAGATTACGTCGCCAAGACCATGCCGCGATTTACTTTGTGATGGCGGGTACATATACCCCATTTGTTGTGATCCTGATTGATGGTATGTGGCAGTGGGTCATTTTAATGGCTATCTGGGGAATGTGCCTATTAGGTATCTACTGGAAACTCCGTAAGTTACAATGTGGTAATAATCGATTTACTTCCACAGGGATGTATTTACTGGTCGGTTGGTGCTGTGCATTTTGTGCACCACTGTGGGTTCCAAAGGTGGATACGATGACGCTTAGTCTCATCCTAGGGGGTGGCATCATTTATAGCATTGGCGCAGTTGTCTTTGTATTGGAACGTCCTAACCTCGGACGGCACTTTGGCTTCCATGAATTATGGCATTTAATTGTGATGGCGGCGAGTTTGTTACACTTTATCGCAATCGCTCATGTTGTTGCCCTTGCCTAGCACCAAACAACTTACGTTCCGGGAATCTCACTACGTTTCACAGAATTATGCTTGGTCAAAAATTGCTTGACGTGCCACTCGAATATATCAGGTTCTTCTAGGTGGGGGAAATGTCCACAATTTTCAATCTCAATGTATTCCGCACTGGCTAGAGCATTTTTCAGTTTATGACCGACAGCTAGTGGAATGGACTTATCCTCAACGCCCCATAAAATCAACATTGCAACCATCGGTTTATTAGTTGATTGCGGTTGGATAGCCGTCATTTTCATGAGACGAGCATACCCCGAAGTATTCGATTTCACACAAGCAGTAAATTCAGGTGAGATCGCGTCCTCTTGATGAATCATCTCACTCAGGCTTTCGGTTGAGGTGGCGATATTAGCTAGTATGCCCGACAATATGCCACTCACAATTGGGATTTTCATAATTAAACGCACAGCAGACGGTACATCAGGGACATACCCACCGTTGCTCATAATCACGCCAGCAACGATTTGCGGATACTTAACTGCCATCAATCGGGCGATCAATGCGCCAAAGCTATTGCCAATCACGATAACTTGCTCTACATCTTGCGACTTCAAAAACTCAATTAACCAAGCCGTCACATCCGACAAATTTTTGTGCCCTGCAACCGCTTCTGTACCGCCGAATCCCGGTAAATCAGGCGCAAGTACATGATAATCTTCAGCCAACAGTGGGATAATGTTGTACCAATTCTGCTTGGCATCACCGATACCGCCATGTATCAACAGAATTGAACGACTATGGTGCAAGCCTGCTTCGTAATAGTTAACTCTACGATTATTTAAAGTGAACTCATGTTCTCCAACCGACATTGTTACCCCTTGATAAATCCATGTTGTGCCAACCAACTAATGAGTTCTTCACGATTGGCTTCTGTGATTAGTGTGCCACGATTGATGCCACGTGGACTTTGCCCCTTCATTAAGTGTGTTGGCACTTGATATGGCAGATCATCCCCTTGATTTGCCACCACCAACGTTGGAACAGATAAAAACCCTGTCCAATTGAGTACATATTGACGCGCTTTTTCATCTTTGTCAATGAAAATCTCACGAAAGCTTACGTTATATTCCGAAAGTGTCTTTTTTGCAATAGAGATATATGGACAACCAAATGTACGGCTATACATAACAAGTTCTTTATTCATACTTTATCCACCCATTAAGGGGCTGCGGTAACGGTTACGATTGGTTCAAAATTATCTGGAATCGCATCAGGGGTTATCAACGTTGGATAATCATCTGATGGTTGTAAGAAACATATCACGCCATTTGTGAGACCTTCTGCAAGTAAATCGGATTGGTCGGTCAAATATTCGCGGTCTGCCAGCATAAAACCAAGTTCCACAATTGCAGCGGGAGTCAACGGATGAATTTCACGGAAGGTGTGATAATCAGTCATGTCTAATGTAAGTGAAAATCGTCGTTCCAGTGGGACGCGCTCTTCATATTTTTGAGCAAGACATTCTGCCAGAATAGCATCAATCCCCCCATCTGGGCGTGAAGCCGCTTTAGCGACCAAATAACCGGATACAACTTCACCAAAATCTTGACAGGTATTGGCATGAATCGAAATTAACGCCGCTGCTTGATAATCATTTAGCCGTGGGTCAAATTCATCTAATAAATCGACAGTATAATTTAATGCACGCAAATTACTAACTACTTGTTGCGCAACATCAAACGTGATCTCAGCTTCCGTCAACCCATCGTCACAGACTGCACCAGGATCATTTTCGGGTCCACGATGTCCTGCCACGACACCAATCCGCTGTAACCAATTAGGCGTAGAAACTTGTGTCGGTTGAATGGTTGGAACACTTGTCACGTCGGCCAGTAATGCGGGGCGATTGCCTTGTAAACCCTTGACCACAGCAGGATTCAAAAATTGTGGATCGGTGAACCATGTTAAAATCGTGGCAACTAATCCCGCACTGATCAAGACGACAAATACTGTTCGCAAAAAACCACCGATTGTCCCAACGGTGTTACGTCTGCGCCGTTCTTGCCGACGTTTCACACGCATCACCCGTTGTCGCTCCATCGCCTCAGCTAACTTTTCCTCATCCTGCAAAGTATCCGACTTAAGGTTTTTTGAGGTCAATTCAAGCAGATCATCTGCTAAGGAAGATTCGGCATCATCTGTTGCAGATTCTTCGTTCTCAACTGTTGGGTGTTCTAGCTGACTCTGCTCTTTAGGGGGTTCTTCGGGTGATTGGCGCGCAGCAGCTTGTCGCATCATCTCTGCAAATATCGCAGATGCCGACAACGATGTATCTTTTGCGTTTTCATCATCTGGTTTTTTATTCAAAAAATCGTCAGGCATAATTCCATACTACTGATTGATTAGATAGCGTCTTATGCCTGATTGTAAAGGTTTTTTGTGTTTGATGCTATGATTCACATAGTGAGAGTCGTAAGGTTTCTCTTTCTGCACAAGTTAGATCACGGATATAGCGATTATCCTCAGCCCACTTGACCAGCGCATCAGCTGTCAGCGCGATTTGCCATTGGCGCAAGACATTATCTTGTCCGGCAGAAATTGCAAAGGTTTCATCAGGGCTGAATACAACTTCCTGTATCCAATCGCTATGTTGATCAAAACGGTTCAGTTCCTCACCTGATTGAATATCCCACATGCGGACGGTTGTATCTGATGACGTTGTTAACATAATACGACTATCTTTTGTGATGGCGATACCAAATGTATTACCTGTATGTCCGATGAACTGATGCAATTCTTCACCCGATTCTGTATCCCACATCCGCACCGTACCATCCCACGATGTACTGATCAGGAATTCCATATTCGGCGCAAACTTGGCATAATTGACACTCGATCCATGACCAAGATATTGACGTATTTCCTCACCGCTTTCAATATCCCATAACCGAATCGTCTTATCACCTGCGGCACTCAGCATCTTTGTGCCATCACCGCTGATGTTCACGCCATTGACCTCACCTTCATGCCCTTCATAGGTGTGGATAACCTCGCCTGATTGAATATCCCACAACTTCAAGGTTTTATCTGCTGATGCCGAGATAAATTGCTTTCCATTTGGCATGAGGTCTAACATATAGACAGTGCCATCATGCCCTTCGTAAGTCTGTAACATCTGCCCTGTTATGACATCCCATCGCTTAATCGTACCATCCCATGAAGCCGATAAGATGTAATTGCCATCTAATGTAAATTTGACAGAATCAACCGTATTGGTATGTCCTCGTAGAGTACGAATTTCTTCACCAGTTTCAATATCCCAGATACGGACGCTAGTATCCACATCGGCCGATGATTCGGGCAAGCGCAATGGGCCACTCCCCGATGCGACTAATGTACCATCCGGGCTAATATCGGTTGTCCATGTCCAATCGGTATGCCCTCTATAAACTTGTGCTTGGGTACGATTTTCTAAATCCCACAGCCATACGGATGTATCCGCAGGATTATCGGTATCGGAGCTAATGGCGTTATTGCCAACGTTCCCTAAGCCGACAATCAAATATTCGCCGTTCGGTGTCAAATCAATGTCGATGATACGCTCATCAAAGCCAACAAAACTGCGTAGTTCAACACCCTTTTCGATATCCCAAAATTTAATGCTCTTATCCCATGAAGCAGTGACCAATTGTGTGCCATCAGGAGTAAATTCAATATTAGTAATCGCATCCCGATGAGCAAAGAAACGATGGAGTTCGACCCCTGTTTCGGCATGGTAGATACGGGCTGTACCACCATTGGCAGAATCCCATGAAGCACTGGCAACTGTCTTTCCATCAGGGCTAAATTTGGCATCGCGCACAAACCCTGACCGAACATCGATCACAAGGGTATTTTTACCTGTTTCAACATCCCAAATACGGAGTACACGATCCCATTCTTCGTCTGCACTACCCGCCATTGTTTCATCAGCAGTACTACTAACAATGCGTGTCCCATCAGGGCTGAAATTGAATTTTGTGACAAATCCCGAATTGCCTTCTAAGATGCGGATGATCTCCCCTGTTTCGATGTCCCATAAACGAATGGTATGATCACCACTCGACGATGCCAGTATTGACCCATCAGGACTAAATTCTACATCGGTGACAATTTCGGTATGTCCAGCCAGTCGATAATGTTCTGTGCCATTAGCAAGAAGCCACACCCCAACCGTATTATCATCAAGACTAGCGGCTAGGAATGCATCATCAGGACTAAATGATAAACCCGTAATCGACGCGCCAACATCGATCGACCGAATCGGGTTTCCAGTGGTGTTATTTGCGAGGTAAATCACCCCTTCTACACCCCCATATGCTGTGATAATCCCATCGCTATTGCTAGCAACGGCCAAGACAGAACGATCGGTTTGGTCATACCGAAAACGCGGTCCCGGTGCAAATGCCGTCATCCCTAAAATACGTAAAATTTCGGCAGCAGGCGGTTGATAAGCCATATTTGCTTCGAGCGCAATCGGCAAAGCTAAAGCAGGTTCATTCTCGATGAGGGCATTACGGGCATTTGCCGCCAACGCAAGACTTAGATTTTTGCGTTCATTCTGTTCAGCAATTTTTAGGGCATCTTCGGCACGCTCACGTTGAACTTCGGCGATTTGTTGTTGTTCCGTAGCAACATTACTTTGATTAAAAGCAAATACCGTCAATCCAATAGCAATAATAGTTGAAACTGCCAGCACAGCGGCAATAATTCTTAAAAAGTGGGCTGTTCGCCGTTCAAGAGCTTCTTCCCGTGCTTTACGGGCTTCTTCTGCTTGGAGACGTTCTGCACGCGCCGATAAACTTGTTGATAAGAATTCGACTTCAAGCGCATTCAAGCGTAAGGGGGTATCTTCTGCCCATTCTTGGAATTGTTGCAGACGTGTACCTTGTAATAGATAACTATTATCATGTTGAGATTGTACCCATTCGTTAGCAGAGTGCAGTAAGCGACGCTCTAAGCGCAAATCTTCGCGGCTATCATTCAGCCAATCACGGAATCGTTCCCATTGACGAATCAAGGCTTCATGAGCAATCTCAACAGTTGCACTACGGGTCACATCATCATGATCGAAAGTCAGCAACCGATAACGACCAAAGCGGTCAATCACAGTCTGAACAATGGACTGTTCTCCCAGATCAAATAACTCACTCTGTAATACACGCCGACGGGTATCTTCTTGTCCATCACCCAGCGTTACTAAACGTAGGAAAATTTGTCGAACGGTCGATTGAGTGGTCTCATCAAAGCGTCGATAAACATCCTCAGCCCGTTTTGCAAGTGCGCCAAGTGTTCCCCCAATATCTTGATAAGCCTGAATCGTCAGCATTGGACCATCACGACGCTCAAATAATTCGGTCAATGCATATTGTAGGAGTGGCAATGCACCCGGTTGTTCCCGTACATCTTGGACAATAATATCAACCAAGCCATCTTCTAAACTTGCCCCGACATGATTAGCAGGCTCGACAATTGATTCTTCTAGGTCTTGATTAGACAGGGGTAATACTAACTCCGTCCGTTTACGGATGAGTTCGCCGAACTGTGGATAGAGCAACGGTTTATCATAGAAGTCGGCACGCAGGGTCGCGATCACTTTGACAGGGCTATCTTCGGTCATCACAGCATAGTGAAGCAAATTTAAGAAATGTTCGCGTTCTGCTTCTTGGTCTAGTTGTGTAAAGACTTCCTCAAATTGGTCAATCAACAGTACCAATTTACCGTCTTCAGTTGGTAATGACCATTCCGCCCCTTCCGCCAATCCGTATTCACCTTCGCGTAATAAGCCAAGCATATTGGGTAATGGTGCTGTAGCGATGCTCAAGAGCGCAACTTCTAATTCTCCGAGCGGGTCTTTACCGGGAGTCATTTCCGCAAAAAACCAATTTTGAGAACCTTTGACTTCTCCACGCCGTAACGCAGGAATCACCCCCGCTTTTACCAAACTCGATTTACCACTACCACTCGGACCAATCACAGCCAGAAAATCACTTTCTGTACCATCTTCAGCCAAGCGACCCAAGATACGCTCAATCATCTCGCTACGCCC
>Ga0070728_10003394_pt1 | contig 17659 bp, 15 predicted proteins | sample tdDd471_FD_66723 | JGI IMG/M metagenome (GOLD analysis project Ga0070728, IMG submission 66723) | Marine sediment microbial communities from the Atlantic coast under amendment with organic carbon and nitrate - tdDd47.1 | ecosystem: Environmental > Aquatic > Marine > Coastal > Sediment | place... | reverse complement strand
TGCTGATGATTTGCTTAAATTACTAAAAAATGAGCCTTATTATGGAAGTGGTATTCAATCTAGCATACCTCAGAATGTAATAATGCCTGCAAGTGCAGTAATAACAAATGAAGATGAACAAGATATTTTGACTGTAAGGTTAGAATCACCCAAATATGAAACAATGGATAATAAGACACGTTATATGATGTGTGGTGGAATAACACTAACTCTGCTTAGTTATTACGATTCAATTGACGCTCTTCGGATTTTTATTAATGGACATCCTGCATTAGAAGAAAATTTTCTAACAAAAGATATGTTCATTGAAAACATTGGACAAATTGTCACAGTTCATATGCCAAACAGGGATTTAGAATATCTTGTTGAAACAGATTTAGCTATGAGTCAGCATAGATACAATAGCCCAAAAGAAAGAGTAAGAGAAATAGTATTAGCAGATACTGACTATAAATCAAATACTGTTAGAATAATACCTGATAGTATAAAAGAAGAAGATATACTTTCAGTTTTTGTCCATGACTCTTGTTGTGTAGTTAATATATCTGAAGAACTATATAAGGTGATAATAGAGCTACCTTACAAAAATATAAAAATGTTTGTATACTCAATAGTAAACACACTTACTGAGTTAGAAAACATAAGCAGTGTACAGTTTTTGGTTGAAGGTATGTTTTATGAGAGCTTAGGTGCAAGTATTTATATAGAGACGCCTATGTTAAACAACCCTGGAATTGTGTTTGATTAAAGCAAATTATGAAAAAATATGTGAGAAGTCCGTAAATTGTTAATTTAAATCGAACAATTGACAATATTCGTTGATTTACATATATAAATACGGTATAATACGGTTATATTGTGCAATGTTACAAAAGGATAGACGTATTTACCGATATGTGCATTTATTTTTAATTTTCGTTCATTCAATTGTTACATATGTACTTGAGGTTTAATTGGGTGTTTGAGTATGTTTTTTTATGGTTATATTAGTGCAATAGAGATACATATGCAAATACATAAGATTTAAAAAGGAGACAAGTATATGAAAAACAAGAAGATGCTTAGTGTTTTATTGGTCATTATGGTTTTAATTGGTGTTCTGGTACCTACAATTGTCTTTGCTGATGATATAGATGGTTCAATCACGATATCAAGTAATACTGTCCCTATAATCGACACATTTACAGTTTCGAATGCTACAGGTAGTATAACACCTACAGGAACATGTAGTGTAGACTTGACAGTTACAGATGCAGATACATTTGATAATATTCAATCTATTGAGTTAATGTTCTGGCATACAACTACGGCAGGCGACCCTACAGATATACCAACAACAGGAGACTATGATAGATTAAATAACAATAGTCAAGTATGTTTTTGGGTAGAAGTATTTGATGGCACGACATCCACAGTGGATAACACTAATACTACATGGGCAGCTTCTGCTATAGCAGATGTAGCTGATACGACAGTAACAAATCATCAATTTCTCTTTGATGTAACAGTAGGTAAAGAAGCACGTGAAGTTGAAACTGCATCTGACACAGACAAGTGGATAATAGCTGCTAAGGTTACAGATGCTAGTGCAAATACAGCTTTTGCGTTTGCAAATAGTGATAGTACACCAATTGGAATGCAATGGTATGGTGAAATGACAACAGCCGTTGGTGCTGGCCCTCAATGGACAACAGCTACTGCAGGTATGGCATATGCTGATTTACCAGCACAGGTTTTTGATAACACATATACATTGGATGTGATTTCAAATGGTTCATATAGTTTCCAAGCTTATGCAGATACAACTTGGAGCGATGGTACAAACGATATTTTATATGATACAGCTATTGACGCAGCAGAAGAGTTTTCACTAGCTATTGATACAGTACCTACTTATAATGTGGGTACAGCACAAGAATTTACAAATGATGGAGATGCTGACGGACATACAGAGCCTATTACATTAAATACTCCAGTAGACGCCAGCTGGGGTTCAGGAACAGATTATCCTGGTCTAGGTATTACAAACATTTATATGTTCTTACAGACAAATGCTTCAATGACAATTAATACTGGCACTCCATATACAGGAACAGTAACGGTTGCTATATTTAATAACTAATATTACTAATTGATTTAAAGACAGTCTTTTGACTGTCTTTTTTGTTATATAAAAGCAATAAAAGAGCTCGTTATTTCTAAATAATAACGAGCTTTGGTACTCCCAAGGGGAATCGAACCCCTGTTTTCGGCGTGAGAGGCCAACGTCCTAACCTCTAGACTATGGGAGCAAGTCACCAGAATATTATAACTTTTACTATGGTAAAAGTCAACATAATTGACGTTTTTTTATAAAGATATGTGTTATAATAAGTACATGATTAATCTTCCAAAGTATAATCCATGTGCTGACTATATTGAATATCTTAAAAAACATTTAAAAGACAGATTATGTATTAATAAGGCACTTACTATTAAGTATGATAAGAAGTGTTTTATAACAAATCTAACTTCCAAAGATATAAGTAAACAATTATGTGTTAATGATTTTGAATCATTCATATCTGACAAGGGTATATTGATAATAAAGCCTGGTGATAATTTTATTACTGATAATATAAAAAATTGTCCTGTAATACCTATTCAACTTACCAATAACTTGTTTTTAGATAGTATTGTAAAAAGAATGTATTCACAGATTTCATTTAATTTCTTTAGTATAAACGAAGTAAGCAAAGATGAAATAGATTTATGTTATAGCATATTCAAGGCCATATATACAAAAAGCCTAGCTATAAAGCTAGGCAATATTAAAGATTCTATTGATAAATTTAATTGTATTCAAAGAAAAAAGCGCTTAAATCATCACATAATTAATGGAATAGTTTATTCAGTATATGACTATTTCAATTTTTTAGAAACAAATCAATGACTATTCTTCTTCTGCTAAAGTAAAATCTATTCTACATTCTGCAACATCAGCACGTATACATACAACTTTAACCTTCTCACCCAGCTTATATACTTTATTTGAATGTTGACCTTGCAACATATAAGATTCACCTAAGTAAATGTAATAATCATCAGTAAGTTCATTCATATGAACTAGACCTTCAATAGTATTAGGCAACTCAACAAAAAATCCAAACTCTGTAACTCCTGAAATTATTGCATCAAATTGTTCGTTTAAATGATACGACATATATTCAGTCATTTTTAAGTCATCTACTTTTCTTTCAGCTTGCATAGCATCTCGTTCTTTTTCAGAACAATGATCACTTTTAATTTCAATTGTATTCTTTAAATTATCAATATATTTATTATCTTGTACCAAGATAGCTTTACATACCCTATGAACAACTAAGTCAGGATAACGTCTAATAGGAGAAGTAAAGTGACAATACATATTACTTGCTAAGCCATAATGTCCCAAGTTGCTTGGAGAATACCTTGCCTTTTGCAAGGTTCTTAAAAGAATTCTGTGCAATACATCCTCTTCAGGTTGGTCTTTTGATTGTTCAAGTAGTTGCTGCAATTGTTTAGGTGAAATTTCTTCTGCTGAACCCGTTAAATGATATCCTAAATTGTTTGCAAATCTACCAAACTCCTGCATTTTCTCTGGATCAGGCTGTTCGTGTATTCTATACATGCATGGTAGTTCCTTATCACTTAAATATGTAGCGACAGTCTCATTTGCACAGAGCATAAATTCTTCGATAAGCTTATGAGAATCTCCACGTTTTCTTGCTGATACTGAAACTGGAACTCCTGAGTCATCAAGCATAATATGAGGTTCATCAATATCTAATTCAAGCGTACCTCTCATCATACGCTTTTTCTTTAATATTTTTGCTAGTTCATTCATTTGAACTAGCTGTTTGGAAACATGCTTAAGCTGCTTCTTTGCTTCCTTATCTCCATCAAATAGCTGATTAACTTGATCATAGGTTAATCTTGCTTTGGAATTAATGATAGTTTTATCTACAAAATAATTTACTACATCTCCGTTTTTATCAATGTCCATAACACAGCTTAGGCACAGTCTATCTACACTAGGGTTGAGTGAACATATTCCGTTTGATAAGCTTTCTGGAAGCATTGGTAGAACTCTATCTATTAAATAAATACTTGTAGCTCTTTTATATGCTTCTTTATCAATATATGAACCTGGTGTAACGTAATGAGAAACATCTGCAATATGAACTCCAAGCCTGTATACATCCTTCGATAATTTTTCTATAGAAACAGCATCGTCAAAATCCTTAGAATCTGCGCCATCAATTGTAAAGGTTATTTCGTTCCTAAGGTCTATTCTATCATCAATATTATCTTCAGGTTTTTGGGTGCTTAATTTTTCAGCTGATTTTAGTACTTTATCTTTAAATTCTTCTCTTAAGCCTAATGAACGTATGATAGAGAGAATATCGACACCAATATCGTTTGCACTGCCCAATACTTCAACTATTTCACCTACAGGTGAACGTTTGTTAGTAGCGTAGGATGTTATTTTTGCAACCACCTTATCGCCGTCTTTTGCATAGTTCAAATTTCCTTTTGGGATATAAACATCCTGTGGGTTCTTATTATTATCTGGAACTACAAAGCCACCAGATGGTATCATTTCTAATCTGCCTACAATACTTTTCTGATTTCTTTTTAGTATCTTATAGACTATACCTTCTGTTTTATTCTCTCCTTTGTATGGTCTTGTAATAAGACTGGCTAAAACTCTATCACCATCCATAGCGCTTTTTAGATTGCTTGATGCCATAAAAACATCTTCAAAAGCTTTGTCAAAAGGCACTAAAAAAGCAAAGCCTTTTTGGTTTCTATCTACAGTTCCAGCTAAGTAACCAATATTGACTGGTATTGCCCATTTTCCTTTATTGGTCTGCATTACCTTGCCTTCTTGTTCTAGCTTTTTGAGGAATTTTCTAAAGCTTTTTAGGTCAATATCACTTTTTGTTTTTACAAGCAGTTGTATTTCATCGGGCATCTTACCTTGCCAGCTGTCTAATATAGTTAGAACTTTCTTTTCAATTTCATGTAATTCATTATCATTAATATTCATTTTATACCTTCAATATTCTGGCTGCTGCTAACACACCAGAAACAGTTTTACTGTCTTCTATTTCTCCATTCATAATCATATCTATAACTTTAGTAATTGGAATCTTGACTGTTTCAACAAATTCGTCCTCGTCTGGGTCAACTTTACCTAAAGTTAAATCTGTAGCCATGAAGATGTGTATATGTTCTGTTGCAAAACCAGGTGATACCAAAGGAGCAAAAAGAAACTTTATATCTTTAGAAGTGTATCCAGTTTCTTCTCTTAACTCTCTGCTTGCACATTCTAATGGGTTTTCACCTTTATCTAGTTTACCAGCTGGAATTTCCAACAATACTTTACCAACAGTTGCCCTGAATTGCTTAACCATAATAACATTATTGTCATTATCTATTGCTACAACCGCAGCAGCATTAGGGTTTACTACTATATCTCGTATTGCATCTTTACCATTTGGCAAAAGAACTTTTTGTCTTTCAACATTAAAAATTACACCTTCAAATAATGTTTTGCTATCTACCTTCTTTTCCATTAGTTTATCTATCATAATATATTCTTACCTAGTCCTATTCTTTAATGTATAAAATTATTTTGAAGCTTTCATAATTTCTTCAAATACTTTATTAAGTCCATTCCCCATTCCTGCAGAACGCATATTTGTTTCGTATGTATATCTATTTTCATATACATCCTTGATTCCTTCAAGAAGGCTTGTAACGCTTAAAAATTGTTGTCTTAACAATTTTGCATAGCCAGATCTTTCAAAATATTTCGCGTTGTGCATTTGGTCACCACGACTTGCATTTGTAGGTAATGGAATTAATAACATAGGTTTATAAAGGGATGAAAACTCAAATATTGCATTCGCACCTGCTCTTGAAACAATAACATCTGCACAAGCAATAAGATGGGCGAGTTCTTCATTAACATAACCAAACTGTCTGTATCCGCTTTTGTCTTCGAGCTCATTTTTCACATTAGATAATCCTCTAATATGTATTACTTGATATTTCTCTAACATTTCTTCTAGAGCTTCGTCAATACAGTTGTTTATGGCTAGTGCCCCTGATGAGCCTCCCATTATTAGAACAATAGGGCGTCCTACTTCAAATCCGCATATTATTCTTCCGCGTTCAGGATCGCCTTCTAGTATGCTTGGGCGAACTGGTGAACCCGTAACTACTCCTTTATTACCAGCCTCTTGTGCAGCTTCTTGAAACGTTGTACACATTGTTGTTGCAAATGGGAGAGCTATTTTATTTGCAAGTCCGCTTGTGAAGTCGCTTTCATGAATTACAACAGGTATATTTAAATGTTTTGCAGCAACTACTACAGGAACTGTAACAAAACCACCTTTTGAAAAAACAACAGATGGTTTTATTTGCTTTAATATTTTTCTTGCTTGAAAATATCCTTTTATTATTCTAAAAGGATCAGTAAAATTTTGCACATCAAAATATCTTCTTAGTTTACCAGAAGATATACCATGATAATGAATATGTTTTTTGCCTGATATTAAATCTTTTTCCATACCATTATTAGAACCAATATAATAAATCCTGTATCCTTTTTCTCTAAGGAGAGGAATTAAGGCTAAGTTTGGAGTTACATGTCCAGCGGTACCTCCGCCTGTTAAGACTATTTTCTTCATTTTATTCTCCAATAAAAATTTTATTTAATAATAGAACGCAAAGTTAGTAGTGAACTACAAACCATATCGCAATTTAAATCATCTGGTACTTTTTGACCAAACCTATTAATAAGCACAGCTTTCATTCCGTATTTTTTTGCAGGTAATATGTCATGATTTACTGAATCACCTACATGTAATACTTGTGTAGGATTTAATTTTAGAGTGTCCACTGCGTATTCAAATATTCTATAATTAGGTTTATAAGCTTTAGCATCTTCCGAACAGATTATACCACTAACATTTAATCCGGCATAATCCACAGCACTTTCTACTGATTTTTTATCACCATTACATAGAATGTAGCAAGGAAGAGGAAGCCTTGTTAAAAATAGTCTTGCATCATCATAAATAGTGGGTCTTAAGCTTTCTGATCTTATCTCTTCTTGTATTAAATAAGGATCAAGCCTACTTCTATATTCATTTAAAAGCCTTGTTAATATGACTCTTTCCAATTCTTGCTCACTCAAAAATTTATCATCATAACATATATTTGCACACTCAACAGACAAGGTAAGCCAAGATTTACTTACCTTTGCAGCAGTAGATTCAAAAACACGAGAACTTGCATTTATTCTTTGGCAAATATCTCTCATAAGAACATTACTATCTTTTACAAGTGTTCCGAATAAATCGATTGTTAAAGCTTTAATTGGCATCCTTAAGTGTTCTCTCCCACGTTAACTTAAATGTATGTTAAAATACCAAATGTAAAAAATACTGGTCTAATAATACTAGTAAACCTAGAGCGAATACATATATTCCAAAAACCCACAGTTTACCTTTTTTAACTAGACTAATCATTAATTTTAATGATAATACTCCAGCAACTGCGGCTGAAATAGTTCCTAATACTACATTACCTACTAACACAGTTTCAGAAGATCCTATTTCAACGATATCCTTTATCATAAAGACAACCGAACCTAGGATTGCTGGAATTGACATAAGGAATGAAAACCTTGTTATTGCGTCTCTGTTTCCTTTTGTATATAGACCTCCACAAATAGTAGAGCCAGCTCTAGATACACCAGGTAGTATAGCTAATGCCTGCATAACACCCATAGTTAGTGATTGCTTAGTAGTAATAGCATCTAAGTCATTATCTTTGTTTGATTCTCTTATTCTTGTTGTCAAAACTAAAATAACAGCAGTTAGTAGAAATCCCCATCCTAAGTAGCTACCACCAAATGCATCATTTATGAAGTCTTCAAAAAATAATGCAGCTACTATTGCAGGAATTGTTGCGATAATAATATTTAATGTTACTTTCCTAAAAGGTTGTTTTAAGATTTCCCATATGTCTTTCCACAATACTATAAATACTGCTAATAAAGTTCCTAAGTGTAGTAAAGTATCGAATACTAATTCTCCGCCTTCAATATTAAAAATATTTTGAAATAATACTAGATGTCCAGATGATGAGATGGGTAAAAATTCGCCCAATCCTTGTACTATACCTAAAATAATTGCTTGCCACCAAGTCATTATGTACCTCGCTAAAATTATTATATATATTATACTATTAAATCCATATTTTTTCCATGAATACTTTTGAATGTTTTTAGCGTTAGAATAATAACAATAAATTACTGTGTAAAATTTATTTACATATAAGTGATTATCTAGTACTATTTATATATGCTAATTAATTTAATTCCAATATTATCAATAATTCTACTAGGCTACATTTTAACTAAATTAGGATTTCTGAATGATAATATGTCTTCAAATCTAAAAAAGATTGTCGTTAATGTAACTTTACCTGTTGGTCTATTTTCATCTTTTATTAAAATAAGGTTTGAACTAAAATACATACTTATATTTGCAAGTGTTTATGCTACATGTGTTATTTTATTTTATATGGGAAAGCTTATTGCAAGAGTATTTAACATAAAGAATAGGTATTTTCCATTTATGCTTACTGGATTTGAAGCAGGTATGATAGGGTACACCTTGTTTGCTGTAGCATATGGGAATGATATGTACTCAACATTTGGCATTGTAGACATTGGGCAGGTATCATTTGTATTTACTATTCTAGTACCTTTGATTTTAGGAATGAATATTACAAATGGTAGTGATAACAAAGCTAGTAATCCACTAATATTATCTGCTAAAACGGCTTTAAAATCACCTGTGGTATGGTCAATAGTTTTAGGTTTAACATTATCTATTTTAGGTATCTGGAGATTTGAAGATGCTAAAATATATACAATAATGGATAGTGTATTTAACATGATCTCCACACCAACAAGCTTTTTGATATGTTTAGTTATAGGTAATGGTATCAAATTTTCGTTTAAAGGTATGAAGTTGGAGATTGCTACAAGCATAATTAGACTATTCTTAACATTAATTTTCGCAACCATAATAAAGCAATTTGTACTTGATAAGATTGGTATGGGTGAAATATATACAAAGGCTTTATACATTATGTTCATTTTGCCTGCACCATTTGTTATTCCTGCATTTATGGAAAATCCAAGCGAAGAAGATAAATCATATGTTGCAAACACATTATCGATAGGTACACTTTTTTCTCTAATTGGTTTTATAATAATTACTTCATTGTAATAAAAAAAGTACTGTTTAACAGTACTCCTTTTAATAAGATTATTAAGCAAATAAAGAATTAACTAAAGCTTTTGCATCATTATCAACTACCATATAGTTGATTTCCTGACCGTTTCTGTCGCCTTTTATGATTCCGGCGGTTTTTAGCTTGGCTAAATGTGCAGAAACACTAGGTTGTGGAATTCCTAATTGATGCTGAATTCCTGTTACGTTTGATGAATCTTCCATCAACTCTTTAACGATGCACAAACGGTGTGGATGTGACATAGCTTTAAGCTTATCAGATAGCTCCATTACTCGAGACATATCATGTGACATAATTTAATATCCTTCCTTTTTTTGTTATTTACAATCTTATTGTTTCATATATTAGTATTTTTATACCATGTTTTTTATTTTTTTATATAGGTATAAGGAAAGATATTATAATATAAACTTAAATTCGTTTGTTTTTAGGTACTTCTTATGTGCTTTATAATCAGGCATTATTGAAAATACAACATCCCAAAATTGCTTTGAATGGTTCATATACAAAAGATGGCAAAGCTCATGTATAATTACGTAATCAATTGCCATTTCATTAGCCATAATTAATTTATAGGAATAATTTATATTTTTCTTAGACGAGCATGAACCCCACCTTTTGTCTGCTTTTGTAACTTTTATACTAGTAGGCTTTAAGTTGATTTGATCTCCAATTTTTAAAGTGCGCTCTGTTAGATAGTTTTTTGCAATAGATTTGTACCAATTAATCATATGCTCTTTTGGGTTTGAAAGAAATTTATTAGGAAAAAATATTTTATCTTCAATTACTTTTATCTCATCATCCACAGATGATATGCACATAGTATATTCTTTTCCAAATACCATAAATACTTCACCGCCATCGTAATTCTTTGGCTGACGCATGACGGCTAGTTCTGACATCTTTACGACGTTTTTTTCTATCCAGTCCCTTTTAGATAAAACATAATCATCTATATATCTTTTAGACACAGAATGAGGTGCTTTAACAATAACTTCTGCATCTTTATCTATAATTATGCTAATAGTCTTTCTTTTGCTTTTTATCAGCTTGTAATTCACTAATTATGTTCTCCTTCCGCTTAGTTTAACACTATATCCTTCAGTTTTCTACTATATCTATTACTAGCTTCTGCAACCAAATCTTCGATACATTCACCAAAATCACCATTTTCAGCTTTGTCCGCTGCCTCTTTAACACTTTGTACTAATTCGTAATCGCTAATCAATGCCAATACTCTTTTGTCAAGTATTCCAGATTGCCTCATACCTAAGAATTGTCCAGGACCTCTTAATTCTAGATCTTTTTGTGCAATTATAAACCCATCATTTGTAGAAGTCATAATATTTAGTCTTTCAAGAGAGGTCTCATTTTTAGTTTCTGTAGTCATAAAACACCATGATGCTTTATCGCTTCTACCTACACGACCACGTAGTTGATGTAATTGCGCTAGTCCAAATCTTTCAGCATTTTCTATAACCATTATTGTTGCACTTGGAACATTCACTCCTACTTCAATGACAGTAGTGCTGACTAAAGCTCTTATATTACCTATGGTAAACTCATTTAGAAGGTAATGCTTTTCTTCATCTGAAATTCTACCGTGTATAAGACCAATACTTATATCCTTAAAATAAGTGCTTTTAAGCTTTGTGTAAATTTCTGATGCAGATAAAACATCTAGTTTTTCAGATTCCTCTATTAATGGACAAACTATATATGCTTGCTGGTCTAATTGAACTTGTTCAGATATATACTTATACATATCATTTCGTCTGTTACTTTGAACTATCCTTGTTTCAACTTTTTTTCTGCCTGGGGGTAGTTCATCAATTGTTGAGATATCTAAGTCTCCATATAGTATTAATGCTAATGTTCTAGGTACAGGTGTTGCTGACATAACCAGGGTATGAGGACTATTGCCTTTTTTAGATAATAGTGCACGTTGATTAACACCAAAGCGATGCTGTTCATCAGTGATTGCTAGCCCTAAATTATTGAATGATACTCCTGACTGTATAATTGCATGTGTACCAATTATTAAATCAATACTTCCATTTTCAAGGTCATCCTTTATAGAATTCTTATCCTTTGTACTCATAGAAGAAGTAAGTAAGGCAATATTAATACCTAAGGGAGATAAGAATTTCTTGCACTCTTCATAGTGCTGATTCGCTAGGATTTCTGTAGGTGCCATCATCGCACTTTGATAAGTGTTAATATAAGAAATATAAATTGCAACCATAGCTACTACTGTTTTACCACAACCCACATCACCTTGTAATAGCCTATTCATTACATGGATATTTTTATTTTGTCCAGAAATATCATATCTGATTTCATTAATTACATTTTCTTGAGCTTTTGTTAAAGCATAAGGTAGAGTGTTAAGTAATTTTGATACATCATTGTCACTTGCAGATAATGATATACCTTTTTTATTTAGGCTTGCTTTTCTTAATTTCCTTAAAACTAATATAAAGAAGAACATCTCTTCAAATGCTAGTCTATTTCTTGCACTGTTTAGTGCATTTAGATTTACTGGAAAATGAATATGTTCTATAGCATAATTAACTGTACAGAGATTATAATTAAGTCTAAGCTTTTCTGGTAAGCTATCAATTAATTGCGAATTGGTAGCTTCAAAAGCATTTTTAATAACTTTTACAAAGCTTTTTTGCTTTATTGTAGTTGGTAGTCTATATTGTGTAATTATATTTGGAGTTGTTTCATCGGGATTAATTATTTTAGGATTTACAAGTTGTACAGAATTGTTTTCCTTTTTAATAGTTCCTATAATAATAAACTCATCGTCTTTATTTAAGCTTTTAAGTAAATATTGTTGATTAAAAAAAATGCATTTGGCTTTAGAGTTTCCATCTGACACATAAAAAGATATGAAATTCATTGCACTATTTTTGCGCTTTAAAAAAGGCTTACTTGTAATTTTGACCCAAGCAACTATTTCATCACCATCAATTTTATCGCTAAAATACTCTTTTTGGGTAATGTCTTTATATTTGTAGGGAAAATGATACAGCAAATCTCTAATTGTATAAATACCGTAATTATTAAATGAACTTCTTCGTTTTTCGCCGATTCCCTTTAGTATATCTATTGAATTATCTAACACGATAATATTATATATTAATTTGTACTAATTTTCTATAGTGAAGAATTATGAGAAATGCTCGATTAATGTCTTAATACCGAGACCTATAAGAATAATTCCACCTATTATGTCAAATATTCTTCCTGGTGTGCTTTTTGAAATGGTTGCTCCTAAGAATACACCAAAGTAAGATAAGGCAAAAGTAATTACTCCTACCAGAAAGACTGGCAAAATAAATGATGTTGAAACAACTGCTATACTAATACCTGCTGCAAGTGCATCAATAGATGTAGCGATAGATAAAATGAGGAGAGACTTTAGAGTAGTTAAATTAACAGTTTCATCTGATGAGACTGCTTCATAAATCATTTTTATTCCTATATACATTAATAATATAAAAGCAATCCAATGGCTGAATGGAGCAATAAAACCTGCTAACAAAGATGCAGTAAGTATGCCTATTAATAACATACCCCCTTGAAACAAACCAAAAGAAACTCCGCATTTGACTGCATTAGACTTAGCTCTATCTCTTGAACTGACACCTATTGAAATAGATACAGCAAATGCATCCATAGCTAATGCTGATGCTAAAAGTAACGTTTCTAGTAGAGACATAACACTTCCTTTTTAAATACTATATCTAAGTATTATATCATTATTTTTGAAAAATATAACCATGAACTTTATGTTTTATTATGATATATTAAATTTGATATGTTTACATTTCATATTATATACATATAATACTATTATTAGCTAGACTTTTTGTAGATTAGATGATATTCTTTATCAAAGTGTTTGTAATAAAAAATAGAGTTAAATGAGAGATTTGTTCCTTTACATTATCATTTTTGGTAATATATACTTGATTGACAGGTTAATACATCTGTAATATAATTGTAACATATAGTTTAGTCAAGGCGTAACCCATGACGATGAAAGGAATGGTGAAATTGAGTAATCAAAGAACACCTAATGATAGTCGAAATCGCAGAAGATATGAAGATAATACTAGTAGAAGCGTATTTTTAGATGATAATGAGAAAAAAAAGGATAGAAAACTTAAAACTTTATTTAGTAAAGATACTAATAAAGAAGATAGTTTAAAGCCAAGCAGCAGAAGAAGAGATTACGATTCTGAAAATAAAATCCGTGGTTTATCTAGAAATGATTATAAACCTATACATGTATTTGAAGAAGATGTAAAAGGTGATACTGAAAGACGTAAAAGTAGAAGCAGGAAAAGTGGAAAGACAATAGTTCTTTTTGGAGCTAGCCTTTTAATATTTGTTGCTGCTGTAATAGGAAGTTTCTTTTTGTTCTCTGATAATGGAAAAGATGAATCATCTCCCTTATTTTCAGAGATGGCATCTCTATCAAATAAAAACAGGGTAATTATTTATCATGATAGTAAAACTATTGAAGTTTTTACTAATGCTGAAACTGTAGGAGAAGTATTTTCTGAAAATGACATAGTTATATCTGATGAGCTAAAATCCTCTCATAATGAGGAAAGTATAATCGAAAATAACATGGAAATTTTCATTAATAATCCACTAACTGTATCTGTAATACAGAATGATATTAGGAATAGTGTTACAGTATATGGCGGAAAAGTAGCAGATGTTTTTGCTGAAATGGAAATTGATTTGGAAGAACACGATATAGTTGAGCCTAGTGTTGATACTGTAGTTACTGACCAAATGACTATTACTTTTACAGATGTAGAAATAAAAGAGATTTCTGTAGTTGAAGATATGCCTTATGGAATTGAAGAGGGTGAAACAGACACTGTAGAATCAGGATATTATCATGTTGAAGAAGAAGGAAAAAAAGGAACTGTTAAAGTTACTTATAAAGTTAAGTATGTAAATAATGAAGAACAAAGTAGAGAAGAAATAAGTAGGGAAGTAGTTGAAGAACCTACAGCAAGAATCGTGCTATGGGGAACTGCTACACCTTCAAGTAGCAATAGTGGCGGCGGAGATGGCGGAAACTATGACGACATAACAGTAAAGAATCCTGGTGAGCAGGCTACAAACCCAAGCGTTCCTGCATCCCCTAGTGACTATATTGAAACAATGTCTGGACATGTTACAGCCTACACTCACACTGGTAGAACTACTGCTACAGGTACATGGCCACGTTCAACAAGAACATTGGATAACCCAGGCTCTTGCGCGGTAGTACCAGGAACTATACCATATGGGTCACTATTGTATGTGACAGGTTATGGATACTGTATAGCTGAGGATACTGGAGCATTTCGCCATGACCCCGATAGATGGAATCAAATAGATTTATTTATGAATACTGAGGACGAATGTTGGACTTGGGGCAGACGGAGAGATGTTAAAGTATATATTCTACGCAAAGGATATTAAAGGTATTAGATGAAAGAATTAAAGCAAGCTTTAAAAGAATACGGTTTCTTTACAAAGAAATCGTTGGGACAGAACTTTATATTTGATAAGAACATTTTAAAAAAAATTGCACAAGGTAGCGAAGGTGTATGTTTAGAAATAGGTCCAGGTCCGGGCGGGCTGACAAGAGAACTATGTGAAATGTGCGATAAAGTAATTGCTATAGAAATAGATGATAAGATTTGTGCTTTTTTACAAGAAACCATGAATGAATACAATAACTTTCATCTAGTCAATGAAGATTTCATGAAGCTTGATATTAATAAACTTTATAAAGATCAAATTAGTCACCCATTTATTGTGGTGGCTAATTTGCCATATTATATAACAACTCCAGTATTAATGAAATTGCTTGATTCTGATTTACCAATCAAAAAAATTCGTGTGTTAGTTCAGAAGGAAGTAGCAAAACGAATAGAATCAAAACCTGGCAATAAAGACTATGGAGTACTATCAGTAATGGTGCAGTGTAGAGCGGATGCAAAAATATTGTTTGATTTACCTCCACATGTTTTTACACCAGCGCCAAATGTGACATCTTCAGTTATTGAGATAAATATGTCAGATAACAAAAAGATAAACAGTGCAGTAGATGAATTTAGAAAATGCGTAAGAAGTGGATTTTCTAACAGACGAAAGCAGATAGCAAATAATTTATCTATTGATTATAATATGCCTAAGGATAAAGTATATAAAATACTAGAAGACATGGGGCTAAAAAAAGATATTAGAGCAGAGAAATTAACTGTACAACAATTTGATGAGCTATGCTATAATCTAGTAAATAACTGATGTGAGGAACTAAAATGAATTGTATATTTTGTAAAATTGTAGCTGGTGAAATACCATGCGATAAAGTATATGAAGACGATAAAGTAGTTTGTTTTAATGATATTGCTCCACAAGCTCCAATTCATGTATTAGTAGTACCAAAGAAACATGTGGCAAATATTTTAGAATTAAGTGATGATAAAGATATGTTGAACGACATAAGTAATGGAATAAAGAATGTTGCTAAAGAATTGGGAATTGACCAAAGTGGTTTTAGAACAGTAATTAATACTGGTAAAGATGGTGGACAGACTGTTGATCACTTGCATTTCCACATACTTGCAGGTAAGGTGTTTGGAGAAAATTTTGGATAAAATATATTTATTTATAAAAATGTCTTGATTTTTATTTCATGTTTTGTTATGATATCAAAGGATTAAGCAAATTTTAAGAAAGGCAGGTCGCAAAATGATTAAGTTAATGTTACGTACGGTGTTTAATTTAAATATTAATAGTTATCGATCTGTCGTTTATAAGTAACAGTCAATTTTTTGTGTTGTGATTTAGACTACAGGTTAGGCCTGTAGTTTTTTTGTGTCTGTTTTTTTAAGGGGAAAATTATGAATAATGAAAAAAAGAAAAAAAATCAAGAGAATAAAAGTAAAAAAGGTAAAATATTATACAGTTTTACAAAAGGAGCAAGAAAAGATTTTGTATTAGGAATGCTTTTTGTTGTTTTTGAAAATATGTTTAATTTTATGGGACCATTGTTTTTAGCATTAGCTGCAGACATATTGATTCAAACAACTGAGCTGAATTATCCCAAAATTATACTAGATCTAGTAGATTTTGCAGGAGGACGATCTGAACTTTATAGCAAAATATGGTTAATAGCTATAGTTTTTGTAGTAGTAATGTCATTAAGGTCTCTATTTCTATTTTTTAGGTCAAAGTTTATGGCAAAGGGAAGCGAAACTGTGGCAAGAAATACAAGAAATAAAGTATATGACCATATTCAAAGGCTACCATATGACTACCATGTAAATGCTGAAACAGGAGATTTGATTCAAAGATGTACAACCGACGTAGAAACAATACGAAGATTTTTGGCTGTTCAGCTAACAGAAGTAATACGTGTAGTAACTATGGTTGTAATAGCATTACTGATACTTATACCTATAAATGTTAAGCTAACATTATATTCAATGGTATTGCTGCCAGTTATTTTAGGAATATCTTTTATATTCTTTAAAAAGGTTCAGCAACAATTTGCAAAGGTTGAAGAGAGTGATGGTGCACTATCAACAATATTGCAGGAGGGTTTAACAGGAGTACGTGTTGTACGAGCTTTTGGTAGACAAGAATTTGAAAGAGATAAATACAGCAAAACAAATATTGAGCTTCGAGATAAGGTATTTGTATTAATTAAATACTTTGCAATGTTTTATGCTACATCTGATATAGTAGTTGTTGCACAGCTTTTAATATGCATTGTCTTAGGTATAGTATATGCAGTAAATGGAGCAATTACAGTTGGTCAATATATAATGTTTGTATCATATGTAAGAATAATGATATGGCCAATCAGACAATTTGGTAGAGTATTGGCTGATATGGGTAAGGCATTGATTGCAACTGGAAGACTTGATGAAATTCTACAAGAAGAGCAAGAAAAAAATAGTCTTAATCCAATTATGGCTCCTCTTGATAAGGACATTGAGTTTAAAAATGTAAACTTTGCTTATGAAGATACTAAGGTTTTGAATAATATTTCCTTCAAAGTAAAAGAAGGAGAAACAGTTGCTATTTTAGGAGCTACAGGAAGTGGTAAATCAACATTAGTGCAGCTACTACAAAGATTGTATGAAGTCGAAGATGGAGATATCTTTATTGGTGATGTAAACTTAAGAGATATTGACAAGTATCACCTAAGAAAAAGAATTGGTATTGTTTTACAAGAACCATTCCTTTACTCAAGAACAATAGAAGA
>Ga0070728_10003388_pt1 | contig 17681 bp, 30 predicted proteins | sample tdDd471_FD_66723 | JGI IMG/M metagenome (GOLD analysis project Ga0070728, IMG submission 66723) | Marine sediment microbial communities from the Atlantic coast under amendment with organic carbon and nitrate - tdDd47.1 | ecosystem: Environmental > Aquatic > Marine > Coastal > Sediment | place... | reverse complement strand
GTTCCCGGAATTGGAATTAAGGAATCGAGAAACTCTTTTGAACTTAAGTTGTTTCATCTTAGCAAGAGTCTTAGGTAGGTGTTCCATTTGGTGATCGGTTAAAACTATCTCATACAAATGAGACCTACTAAAACTAAACGAACTAAGGAATGTTTTCGATTTACCATCCCAATATGGACCTGATCCAATACCTGCAATGTGAGTAACCCCACAGCAACGTCCGCCATGATTATTTGTCCAAGGCATTTTATTCTCCTAAGTTTTTGGTGCCCGCAGCCGGATTCCAACCGGCACTCCCTAAGGAACAAGGTTTTAAGCCTCGCGCGTCTAGCAGTTTCGCCATGCGGGCAACTAATTAGAACTCTATCTCTTCAGAGTCCTGTAAGTTTTCTTGATTAGTAGTCAGATGGAATACGTTACAGATACTTCCTGAGTTACTGTTATAGAAACGATTAACTCTAACGAACCCCATGAGTTTCATCTCCTTGAGAACTTCGGGGAGGTAATTCATCTGATCATTTGTTAGTACCACCTCAAACAGATGAGACCGAAAAGAGTAAAGACTCTCTTCATTCCAATCATCTTCGTCATCGTACTCGGGATCAAAATCTTCGTTAGTATTCTCAGTAATCTCAGCTATTCTTTCTTTCAGTTTTTTGATGAGGACTTCTTCAGTTACTGGAGGTCTGTTGGTGTAACTATTCCCCGGATCCAGAAAGAAACTATGGATATGGGACATACCACAGCAGTGTCCTCCGTGCCCTACCAAACTAAGCATCAGTTTTCTCCATCAGTTGACACCAGTACCCATGAGACATGAAAGGGTTACCCTTAAGTTCCCATCCGTCTTTCAAAAAAGAGTTAATCTTATCAGTCATAGAGTCTGATGAGGATTCTTTTACCATGAGTACTCTCTTGGTCGGTTTAATAGCTTTAGGTTTTTGGTGTAGTCCATACGTATTAGTTAGATACCCAACTATAGCACTAGCTACATGTTCATTCCTAATCCAAATCTTAGGGCCTCCATCTTCAGTACTTAAATAACAAACAGTGGGGCATATGCTAAGTTGTGAGAACTGGACCATCTCTAGCCTTCCTTCTTCAAAGACAGGAACTTCTCAGCTTCTTCAGGCTTAGCACCAGCACGTTTCCATTGGCTGTTCTGCCAGTTGGTCATACGGTTGATAAGTTTCTGTTGTTCTTCTGTTACAAGTTTCATTTAGTTTTCCTTTAAGGTTTTGGAGCGGGCGATGGGACTCGAACCCACGACACACAGGGTGGAAACCTGTTACTCTGCCTCTGAGCTACACCCGCAGTTAATCTCAATAGTCCGGGTAAAAACCTGTAAGATTATCTCCGCACTTATTATTCAGAAGATGGAAAGTATTGCAGACATTACCTCCATTGTTCCTAAACACTGATACCCTTTCAAACCCAATCTCTTTCATTACTTTAAGAGTCTTAGGTAGGTCTTCCATTTGATAGGAAGTAAGTGTAATCGTGAAAAGTTTTTTATGTCGGGAATAATCTCCGCCTTCTTTAAGATTATTTTTTAGATCTGATGAAGCAAACTCGTCACTATTAAACCCGCTAAGGTGGTATATACCACAACATCCATTATCATAGTTAAAGGTAAGGTAATTAACCATTTCTAATACTCCAAGATTCTATTAGTAGGAACTTCTCCAGAGTACTCTCCAGTCCTATGAAATACGTTCACTACGCTATTGTGATTGCTGTTTATAAAGATGTTAACTCTCTTGAATCCATGGTTCTTCATCTCTTGGATAAGCTTTGGATAGTTTTCCATTTGAGAATTGTTCAGTGTGATCTCTACAAGTTTGCCCTGAAAGTGATAGCTCCATTCTCTCATTCTAGAGAGAAACTCTTGAGTAATATATTCATCGTTACCCGCTGATGCATCGTATTGGTTAGTGTAGAAACCATACATGAGATACATACCACAGCAATTAGGGTGTTCTTTAACTGTGACCATAAAGGGCTCCTGAATTTATGGTGCCCACGGGAGGACTCGAACCCCCAACCTACAGTTTAGAAGACTGTCGCTACTATCCAGTTGAGCTACGTGGGCTATGCTGTTAAGATTTACCTTGAGTTAGGTTGAGAATATTAACTTTAGTTACTTTGCCATCTTCAAAGACAATCTCTTCAATCCATACGGCATCGTAGTTTTTTATACAGGCTTGCAAAGAATCTAATGCGTCTTGAAGAGAGGAGTCCACCCACTTAGTAGTTGTAAGATTATCTCTTCCTCTTTTAGTAAGACACCTTACTCGATACTCTATAGTTTTCTCGGGTACGTTCTCCACTGAGAACTCTTGAGAAGATCTCACTGAAGTGTTATCTAACACTGAAATATTCTCTCCGGTCTCTTTGTTCACTACATAGTAACTTTTAGTTAAGCCACTTTGAATAACCACATGAAGGGGGTACAAAGGGCTGATACCCACTACATGTATTTTATGATGCCAGTATCCAGCCACTCGAAAACGGATAGGCTTACTCCAATCAATCGTCTTAGTGCTCATTTTAAAGTACTCCCGAGTAATCCAAAGAGTTCCACTTAGTATTCTCAGGCATAACTTCAATAGTCATACCCCTAAGTTTTCCTTCTTCGATCCAACCATCAAGAACTCCTTGAGTGTACATATTAGTACCGTAAGAGTTCTTCCCACATGAATATACACTTCCGGAGTACCCATGGAAATCGTAAGAGTTCTTGGTGAGTTCTACTCCTGTGATTCCAGAGTTCATTCTCCAACTATCTCCTGTAGTGAAACCACCAGACCACGAACCTAACACTTTATAGTAAGTTCTCTTCGGAGTAATGAACTTAAGAACTACCCAAGAGTCAGGATGATACGTCATTAGAAATCTCCAGAGTTCCTTCGTAGTCCTCGTAGAATTTTTCAACATCTTTACTAGGTATCTTAAACTTATCTCCAAGGAGCTTACTGAGACCTGCTTCTTTAAGGACTGTTAGCTCTGATTGATTTACATTTATTCGAGTCACTAAATAAATAGCTCCCGTCTGCCTTCCTCTCATCAACCTAGGGAACGTCAAAGGCTTCTTCTCAGTCTTACTATTTGTTTCAGTTACTTTGAGCATGGTGGTTTTCCTTTACGTGTACGTGTGCGCATCTCTTAAGATACTTATAAGATATCTATATAGATACTCTAGAGTATCCCTTACTACTACCTAAGTATTACTCTTAAGGAATTCCTCAAGAGATTCTTTAGGAATAAACTCAAGAGATTCTATTGTAGAATCTACAAAGTTACTCTGGAGTACTCCAAAGATACGAACATCAGGATCATTTCTTTGAAGAGTCTCTAGAGTACGCTTGAGTTCTGCAACAGAGATAGAAGTAACAGAGTAGTAAGGTGCTCTTGTAAGGTCCTCTTGGAATACCGAGTTGAGATACAGTACGCGATACGCTTTACGTTCTTCCGGTACGTTCTCGATAACAGGAATACTTCCGTTGTAACCTTTAACTCTTCCGTATTCATCTACCCTTCCGGGAATACCTGTTGCAGATTCATAATAGAACATAAGAGTACTAGAATAAAAGGATTTACCTATAAACACAGGCGTTCCTCTTTGTGTGGTTTGATTAGTAAACCTGAGAGGCTTACTCCAATCAATCTTTTTCATCTGTCTATCCATTCAGTTGATCAATGGGAATGAACTGTGTAGTTTTCTTTGAAGGATCATCCGTCCAAGTACGCTTGAACACACCGATAATTACAGCCGTAGTCTCTCTATGGATACGATTTACTTCCTTGTGTACGTCTAAGACCGGAGAGGACATCCATAGATGAAGACCTGTTGGGTATGTTGTTGCTACTACCTGCCACTCAACAGACTCCGGTGTGTAGTTCTCTAAAGGATAGGAGTTATCTATAGATTCTCCGTCCAGCATATAGCTACAGATTTCCTCTGTATGGTCTGAGTCTACAAGGCAGAGTACACTCTGTTTCTTATCATATCTCTTACGATCTTTACAGATTACCCTCACCGGATATAGGAGGTCTTTTACTCTTACGGGTTTACTCCAGTCTATCTTCTTCATTAGAATACTCCTAGAATTAATTTTAAGGTACCGCCAGAGCGCAACTCAATACTCTCTGGTACGTGGGTAGCCGAGAGAGTAGACTTGAGCGTTCTAGGTAGGTTTAAAAGAACAGTCGGAGAATCTCGTCATAGTTCTCATGAAGGAACTTTTGAACTGATTCTCTTGAGGGGAAGTATACTTCACCCATGCCGGGACACGTCATAGGACTAATATACAAACCAGAAACGTTGCAACTACGGATAACCCATCTTTTATAAGGACTCTTTCCGTACTTAGCGCCTAGCTTTCTAGCCTTCGCGAGTAGCGCACGACGATCTCGTTCTTCTTCAGCCTCCTCGCGGGTACGGAAGAGGGAACCTTGGTCAACAGTTTTCCTATCATACAAATCGTCTTTATAAATAATAGCGTGAGCACTACCATCAGCACACAAAGTGTATACAGAAGAACCTATAGAAGTAAATCTGTTGATCTTCTTAGCTTCCTCAAGAGTCCTCTTAAGTTCTTGAATCTCAAGGGTTTTCTTGTCAAGTTCTTTCTGAATTTCTTCTACGGTTTTCATGTTAGTTCCTTATGCGGGATACTTCCAAGTATCCAAGTGGGAATCTCCCGGTTTTTATATTGAAGTAACTCTGTCTTACCCTTGCGGTAGTATTCTCGATAGGACTCGACAGCATCCTCGGTCTTGTACTCATCGGGCATGGCTAAAGAAGGAGGACTACACAAAGTCTTTACCAAAATTCTGTTCGGTAGTGGACACAAATGTTCTGCAAGTGACTTATACTTATGTGTTTTTCCGTATCGGAATGAATATTCTTCAAGCAAATCTAGAAATAAATTCCTTAGCCAATAATAATTAGAAGAACATTCACGAACCCATACTGCCGAAGGGTGCTCATGATGAGTGTCCTTCAAAAGAATATCTTGTCGACTATCAGAGAGTACCCAACGCCACTTCCACTTATCTTTTTCTTTAACTAACTTACGAGTACCATCGAGCATACGATGAGCAGTAGATAACAGCTGAGCATACTCAACAATCATCTTCACTACGTGTTTGTTGCAGTGGTACTCAGCGCACTTCTTGGGGTCCATGTCGAGAAAGAATATGTTCATTCGTCTAATCCTGAAGACTGCCAAGCTTCTTTCACGCACTCAATAAACGATTGGTTCTTCCAGCGAAGCCTTGGTCTATCTGGAAACTGATAAGGAAAACTTCCATTTCTATAGTGAGCGTAAGTCCAACTCAATCTATGGAGAAACTTAAGAATCCTCTCAATAGGGGATAGAAGCCTCTGTAAAAATGAGTGACACCTATATGACCACATGACAGTACCTTCTTGTTTAGTGGTGGGCGCAGGGAGAATCGAACTCACCGACCTATCCGTTACGAGCGGACATCTCTACCATTGAGCTATACGCCCGAGAACTCTAAGAGATCAAGATTGCTCCGTCTCCAGTAAGAGAAGCAACCATACCGTCCTCAACAGTAAGCACTTGTTTATATCCCTCATAGGATTCATAAACAGTGGGTCTCTTCGATGACTTAATTTTAATAGAACATTCTTTAAGAGAAGTCCCTTTAGGTATTACTGTTATGGTGTACGTCTTGAGATTACTCATGTTCTTGGTCTCTCTACCAGAGAATCTTTCCAATATACTGTGCCGCGAACGTAGGAGGAGAACACACAGCCATGTCTTTCATCCCAAAGTATTTTTCTGCCGTAGTTAGAAGCAATAATATCAGCATCAGATAGCCAACGATTACTACTTCTGTCCAATTTAGGTTTATGGTTGTAAATCCATACTTCTCCGTTTAAATCTCTAGCTATATACTTAAGATCAGGAGACACATGAGACCAGTCGATTGAGTCTGGTGTGAGAGCGATGCGATACTGGGAATTTTCCACCCAAGATGGGGCAGCGATCTTTTCCCACTGTTCTTTAACACGAGAGAAAAACTCGATAGTCTTCCCATCAACCCAAGCGGTCAACAGTTCAAGCTTCTCTTCACGAGACAGCTCACCAAAAGGTTTTACCTCAGTCATAGTTAAAGTTCCTCAAATAGTAAGATAGTTTTTAGAATAACTACTATAGATAGAGCAGTGAAAAGTAAAAACCATCCGAAGTTTTTAGCCGTATATGATATTGCTTGATGCCAAACAGTCACACCTAAAAGTATGATATGTACTAGAAGAAGCATAGTAAATTCTATCGTGCCCATCTCTAGTTCCTTTCCCTAAAGTACTCAAGCGTTCCCACTTCAAGGTTCTTGAAAGCACTTAAGTCTTTGTAATACCTAACATAATTCGTGGAGTTACCAAGCACCCACCATCCACTATCAGGAGTAAGCACTGCAACAACAGTATGATAGAGAGGAATGCCCGAGCCTTTCGTCTGATAGACAAACACCAAAGGTTTATACTCAGTGTTCTCTACAATCTTCTTAACTTTGATTGCAACTGTATTAGTGCAAGATGCCGGTGTATTCTTAGGCAACACCTGCCAAGCGTTATGAATCCTATAGTCAGACACACGAGAGCTTAGGTTAGCCGCTTTCAAGTCTACCCTATAGTATGCGTTACCTTCTCGTTGAATACGAGTGAGTTCCTTCGGAGGGTCCATCGCTAGGGTAGCTTGTGAGAACGCCAGTGCGAATAGTGCCGCTGAAGTCGCGACTAAGATAGTTTTCTTATAGGCCATGTTACTTCTCCGATAGTAGGTTGTCTAGTTCTTCCTTGTATCCGGGAAAGAAATCTTCAAAGGTCCATTTAAAGATACTCATATAGTTGTAACTATCTTTCTTGTACCTTTGGTAGATATTTTGAGGCTCAAGAAAAGAAATATCTAGTTCTCTTTTAATGATTTCGTGTATGCATTTACCCCAAAGATCTATTGCGTGTCCGGCATGTCGATACCAAACCTCAATCTTGATCAAAGAATAGATAAAGAAAAGAACTGCTGAGACAAGGGCAGAGAAGATAAATATAAATACTATGCTCATCTTAAATACTCCATATAGAAATAGAAAGGACAGAACAATAAAGAAAGAAAAGAGAAGGTTAAGTGTATCACCATGAAAGCAAGAACATACTCTTGGTGAAAGTTTTTTATCCACCAATTAAAATGTAAGATACCTAATATGAAAGCTAAGAATAAAAAGACTAGTTCCATGTCAGATACTCCAGTGAATACTTGCAAGAACTACAGCGACAGCTAGACAGATTTTCTCTAGCATTTCATATCTACCCGGTGTCCATACTGACCAAAGAACTTTCCGTTGTGAGTTACAACAGCGCAATGATCAATAGATTTACTCCAGCTACGTGCGAAATAGACAGCAGCGTTCAGGTTCTTAAACGTTTGAGTGAACTCATTTAGTTCACTGTAACAGTTAACCTTGGTCATTGGAAATCTCCTTAGTTTTCAGTAGGTTAGTGACACCTCCCGATCAAGGGCCTATTAGTATGTTTATGGAATGCACTGTAATGCAAACCAAAGGACTCACCTTTACAGAGGCAGTTTACGTCCTTATCTATTCACTAACCAACTCAATACTAAGAAGTTAAGTGGCGGGATTTATTCCACAAGTTCCCGCCGGACTTGCTAGCACGCTCAGTTGCAGAGCTGGAATTACTGTAAGTTTCACCAAAAGAAAACCCAAGAGAATACCTAAAGAAAACTAAAGGTAAACTCTTGGGTCAGTTATCCACCTAGAATATTAGGCGGCGATGTTGTCAGCCTGAGTTTCTTCCGTCAGGAAAGTCAGCGTCTTGTTAGCCACTGCCACAGCCTTCGCGTTGAAGCGCTTGTGTTCCTTGTCATTGGCAACACGCTGGATCATCTTGAGGAAATCTTCCTCGTTCTTCAGTTCCTGCTTGGCTTTGCCATTGTCCCAATTATACCATTGGATTTTCATCTGATCGAATGCAACAGCATCTTCCGATTTATCTTCCTTGACATACCAGCGCTCGGCCTTAGTCTTAGGATCTTTGCGGAATTCTACCGCATAAGGACCGTGTTCCTTGATGTACGAGGCCACAACTTTGGCAGTCCGAAGGGTAAACCCTGCATAAACCGCATTGAGAAGCCGCGCCATAGCGTCAAAGTCGCGCTTACCTTGTACATATTCTTCATGAGCATGTACCATTGCAATCTGGACAAACTCACGCAGTTTTGTACCAGTTTTGCGAATAGTAGGAAGCATTTGTTTATCGAAGTCTTTAGCCGCGAATGCAGCTTTTTCTTTTTCAGTAGCCATCTTCTTTTTCCCTTTCGATAAGAGGACTTGGAGAGACTAACCACCATTAGTTAATCTCTTTAAGTTCTCTAAAGAAAAACCCTAGAGTATCTTGTTAGGAAACTCTAGGGCGTTAACTATAGTATCTTAGGCGTAACACTCGTTAAGTGTTTCCGCCATGGTTTTCTTAGTCGCAAACGTCACTTGGCATTTATCCGACAGATGAACTGTTGGCATTGGCGGGATAACGTCATGAGAAATTGCGCCAACGGAATGGCCGTTAACTTTGGCAACCTTAATGCCGTTAACTCGGGGCGATTTGAAGGTCATGTTTAATTCCTTTCCAGTTAATCTAAATACTCAGTAGGAAGCTGCCAGCCTCTATAGTCTGGTTCTCAAGGGTCTAGAATTTGCGCATTATTCCGATTATGCTTCAGCTTCCAACTCAGTATTCAAAAGAAACTAGATAGTATATGTGAATTATTTACCTCGCCGGTTAACGGAAGTCTAGCTTCCCCGGTTGCTTTGGTGTCCCCTATTGGATTGTTGCCAAAGCTGGTTAGGTATCCCGTATAACTATGGTTAGACTTGTCAGGTCTAGGCCATTGTGCTTAACGCTACAGTCCGAAGTCTTATCTCTTAAGTTATCTCGAAAGATACCCTAAGGGCGCTAAGGCAAGCTTTAAGCGTACACGTTCACGCTACCGTTCACATATATGCTCACTGTGACACCACGGCTTTCTGGCGTCTAGCGTCACCGATACGTTTAAGGCCGGTATCGGATGGCCCTAGTTAAGACTGAAACTATCTAGTCGCACCTGCCTTGCGGCTTGCCTCGCCCTCGTCGCCTATGGCAGTTAGGACTAAAGCGGCGGACACTGATTTGTCAGTCCGGTTAAAAATACGCTAAAGGTCTTAACATATTCTTAACGAGGCTAACAGGGGAAAATAACCCCGTAGGGTTATTTCTGAGACTTAGAGGGCTTCGCCATTAGGCAGCGTTCAAAGGATGAACTAAGCGTGCCTGACCTTTGGCCCTTGCCCTTGGGATATTCTCGGGCAGCGAACTGTGCTTCCCTCATTATCCGGGCTTGCTCCCGTCGTAGCTTCTTCTGAGACCTCGTTAGCTTCACCTCAGGGGCCTTAACAGTACCTTTAGAGATACCGCTAGGGGCGCTTGGGATAGTCTTACGAGTAGGGCAAGAGATTGCCCGGTGTCTTGTACTATTTGCCAAGGTAATAATCTTGTATGATTGTTTAGCCATTAGTTGCTCCTCTTGATACGCCAAGAGATACCGGAAGGAATGTATACAACTTCCATGGCATATTGCCCGTTGTCGAGATAGGCCATAGCCATATCTAGGGCTTCTTCTCGGTTATCCCATGTACGGACTTCTAGACCAGTGTTGTCCATGATCCAGAAGTTCCCCGCATTAGAGGAATTAGGCGCACTAATGCGCAAAAGCTTATAGTTGCTCATATCGGCTACTCCGTTAGCACAAGGGCCAATCCCCTGTGTTCCTTCACCATGTCCCTACCTTCTCATATCCTAAGGGACTTCTCAAACTAGATTTTCTAACGATACTCATAAGAAAAACTTAACAGTACTCTAAAGAAACTAAATAGTACCTGTGTACGCGTAGCAAGAAGTGTGCCAGAACATAAAGAGAACAAACAAGGAACCTTTCATAACTCTCTAGTTCCCGGTATCACCCTACCTGAAAGATAGAGATACGCCCTAGGGGCCCCTTAAAACTAATTCTAGGGCCTATTGAGAACAGAGAGAGAACATAATGCAAGTACCGTACCAGTCTTGGGAGAAGCTTAAGGGAAACTTGGGGGATATGTTATAGTATAACCCCTAAGTCCCTCTACAGTCCTCCCCATTAACCCTTTTGGGTGAATATACTAGTTAGTTCCCCTAAGTATCTCTTGAGAACCCCGCAGTATCCCTAGAGTTTCTCGGGAGATACTCGGGAGGATATGTTATAAGGTAACTTAAGGGGGTCTCTAGGGGCCACTGGGGGGTGTGTACGTTACTATTATACTGGCTTATGAGAAAATATCACCTGAAGGTTGTAAACCTATTAACCCCAAGTATCTCCAAAGTATCTCCTAAGGTACCACAATACCCCATAAGTATCTTAATAGTAAAACCCTAGAGAATCTCAGGAGATTTTAGGAGTTTCCAAACGACTACTGGCGAGATCTACCCAGTTACCAGAGACACTCGGGGGTTACTTAGGGGTATTTCTGGGTTACCCTCGCCGGTCTTATAAGAAATATACTTGACAGATTCTCAAAAGTGTGTATAATATATCTTATAAGATACTTAAGAGATACTCTTAAGACTCTATTCAGTTAGATACTACAGAGTTTACCTAGAGTATTACCATTACTACCTAAGTAATACCTTAAATACTTAGGAGATACTCTAGGAAACTCTAAAGATCTTAAGAGATATCTCTAAAGAAACTCCTAAGATACCCTAAAGCCCCTTAAGAATCTCTTAAGTAGGGCTTTTATTTTATTTTTCCTGTTGCAAAACACACGATAGTGTGGTAAACTACAGGCAATCAAGGGGAATGAAAGGAAATAAAATGAAATTAATGGTAATATTATCCTTTATTGGTATAAACTCTGGAGATCCTCAGCTAGTCTATGGGCAATCTGTGGAGAATCTAGAGAAATGTAAAGAGATTGGCTCTGTTGCAGCTCCAGAGTTATCTAAAGAGACCGGTAAAGACATAACATACACCTGCATTGAATTAACACCTGTAGGTGGAAGAGATTCTTAAATCAATTTTAAGGTACCGTGAGACGTCATCTCTAATAGTTCAGCTATGCTGGTACCAAAAAGAAAGAGATGGCCTCTCAGTGGCCCTTAAAATTAATCCTAGAGGTATTTGAATGACCGAGACAGAACTAATGAAACAGATCTTAGAAGATCTACGAGAAGAAAACCCTAATTGGAAAGCAGAAGGATACAAGTTGGAAGAACAAAGAGGACCTCAAGGGAACTTGGAAGTTTATCTACAGGATTCTACAGGAACTAGAATTAGATCCTTGACAAAAGAATAAAAATGAATATAACAAACGACTCAGAATACTCAGCCCTACTCAGCGAAGTCTTTTCTAGATTGGCTGATGATCCAGATGATCAACTTGTAGGAATTGAGATGCACCACAGCGATATACTTTATGTAAAGAACCACATCAACGAACTTGGTAAAAACCCTGACAGTGAATGGCATGGCCGTCACTACACCACTAGGGAAATCTATGACATGCTTATGGAAGAAGATATGTTAGAGGAACATCATAAGCTACCTAAGGATAGGGACAAAAAGGATTAAGGGCTGAGATACTAATCCTATCCCCAGAGAAAGAAACAAATGATTAAAACTCAAAACAAACCAACAGAGATGCAAGAGAAACTTGTAGATGCGATGTTTGAAGTCAATGGCAATAAGCGAGAGGCTATGAACATTGCGGGATACTCACCCACTACTAAGTTCTCACAAGCATTCACTCCATTCGTCATGCAGCTGATTATTGAAAGAGCGCAAGCAGAGCTTACATCCGGAGCACCACAGGCAGTTAGTGGACTCCTAGGAATCTTAACAGATCCCACCAAGCCCGGAAACAGAGAACTCCTTGCAGCCACCACAGCAGTACTTGATCGTATTGGTCTTGCAAAACAAGAGAAAGTTAAACACGAAGTTGAAGCACCAAATGGTATCTTCATCCTTCCAGAGAAAAGAAAGAATGATAATGAATAAGAATCAAATTGCAGGTGTAGTTTCACACAGTGTATTAGTTGCTGTTATCACTGCACTAGGAGCACATTGGCTGGTTGCTGTAGGTTTCTACGTAGGTAGAGAACTTGGACAGCAGAAGACAAACATCAAGGGCGGAACTCTTAAGTTTACCTCATGGGCAGACTTCAAAGCTTCAGCTAAAGAAGCAGTTAACGTAATTAAAGAAAGAGCTAAGGCTGTTGTAAAATTCCCCACCGTTCTCGAATGGGCAGTACCAGCAGTTGTAGCTATCGCAGTACATTACGCAGTTTAATCCATGGCAAGTTTAATTCACTATAGATGGTGGGCAATAGATAAACCCTACCGGACTACAAGATGTCCGTGGGGTTTTGTCTTCAATGAAGATAAGACTAAGTTTATCCCTGTCCCAGAAAAGCTCGACTATCTTGAGATGGCTAAAGACTATCTCAAAGAAGGTCGGTCATCTCGAGAGATGGCTGAATGGCTTACGTCTAAGACCGGAGAGAGTATTACTCATACTGGTTTAAACAAAAGAATTAAACGTGACAATGAGATCTTTAAGAACACAGACTTCTCTGAAGTAGAGGAGTTCTATTCTCAAGTAGAAACTACAATGCTTCCTACCCCGAGCCATGGCTTGAGTCACGTAGGGAATGAAGCAAGGAATCAAGACTCTTTTAAAGATGCTAAGTCTTCTGAAGAGAAAAAGATTATACGCGAGAAGCTAAAGCTTAAAGAACATAAACGACAGCTAACCAATAGTAGAAACAGACTTAAGAATCTTGTTAAAGGATTAGATCAGGAAACTAAAGGATCTATCGAGATCCCTGCAGATATCCAAGAAGAGATCTTTGAAGAAGAACAAGATATTATCTTCAAGCCAAACGAGGGACCTCAGGAAGATTTCCTTGCAGCAACTGAAGACGAAGTATTCTATGGCGGTGCTCGTGGTGGTGGCAAGACCTATGCTCTGATTGCAGATCCCCTTCGTTACTGTGGTAATGGAAACTTCCGTGGTCTTTACATCCGTAGGACCATGCCAGAACTTAGGGACATCATTCACCTCACTAAGAAGCTGTATCCTAAAGCATACCCTGGGGCTAAGTATCATGAAACAGATAAAATCTGGAACTTCCCTTCTGGAGCTAGAATTGAATTTGGTTATGCAGAGAATGCAGATGATGCTGAACGCTATCGAGGACAAGCATATACATGGGTAGGTATTGATGAGCTTCCTCAGTATCCAAACTCTGAGGTTTATGATCTGGTAAAATCCTCTGTTCGTTCTACAGATCCTACTCTCCCTACCTACATTAGATGTACTGGCAACCCCGGTAACGTAGGCTCAGCTTGGGTGAAATCAAAGTTTATTGATCCCGCTCCAGCTAACACCACCTTCTTTGAACTGGCTAAGTTCTACAACCCTCTCACTAAACAACATGTAGAAACCAAGAGAACTCTTAAGTACATCCCGGCAAGAGTGTGGGATAACCCTACTCTCCTTCACGATGAATCCTACGTAGCAGCTCTTGCTACTCTGTCAGATATTCAACGTAAACAAATGCTAGAAGGTAACTGGGACGTAGTAGCTGAAGGGGCGTTTCCTGAGTTCGACAGAACAGTTCATGTTATTGAACCCTTTAGAGTCCCCGGTAGCTGGCTGAAGTTTAGAGCAGCTGACTGGGGGTTCTCTTCTCCGTTCTGTGTACTATGGATGGCTGTAGACTGGGATGGTAATATTTATGTGTACAGAGAATGGTACGGCCAGAATGTCTACGATAAAGAATGGGCTGAAAACATTGTACGTATAGAGAAAGAAGCTAAGGATTATGTAGAGTACGGAGTTATCGACGGATCTACTAAGGATAGCCGAGGAGTTACTGGTCCTACTATATTTGAAACAATTAATAAGACTCTAAGAAAAAATGGTGTAGTTGGTTTCAAACCAGCCGATAAATCTCAAGGGTCTAGAGCTGCAGGTAAGCAAGCAGTACACAGGTATCTAGCTCTCAAAGAAACTGGTAAGGTAGATGAGCAAGGTAATCCAATAAGATCTCCTTCATTGTTTATCTTCAACACTTGTGTGAACCTAATTAGAACTCTTCCTATGCTTCAGGTGGATCCTAATGATCCTGAGAAGGTAGCTAAGAAGAACTCTGAAGATCACGCTTACGATGCATTACATTATGGATTAAGAAGCAGACCAAGAACTGCTAAATCAAAACTAATAAGATCTATGACTGGGTCAACAGCCCCTAGAGTTATTGATCCAGTATTCGGACACTAAGGAATAAATATGGAAGACGAAACTACAATCACTAATCCTTTAGTTTTAGAGGATGGAGATGAAGATAGTACAGAGATGGAGCTTGGTCCTGTAGCGGCCCATGTTGTTTCTTGTTACAATAAATCTAAAACAAACAAACGAGAGATCGAAGAGAAAATGCTACGATGGTATCAGAACTATAAGGGAGAGTATTCTCCTTTTCTTGATACTGAAAAATCTAAAGTATTTATTAAGATCACTAAAACTAAAACTCTTGCGGCTTATGGACAGATCCTTGATATTATACTGAGTGAAAACAAAGTACCTATCTCTATCGAACCTACTCCAGTCCCTGAGGGTGCCACAGATAACGCTCACATTGACCCTACCACAACTGAGAAGTACGAAGAGTCTGAACCTGTAGATGTTATTGGTTTTGCTGGCGATGGTAATGATGCGGTACGCGGTGAGTCTTTAACTGATCGAGCTTCTCGTATGATTGCTTCTCTCTTCAATGGTGCTAAGGCTGAAGAAGGCCCTGCACTTAAGAAAGGTCAGAAGCAACTAGACCCAGCTAAAATGGAAGCAGAGAGAATCCAGAAAAAGATTAGAGACCAGATGGTTGAATCCAATGGTGCTAGTAATCTTAAGAAGACTCTGCTTGAGTGTGTAATGCTTGGTACTGGTATCATTAAAGGTCCTCTCTACTCGACTAAAGAGTATCCTCGTTGGGATGACGAAGGTAACTATGATCCTGTTAAGAAAGTAGTTCCTATCACCTCTCACGTATCTGTATGGAATATCTATCCAGACCCTGATGCTACTTGTATGGATGACTGTGAATGGATCATTGAACGCCACCGTAAATCTAGAAGTGAGCTGGCTAAGTTGAGAAAGCAACCTTTCTTCCGTGAGGAAAGAATCGAGAAAGCTATAGACAAAGGGGCTAACTATCAAGATGAATACTGGGAGACTGAGATTAGAGATGGATCTGATCCTTCCACCAAGAACAGGTATCTCGTTCTAGAATACTGGGGAGTTATTGATAAAGATCTTCTGGATATGGTTGAAGGTTTTGAAGTACCTGAAGGCTATGAAGATGCTGACCAGCTCCATGTGAACTGTTGGGTATGCAACGGAGAGATTATCAGGCTGGTAATTAATCCATTCAAACCTATGCGTATTCCCTACTACAGAGTTCCTTATGAGGAAGACCCGTACAACTTCTTTGGAGTAGGACTCCCAGAGAATATGGACGACTCTCAAAGACTTATGAATGGCTTTACTCGTATGGCTATTGATAATGCCGCTCTTGCAGGTAACGTACTTCTGGAAGTAGATGAAGAGAATCTCGTCCCCGGCCAAGACATGAGCATCTATCCCGGTAAAATCTTTAGACGCCAAGGAGGCGCTCCGGGTCAAGCTATCTTCAGCACTACCTTCCAGAATACTGGGCAAACTAATATGCAGATGTATGATAGGGCCAGACAGTTGGCAGACGAAACCACTGGTATTCCTTCCGCACTTCATGGACAGACAGGTATCTCAGGCGTAGGAAGAACTGCTTCAGGTATCTCTATGTTGCTAGGTGCTGCTACTCTCTCTATTAAGACAGTTATTAAAAACATTGATGACTATCTATTAGAGCCTTTAGCTAAAGCTCACTTTGCTTTCAACATGCAGTTCGACTTTGATGAGATTAAATATGCAGGGGATCTAGAGATTAAAGCCAATGGTGTTTCTTCTCTACTGTCTAAAGAGTCTCTAAGTCAGAGGCTGCTTCAGTTCCTCCAAGTAACTGGATCTTATCAGAACCTAGCTATGAGAATTAACGATGAGTATGTACTCAGAGAGATTGCTAAAGTTCTCGACCTAGACCCGGATAAGGTTACCTTGAGCGAAGAGGATGCAGCTATTAAAGCCAAGATGCTACAATCACAACAAGGTGGGGGACAACAAACTGAGGGAATGAATGGAGAGACTAATCCAGCTAATGAGATCGCTGGGGTGGCTGGAGCACCTGCTCCCGGAACACCACAGTTCTCTGGAAATACAGGAGAAGTAAGTGAAGAGTAATCAGACTGAACGTATTCAGCTTCTTAAGCATCTAACTAAGACTGGGGTTGAAGTACTTAAAGATTATCTTGAAGGCTGTATCAGTGATGCTAAAGAAGATCTAGTCACAGCTAAAGATATAGATACTGTAAGAGAACTTCAAGGACAGATCAAAGCAGACAAGAAGAAACTATACGACATTAAAGCAATACTTGAATCATGACGGAAGCATATATAAAATCTGAATATGATGCTTGTGAGAGGTTAGGTTTTACTCACCCTCTTATGAACGAAAGACGTAGAAACTACTGGGATTCCTTACAGGATACTGACGGATATTATCTTATTACTCAAGCTCAGAAAGATTTTCTAGATTCTATACTAACCGGACCACATACAGGAATTACTTGGAGCTTGACTTCTTCTTCTGCAACTACAATCTCTGAGTCAAATACTTTGTACAAACTCGCGGGAACTACTACTGTTTCTGAAGCTAGCGGATTTTCTCAGACAGGAAATAACGAAATAACTTACTTAGGAGATTCTGATAAGTTTAATATCTTCCTATCTCTTTCTATTTCTGGTGGAGAAAATGATGATGTAGCTGTACAGCTTAGAAAGTATGATTCCTCTTCTGCCGGATATACAGAAATAGGTCCTGAAGTTACAACCACGATTAAGAGTAGTACAGGGTCTAGCAGAATAGAAAACGTATCTATTATGACAATTGCAGATTTAGATACAGATGATAGAGTGGAAGTTTGGGCTAAAAATAAAACAGATACTTCTAATGTAACTGGAGAAGTAGGATCTCATTTAGTTATTTCTAGAAGATTGTAATTTTTTATTTGACTTTAAAGTTCTTTTGAATATAACTATACAAACATTATCGGCCACCCGAAAGGCCCCGAGGAGATTATATAATGATGACTAAACAATATCGAGGTAAACAAGTAGACACTTCTGAACTAGAAGAAGAAGTAAATAAACTTAAAGAAGATAGGCTCAAGGCTTCCGAAGATCCTGAAGAAGTAGAGATCCAAGAGGCTCTAAAGAATGAGCACCTCGATGAGGCTCAGAGAAACTGGGCAAGCAGATATGGTGAACTTCGTAGACATGCACAGCAAAAAGAAGATTCATACAAATCTGAACTAGAAAAGATGAGAGCTGAACTAGAAGAAGCTCAAAAGAATTCGAGTGTAACACTCCCCACTAGCAAAGAAGAACTTGATAAGTGGAGAGAA
>Ga0070728_10003387_pt1 | contig 17689 bp, 15 predicted proteins | sample tdDd471_FD_66723 | JGI IMG/M metagenome (GOLD analysis project Ga0070728, IMG submission 66723) | Marine sediment microbial communities from the Atlantic coast under amendment with organic carbon and nitrate - tdDd47.1 | ecosystem: Environmental > Aquatic > Marine > Coastal > Sediment | place... | reverse complement strand
TGCCCACAGATAAACCTGCACGGGCAGCGCTGTCGACGGGTCGAAAGGCGTTCCAGGAACCTCCACGATAAATGCCACCATGCCAATCATCAACAGCGGCGCTGTTTCGCCCAAAGCACGGGCCATACCGATAATTGCACCGGTCATAAGGCCGGGCATTGCCAGCGGCAACACATGGTGAAACACCGTTTGCACATCAGATGCGCCCAAACCGAGCGCCGCCTCACGAATCGATGGCGGTACCGCGCGAATCGCACTGCGACCCGCAATAATGATTATCGGCAGGGTCATCAGCGCCAGCACCAAACCGCCAACGAGCGGCGCTGAACGCGGCAAACCCATAAAGTTAATAAATACCGCCAGACCCAGCAGGCCGTAAATAATTGAGGGCACAGCCGCCAAATTATTGATATTTACTTCGAGCAAGTCGATCCAACGATTTCTCGGCGCGAATTCCTCAAGGTAGATCGCAGCAGCGACCCCGAGTGGAAAAGCTATAAAGAACGTCACCAGCAGCATGAAGAACGAACCTTTCATCGCGCTCCAGATACCGGCCATTTCAGGGTCACGGGAGTCGCCAGCCGTGAAAAACCGACGGTTGAACTTACGTTGCAGCAAGCCCTCGTTTTCCAGAACGTCGATCCAACCAATCTGCTGATCCTTAACGCGACGCCGCTCTTCCGGCAATTCACGATCGATCTTCCCCTTAAAGAACATATCGACTTCGTCGTCAGTCGGCAGCCAGACCTCGACCGTGCGGCCGAGGAGCTCAGGATCTTTTACAAGCATCGCCTGAAGCTCGAAAGGCGCACCGTTGCTAACCAACTGGCGCAACTTCTTCTGATCGCGCCTACCGCTGACATCCGGAAATATCTCCAGAACGCTATTTTTTACTAACGTTGCATAGTTGGCTTTAGCCCAAACGCCGGGATCGTTACTTCTGCGCGGATCAATTACATCGCGGTCAAACTCAATGTTCAGCTTGATATGCGTCTGAAAAAACGCCGACGAGCCATCGTTAATAATTGTCGCGAAGAAGTATGCAAGGAAACTCAAGCCGACAATCACGCCCAGCATGCCGTATGCGTGGAAGCGTCGCTCGGCACGACCTCGCTTGCCGAGGCTGGCCTCTACGAGCTTGCGGGTTTCCTGCGGAGTACGATTTGCAACACTCATCAGTCATAGTCCTCGCGATACTTGCGAACTATCTGTAAGGCGATCACGTTAAGCACCAGCGTAACCAGCAGCAGGGTTAAACCAAGGCCAAATGCGGCCAGAGTCTTGGCGCTATCGAACTCCTGATCACCAACGAGCAGCGTCACAATCTGCACAGTTACCGTTGTTACCGCTTCCAGTGGATTGATTGTCAGCTTGGCTGACAGGCCCGCGGCCATCACAACGATCATCGTTTCACCAATAGCTCGCGACACCGCAAGCAGCATCGCGCTGACGATCCCCGGCAAAGCCGCCGGCAATATCACCCGTTTGATCGTTTCGGAGCGCGTCGCGCCCAGGCCGTAAGAACCGTCTCGCAATGATTGTGGCACGGAATTAATAACATCATCGGAGAGTGAGGACACAAACGGGATAATCATCACCCCCATCACGAGACCGGCTGTCAACGCACTTTCTGACGCAACCTCCAAACCGATCGACTCGCCAAGGTCTCGGATCAACGGCGCAACGGTGATCGCCGCGAAGTAGCCATAGACAACAGTTGGGATACCTGCCAGCACTTCAAGAATAGGTTTAGCGGTTTTGCGGATACTTTTGGTTGCGTACTCGGCGAGATAGATTGCAACGAGCAAGCCAACCGGTGCAGCAACACACATGGCGATAAACGAAATCAGCATAGTGCCAACAAATAGCGGCACGGCACCAAATGCGCCGGATGACCCGACCTGATCGGCACGAATCGCCGTTTGCGGACTCCAGGTAAGTCCGAACAAGAAGTCGGTTATCGACACTTCTTCGAAAAAGCGGATCGCCTCGAACAATACTGAAGCAACAATACCGATGGTGGTAAGCACAGCGATACTGGAAGCCAGCACCAGCCCGATACGCACCAGAGTCTCTACACTGTTGCGGGCCCGCTGCTGTGGATGAATCCGCAGATAGGCGATAACAAGGCCGGCAAATGCCGTGACGATACAGAGCAGCGCCACTAACCACATCGATGAATAACGCAACCCGATATAGCGATCCACCGCTGCACTGATTTCGGCAGCCGGTTCACCGCTGGCAATGTTGCCACCAGCGAGATTGCTAATGTCGTTAATAACGAGATTCATCTCAGAAGCCGACATGGTCTGGTAACTAAACGGCAGCTCCGCAACCACTTTGGAGACAATGACCTGGTCCGCAAAGATCATCCATACCGACAACAAAGTAAGCGCAGGAAGAACCGCCCATACTGCTGTCAGATATCCGTAATAGCCGGGCAACGAATGCAATTCACGAATCTGTCGTGCACCGCCAACGGAACTAACCGCCCGTTGCCGGCCGATAAAGAAAGAGGCTACAGCAATAGCCGCAAGCACGAGAATTATCGTAGAAAGACGCATCGTTTGAGTTGTTGGTTCGCTTTAATGTGTTCGCAAATAACTAAAGAAGCGGCTTAACACCTATCGGAGGAATATCGGGCAAATCCTTGGAAGCAGAAAAGCGGCGATCCAAATAAACCGGATCGCCGCCTGCACTATGCAATTTACCTGAAACCGGTAACTTCTTCAGCAGAAATCCTTAGTTAAAGAGAGAGGTTCTTGAGGTTTGTAACAGCATCAAGAACTTCCGAATACTCGTCAGCTGGCAGCGGGATCAAGCCTTTGTCTGACAGATACCCATCCTCACCCATTGCGCGCTGGCTGGTGAATTCTTCCAGATATTCTTTGATACCAGGAATCTTGCCAACGTGAGCCTTCTTCACATAAAAGTAAAGCGGGCGGGAGACCGGATAGTCGCCGGCAGCAATGCCTTCAAAGGTCGGTTCGACGCCATCGACGATCGATCCCTGCACGACGTCGGAATTCTGGTCGAGAAAACTGAAGCCAAAAATACCAAGAGCACTTGGGTTTACCTGCAGCTTCTGTACGATCAGATTGTCGTTCTCACCGGCCTCAATAAACGCGCCGTCTTCACGGACACTGCGGCAGATCGACTTGTACAAGCTCTTATCTGTTTTCTTCAGCGCCTTAATCCAGTCAAACGTTTTGCAACCACCTTCCATAGCCAGCTCGACAAATGCATCGCGCGTACCTGAGGTCGGCGGCGGGCCGAGCACTTCGATAGCCGCATTTGGCAGCTCGGGATTTACCTCGTCCCAGGTCTTATAAGGGTTAGCAATGAGCGTTTCGCCACCCTTCGGGTCGGGGACTTCACGAGCCAGTGCCAGAAAGATGTCGCGGCGGGTCAGACTAACCTGGTCGGCGTCAGACGAGTTCGCCAGAACAATACCGTCATAGCCGACATTGACCTCGATAATCTCGTCGATGCCGTTGGAAGCACACAGCTCGACCTCAGAGCTCTTGATACGACGTGATGCATTCGTAATATCAGGAGTTTCCACACCGACGCCAGCACAGAATAGCTTGAGACCGCCACCGGAACCTGTCGACTCAACTTTAGGGGTTTTGAAGTCTGTGGTCCGGCCGAAGTTCTCTGCAACAACAGTTGCGAACGGGTATACCGTGGATGAACCCACGATGCTGATGTAGTCGCGATTGGCCTGCGCCTGAGCAACACCGGTCGCCAAAAAGGAACCGGCCACGGCCAGCGCCACTGCGCGACCGAAAATTGAGGAATTCATTGAGTACTTCTCCTTAGTTGGACTATCTCTACTAAGAAGCAGTTTATTGGGGCTTTGTTACAGTTATATTGCAGCTATATAACTATTTAATTAATCTTTATTTCCAATGACTTGCGCACGAAGCTGGTCTGTTTCGGTATGCCGGATGTCCTTGCCCTTAACCAGATAAATCACATACTCGGATATATTCGTTGCGTGATCGCCAATACGCTCCAGTGAGCGTGCCACCCAGCTGACATCCATGAAGCGACGGATATTGCGGGGATCTTCCATCATCAGGCTGATGCATTCCCTGCTGATACGGTCGTATTCTTCATCAACCAGCTTGTCTTCTTCAACTACCGAGATGGCATCCACAGGATCAAGACGCGAGAAGGCATCCAACGAGTCATGCAACATCTCGATAACGTGCTCGCCGAGTGACCGCAACTCCCGGTAACTACCCGAAGGGCGTTCTTCCGTGGCCAACTGCGCCGCGAGCTTGCCAATCCGCTCGGCTTCGTCGCCGATTCTCTCCAAATCGGTAATCGTCTTAATAACCGTAATCAACAAGCGCAGGTCGGCTGCAGCGGGAGACATGGTCGCCAACACACGATTACACTCCTCATCGATCTGCACCTCCATTGCATTGACTTTGTAGTCATCCTGGGCAACCCGCAGACCAAGCTCGCTATCACCGGAAACAATAGCCTCAATGGCATCGGTAACCTGCTTCTCAACAAGACCGCCCATCTCCATAACATTGGTGCGCAGGCCTTCGAGGTTTTCGTTGAACTTGCGATAGATGTGGGTAGAAAACTGGTCATTCATAACCAAAACTCCGTTGCAACTTGTGCAATCTAAATAACTAGGCCAGACGATTAGGCGGGAAAATGCAGGTAAACCGACTACCGATACCCGGTGTGCTATCAATCTCCAGCTCCGCCTCATGGCGAATTAGCGCGTGCTTAACTATCGCCAGGCCAAGGCCTGTGCCACCTTTATCCCGACTGCGCCCTGCATCAATGCGGTAAAATCTTTCGGTAAGGCGGGGAATATCATCCTCGTCAATACCGATACCGCTGTCGACAACACTGAGCCGGCCACCTTCGTCATCTGCGTCCCAGTGTATCTCTATCCTGCCATCGCGTTCGGTATGATTGACGGCATTGACGACCAGATTGGAAATAACCGACTGCAGCTCGGAATGCACGCCGAGTATGCCTATGCCACTGTTGACCTTTACTTCGACTTTGTCAGGGCAATGTTCCAGCGCCTTTGCGCTCTGCTTGGCGGCAGAGGTTAACGCAGCGACATCAACTCGTTCTTCGCGCGAGGACAGTTCGGACGACTCCAACTCCGACAAACGCAGCAGATCCTCGAGCAAAGTTCGCATTCGTGCCGCCTGCGCATTCATCTCGGTAAGTGGATGTTGCATGTAATCCGGCAGACCCTCATCACCTTCAAGCGTATCCAGATAGCCCGTGATAACTGTCAGCGGTGTGCGCAACTCGTGGGATGCATTAGCCAGAAAATCACGGCGCATCGTCTCCAAGCGCTTGCTGCGGGAAATATCCTGCAACACAACTAAGCGCTGTTCCGGGCCGTATGGAACAATCCGACACGATACCCACACATCTAAACTGGGCAGCAACTGAAACTCACCAGGTTCGGAAAAATCACCATTCCGCAGGTATTCAAGAAATGCAGGAACCCGAATCAGATTCTCGATGCGCTGACCGCGGTCGGACTTTTTCTTCAGGCCAAGCAATTCACGTGCAGCCTTATTGAAATACAACAGGTCGTTATCGCTATTCAAAATAACGCCCGCATCTGGAAATGCAGATGCGGAAAGGCGAAATTCTTTCAGCAGCGCACGTAAGCGCTTACCACGCCGCCGGGCACGGCCACGAAAAAAACTGACCCGGGCGAAAGTGTCCGGCCAGATACCGAGACCAGTAGGAAAATCCTCAAGGTCATTGGTCTTTAGCCAACGATCAAGCTTATAGAGGTGGTACAAGTGCCAGGCGAGCAGCCCCATAGCCGCAGCAAACAGCCCGGCAGCGACGCTGCCGTACCACCATCCGATTAAAGCACCCGCAACGAGCGCCACCACCAAACGGGTAATTGTGACCGACCAGGTATTTGGCATCTTAATCTACAGAATTTTCAGCTGTTTCATCGACGGAGAAACGATATCCCGCGCCTCGCACAGTCTGAATATAACCATCTGCGCCGCAACAGGATAGTGCTTTGCGCAAACGCTGCACATGGACGTCGACCGTGCGCTCCTCGACATAGACATTCTGGCCCCAGACAAAATCCAGCAGCTGTGAGCGACTGAACACTCTGTCCTGATGACTCATCAGGTATTTCAGCAGCCTGTATTCCGTCGGACCAATCTGAATTTCCTCATCCGCACAAAATACCCGGTGACTCTCAGGCTTGAGCGTCAGGTTGCCAGCTGCCAACTCTTCGTCCGGTGCTGCGCCGCTGCGGCGGAGGACGGCGTTAATACGCGAAATCAGTTCGCGGCCGGAAAACGGCTTGGTGATGTAGTCATCAGCGCCGCCATCCAAACCCTGAATTTTGTCCCGCTCCTCAGCGCGAGCCGTGAGCATAATAATTGCCAGGTCTTTATAGGCATCGTCACGACGCAGCATCCGGGTGAGCTCAAGCCCACTCAGATCCGGCAGCATCCAGTCGATCAGGACCAGATCCGGCCGCTCATCGGCAATACTGGACCGCGCATGCTGGCAATCGCCCACTTCCGTTACGTCGAACCCGGCACGCATCAAATTGAATGCGATCATTTGCCGGATCGGCGCTTCATCTTCTACGACAAGTACTTTTTGATTACTCATAACATTTGTTACTGAAATCTTAACCTGTGCGCATTTAATCAATCTAATATTACATTTTCATGACATTAGCAGAAATGCCTGATTTTATTTGGGTTCCAGCTGCGCATAAAAAACGCCGGCGCTTGCAGGCCGGCGTTCTCTAGGTGCCGGTAACACTCCGGCAACAAATGCGATGAAACGGCGCTAGTTGGCGGTTTCCTGCATCAGATAGGCAATCAGGTCTGCACGGGCCTGCGGATCACGCACCCCGACAAAGACCATCCGATTGCCGGGAATCATTTCGGCCGGCCGTTCCAGCCACAAATCCATAGTGCCCGCATTCCAGGTAACGTCTGCATTAGCCAGCGCATCCGAATATACGAAATCCGCTGCCCGCCCGGCCTGATTGTCAAACACACCGTGAAGATTAGGGCCTACCTTATTGGTCCCGCCCTGCTCCAGCGTATGACAGGCACGGCATTGCAGATATAACCGCGAACCTTTCTGCGGGTCCGCCTTGGCCATCCGCTCATCAATATCCGAGGCGACCTGTCTGGCCGTAACAGCGGCTTCGCTGGCTGCGGACGCTGTTGAATCTGCTGCCGCGGCTTTAGCCTGATCAGCGTTCGCGGCAGTATCAGCAGGCTGCTGCCCACAGGCTGCAACGGTTGCCACCAGCAAGGCAATCAAAAGTGTTTTCCAGTTAGTCATTCATAAACTCCGAAACAAATCTATTGGTGTGGAAACTAGTTAGTGAGGTGTCGCCGCAGTGTCTGCACCGAAATCAGGATCAGCGGTGAGACGCTCGGGGTGACGATCGCGGGCACGGGCGAGAAACTCCGCCGGTAAATCATTGATCGTTTCAAGCTTTGCACCGGACGCATGCCATAACAAATGCCCGGGCCGATCGCCCATGTTCATCCAACGCTGCCACGGCATTACTACCGTCGAACTGAAGGTCGCCGGCAAAGCACGGATCGACTCATCAAGGAATGCCTCTTTCGGCACCATCATTGTCTGGCGTTGCGCGCGCGGCGGCGGCATACCCGGCGGATATACCGTCTGGTTGTGCATCCACAGCGTGTCACGGGCGAAGCTCCACTCCAGCTGCAAAGGTTTTACCGGCATTTTGTCTTTCATGACACTGGGGCGAATACCGTCGACCGAGTAGCTGAAGCCGCGGCCACGGCGGCCGCCCTGTACCGCATCCATAACCTCTACGGTTTTACCGGTCAGCGGGTTATCCCACGTTTCGATAAATTCATGGGTTTCAAGATCACGGAAGAACGTGCAGGTGCCACCGGTCAGTTCAAACTCACCAGCGGATATTTTGCGCATCCAGTAAATTTCCAGGCCCTCGAACTTCATGATCGGCAGCGGCTGCTCGTCACCGACAATCATGTACGCGGTGCCATTGAACCACCACGGGCAATCCACCGGGTCGAGACTCGCCGTCATTCTTACCAGCGAACGCATATTGGCTTCCGGTGTATTAATAGCCGAGGTTGCATCACCGGCCACACCGGAAATTCCCGGCAAGGTGTTTACTGATTCGGCACACCCTGCAGCCACCATCAGGCCACCGGTACCGAACATCATTTCTCTGCGATTCAACATGGTTTCAGTTCCGCATTAATTGAACAGATCTGCTCAGGCCGCGCTATTCGACCAGCCCTTTCAAAGCACCGGGATTCATCAGGTTGTCGGGGTCAAGCTTCGCCTTGATATCACGAATCAATGCCGACGACTGATCCTCACGCCCCCGCATATACGGGTAAGCCTTACCCAGTTGCATGTGCACGGCACCGAAACGGGTGAATACATCCTGCACTTTGCCTTTCATCTCTGCGACCAGCGCGCGGCCTTCCGGATTAGCTTCGTATTCAGGCAGAACATCAAGATATTCCTGCGGCAGATAACGCTTGTGATACGCCGTGCGATCGTCCTGCCAGTAAAACACCGGCTCGAACAGGAAACCGTGGGTACTAATCGAGGTATACATCGCGGCCTTCTCTACTTTGGCTGCCTCCATCCGGTCGGCGTACTCAACGTAAAGCTCATCGAGCGCCGCATTGAACGCATGCAGCTTGGAAAACGGCATGATGCCGTGCATCGGCACCCAGCGCTGCCCTTGCGGCCCGAGAATCGGGTACAACGGGATAAACGGCATCGCCATCAATACTGTAGGCATTGTGTTGGCAATTTCGTTGCCATGCCCGGCTACCGCCTTACGCAAGATCGCCAGCTTCGTTGCGACCTCCGCCTGGCTGTAGCCTTCAACACTAAAGTGCGCCGAATAGTCATAGCCTTCGAGAAACTTCTTGCCAGCCAAGCCCATTTTCATCAACTGAATCAGGCCGTCGAACCAGTTGCGTGACGCTTTGAATACGGCGATGGCAGCCTGCTTCATCGCGGCGGCATCGGTACTACCCAACTGACCCTGCTGCAGCTTCGGATCAAGTGCAAAGTTATCGGCTGCCACACCTTCACGTGCGCCTGCCGCCATGCCACTGGCCATTTCATTAAACGTACTAAAGCCGAACGAGGCGCACATACGATGAGTCGGCCGTTTTATCAGCCGCAAGCTAATGCGTGCCTTAATACCCAGCGCACCGGCATCACCACAGAAGATCCCGGTCAGGTCGGGACCCCACCAGCGGAAAAACGGCGTCGTGTTCTCTGTCGCCAACGAACCGGTACGAATGACTTCGCCGTTTGCCAGCACAATTTCCATCGACAGAATCGAGTCAGCGGAAATGCCGTAGCTACCGGACCCCAGACTGACAGCATTCTGCGTGGCAGAACCGCCGACCGTTGCCTTCAAGCCCGAGAACGGGCCCCAGAACGGCGTGCGTAACCCTTTTTCTTCAAGTGCAGCGTCGAGCTCTGCCCAGGTAACGCCGGGCTCCACCGTGACGTACATGTCTTCTTCATTGATCTCGACAACACTGTTCATACGCGAGGTATCAACCAGCAGCGAGTCTTCGCGGTCACATACATAACCGTCGGTATACGATGCACCACCGCCACGGGGCACCAGCGCAATCTTCTCGGCCGCTGCCGCTTTCACAATCGCCTGCAAATCGGCAACGCTTCCCGGCCTTACTACAGCCAATGGCATTTTCCGGTAGCTGTACACGTCCATCGCATAGAACTCGCGATCGGCCTCACCGGTCAATACGAATTCCGCCCCTATTGCCGAGGCAATTGCCTCAATCACATGATGTGATTCCTGAATATTTGCTGACATAGTTCCTCTCGCTGCGAGCACCGCTCCGGCCGGACCGGGCTCATTTCGCTAATTTCTTAGTCCGGCTATGGCTGCCCGAACGATGAGCCGACAACCGCCTGGCCTCCCGGCAGACTAAAGTCGCGCCACACGCTAATTTTGCCATCACGAATACGGAATATCCCGATGATGTCAAAGTGCATACTTTTTTCTTCAGACTCGCCGATGAAATGATCGACACGCTCGTTCATTACCATGTCACCGATGGCATACGAGCGGACCATTTCCCAACGAACCTCAACCAGGTTTTTCAGAAAGTTATCAAGCGTCTGCACAAACGCTTCTTTACCAACAATATCGGGCTGCCCTTCGAACATCTGGTAGACGATATCGTCTGCCAGATACTCGGTCAGTAACGCGGCATCGCGTTTAGCCCAATCCGCACAAAATCGTTCGACCAATTCAACGTTGGCCTTCTCAGCGTCTGTTTGCACAGAAACTCCTTTTTAGCTTTGATTCACGGTAATGCCAAACCGCACCAGCGTTATTTTTTGCAGAATAGTGCCGGCAACTATCAGCGTATAGTCGCATTTTACCCGAAACCCAGCGCGGCCATATGGTTGCAGGCCGGATTGCCGCAAGTGTCCAACAGGTGCTTGGGGTGTGTCCGCAGCGGGGTTATCATCGCCCCAGGCAAACAAAACCGGATAAGTCACGGATTATGAACCCGAATACTGAAAGCAGCATTGTCAGAGAGACCCTGCCCGTCGGCCCGCTGCAGTGTAACTGCACCATCCTCGGCGACAGCCGCACCGGGCGCGGCTATGTGTTCGATCCGGGCGGTGACCCGGAGCTGATCATGGCAATAGTTGCCAAACTCGGCCTGAAAATCGAGGCCCTGATCCACACCCACGCCCATCTGGACCATTTTCTGGCATCCGGCGAGATCCGCCGGCAAACAGGTGCGAAAGTTTGCCTGCAGAAAGAGGATAAATTTCTCTGGGACGCTCTGGAACAACAGTGTGAACGTTTCGGCGTGCCCTATACGCCTGCGCCGGACCCGGACCACTGGCTCGAAGACGAGGAGCCGCTGGATTGCGGCAACGGTCGCTGCATTCACACGCCCGGTCACACGCCCGGCTCAATGAGCTTTTATTTTGAGGAAGAGCAGCTGTTGATTGCCGGTGACACGCTGTTTCTCGGATCAGTCGGACGCACCGACCTGCCCGGCGGCAACACCGAGCAGCTCATCTCTTCCATACAAGAAAAACTTTACGTACTGAATGACTCGGCGGTCGTTATTACCGGGCATGGCCCGGCAACCACCATCGGTGATGAAATGCGCTCGAACGCCTTTGTACGTGCCTAGTCGTTTTAGAGCTTGAGGCGCTTAAAGACGGTTTCAGGAATCGATTTGATAATCGTCATGATGACCCACCAGAACGACGGCAGGTAAACCACATTCCGGCCTTTATCGATGCCTTTAATAATGCCCTCGGCAATATCGTCTGCCTCAGCCCACATAAAACCGTCGCCGGCAATATCAGCCGTCATCGGTGTTTTCACAAAGCCCGGCTTGATCGTCAGCACATTGACACCTGAGTGAAACAAGCGATTGCGCAGCCCCTGCAGGAAGATCGACACCGCGCCCTTGGCTGATCCGTAGACGTAGTTACTCTGCCGGCCCCGGTCACCGGCAACCGACGAAATCACCGCAATCGTGCCGCTGCCCTGCTCTTCCATATAGTTGGCAACCGGCGTCAGAATGCCGACCACACTCAGGAAGTTTTCATTCAGCGCCTGCGCTGTTGCTTCCCACGTTTTCTGCAGCTCTTCCTGGTCCGGCAAGGTGCCATGCGCAATCAGAACCGTGTCCAGACCACCCATAGACTCAATTGCTTTCTGCAACATCGGTTCATGCGCGTCGTAGTCACAGGCATCGGCCGTAAATATTGTGGCTGACCGTGCACCACGAACCTGCAAGTCATCGGCCATCGTTTGCAGCCGGTCAGCATTACGCGCCACCAGGAACAATTCGCAGCCGCGTTCAGCCAGCCGTTTGGCCGTAGCTTCGGCAATCGCCGAACAGGCGCCCACTATCATTACTTTCATGTGCTTGATTCTCCTGTCACGCGCCGCCAGAAACTTGAAGAGAAGCGCGGATCAATATATTCGCTGAACTCCCGCCATTGCGGGAAGTATTCCTGAAATGCACCGGCACTCATGCGGGCATCCTTGGCCGGATATACCGCACCACCCGCCTCGCGGGTCATGTCATCCAGCCTGTCGAGCAAGCGCATCACTTCGGGTGAATTAGGGAAATCGAGCGCCAAAGTAATACCGGGGCGCGGAAACGACATCATGCCGGGCGACGGAATATCGCCGAACATTTTTAAGACTGCCAGAAATGAACCGCTACCACTATCGGAAATCGTCTTCAGCATATTCCGGAACACATCTTTGCCATGGTCTTCCGGCAATACACACTGATACTGCAACATCCCCTTGGGACCGTACATACGGTTCCAGTGCTGAATGGAATCCAATGGATAGAAAAACGGTTGGTAGTGCACAGTGCGACTGCGCCGCTTCGGCTGGAACCGGTAGAACGCCTCGTTAAAGGCTTTCAGACTCAGCTTGTTCACCAGCGACATCGGCGGGGTAAACGGAAAACCTATACTGGTGCGCGGGGCCTTCGGCCGCTGCCCGGGGCTTGCCGAGCCATGATGGTTCGCGCGATAAAATGCACCTCTGCCAAGGTCTTTGCCTTTTGCCACACAATCGATCCAGGCAACGGTGTATTCGTAACTCGCATCCGAGTCACGCGTCAGCATAAAAAACTCATCGAGACTGCTAAAACGCAGCGTCTCTTCCTGAAGGTAGGCATTCATAACCGGCTTCAGCTGGATGTCGGCACGGGTAATCATGCCGGTCAGCCCTAAGCCACCGATAGTTGCGCGGTACCATTGCTCGTTTTCATCGGGGCTGCAAAGCATGCGGCTGCCGTCACTGCGCAACAGTTCAAACCGCAATACATGACAACCGAAAGTACCCGCCCGGTGGTGATTCTTACCATGAACATCGTTGGCAATCGCACCGCCGACAGACACATAACGGGTGCCCGGCGTCACCGGCAGGAACCAGCCGCGAGGTACAGCAATTCGCAGGATTTCCGCGAGCGTTACGCCCGACTCACAGCTGATGACACCCGACTCATCATCAAAACTGATGAAATGATTAAGGCCGGCATTCTCCAGCAAGGTGCCGCCGTTATTGAGACAGCTGTCACCATAGCTCCGCCCCTGCCCATAGGGCAGTAACGGGGAAGTCGAATCGGCGGGCAGCGGCAGGTCAGCCGCACGCGACTGCACTCTCAACGCAGTCGCATCGGAGCGGATATGCCGCCCCCAGGACCGGAACTTACTGTCTGCACTTGCCATACTTATCGGGTCATGATTTCCGGTCAGATTGCGGCCAGCAACGCGGCGCCGGCTATCACTAGCAGCCAGTGGGTACGCCGGTCACGGATAGTAAAGACAACCGGGTCATCATGCATTTCGCCACGGCGTGTCAGCAGCCATAAGCGACTGATCCAGTAGAGCATGATCGGGCACAGCAGCCACAGCGCTACGGGACGGGAATACAAGGCCAGTGTTTCGTCGCTGTGGATATACAGCGCCAACACCATGACGGCGAGATAGCCACTGGCCGCACCCATTTGCGCCAGCGTCTCAAGATCTTCAAAGCGGTACGCCCTGCCTGCCAAGCGGTCCTTGCCCTGAGAGGCCTGCACCAGCAGTTCGGAGTAACGCTTGATTAACGCCAGACTGAGGAAGGTGAACATCGAAAACGCGAGCAACCAGAAACTTGGCTCTACGGAAATCGCAGCAGCACCAGCGATCAGGCGCATCGTGTATAGGGCTGCGAGCGTCAGCACGTCGACAATCGCGGCACGCTTCAGTGCCGCCGAATACGCCATCGTCAGGATGTAGTAGCCCAACAATGCAATGAAGAACTCTGACGGCAACAGCAAGGCAATTGCAAAAGCCGCCGCCAACATTCCGACAAGGCCGACAAAACCCATAACCAGCGGCAAATCACCGGCGGCGAACGGACGTTTACATTTACGTGGATGCTGCCGATCGGAGCTCAGATCAAACAAGTCGTTAAGCAGATAGACGCTCGACGCACACAGTGAAAATGCCATGAAAGCCAACAAAGTGTTGGTAAACAGGGTGACGTTCGTCACCTGGTGCGATACCACCAGAGGCACAAACAACAGGAAATTCTTCAGCCACTGATGGGCACGAATGGCACGGATAAATGACTTCAGCTGCGGCGCGCGCGAGTCGAATACGCGTTCGACCTCGACGATCTGCTCTGCCGACTGCTCCAGACCCGGCGGTGCATTGACCAACACCGCCCCTGCAGCCTCCTTCCAGACCTTCAGGTCGACTTCGGCATTACCGGCGTAATCAAACGGCTGATCACCCAGAATTTCACGCACGGCAGCCACTTTGTTACTACCGGAACGGTTAACCGACGCATCGCTGGCAATCACATCGTCGAATAAGTCCAACTGGTCGGCGATCTGCTGCGCATACTTGATATTCGAGGCTGTCGCCAGAATCAGACGACGACCAGCAGCCTTTTGTTCTTTCAGGTAATCGACAAACTCATCATTCCACGGCAACAAGTCTGTTTCGACATCAACACGATCGGCGATCTTCTGCTTCATGTGGGCTTTACCGCCGACCAACCAGAAAGGCAGCACGAAGCCATACAGAAGATTCTGTTTCAACAAGCCGCAGACTGATTCAAACAACAAATCACTGCGCGTCAGCGTGCCATCGAGATCGACGACCAACGGATTGCCCGGAACCGACGTCATAAGTATCTATTCCTGTTAACTGATAACAACATAAAAAACTAACTACGGACGCTACCCAAACCGGGAGAGTCCTTATCTATTTCAATTTCGAGTGCGCATATCAAGCCTATAAGCACCGCAAACCACAGCGTCGCTATCCGGCAGATCAACACTGCCGATACCGCCACAGGTTCGGAAACACCCGACAATATTAGCAGCGCACCCATGACAACTTCAGTACCGCCGAGACCACCGGGTACAAACGATAAGGCGCCCGCCAGAATACTGATGCCGTAGATGCCCACGGCCACCGGCATCGATATATCCACACCAAGCCAAACGACCACCACATATAAAGCCAGACCTTCGGCCGCCCAGGCAACAACACTCAGCGCCAAACCGCCGTAAAGATTGCCGGCCCGCAATAATTTGCCCGACGAATTCAACAGCTTCAGCAACTGCCCGCCCAGACGTTGCAGCTTTTCCGAATTTGATGCGGAACGCAGCTTGTCGAGCAACTCATGAACGCGGTGACTGCGAACCACCGGCAACAGCAATATCAACGCTGCACCGACGGTAATAACCAGCCAGCGCTGACCTTCGAACACATAAGCTGCCAACAGCGCCAACAAGAGCATCGCCACCACATCAACCAGCCGCTCTACAAAAAAAGCGGCCAGGCTGTCGGCATAGCGAACATGATAGCGGTTCAGGTACAACGAGCGCACAGCCTCGCCAACCTTGCCGGGTGTCGCGGTAAAGGCAAACCCGGCCAGATAGAATTTAAAATTCTGATACTTCGGCACGTCGTAGCCGAGGCTCGAAAGATACAGATGCCAGCGCACAAAACGCAGCCCGTAGTTGAACAGCGACAAGCCCAGAATGATGCCCCAACCGCTCCAGCCCACGCGCAGAATCGACTGCCAGACATCGGCCGGCCCGGCATAAATTACCCAGAAACCGTAGAAAGCCGCACTGGCGAACACCACAAGAATCAGGTTGCGGATCAAGTTATCGGGAAGCGTCACGGAGTACCTGTTTGTCTAACACCGTCAGGAAAGCCGCATACTACCAGAAGAATCAACCCTAACCACTTGTCGAAGTTCTGATTTTTACCAGGCAAAGGACATTTTGGCGACGTCAACACGGGCACCATCCTCATCCGGGTGAGTTATGACAGATCAAATAGTCATTGCCGCAGCAACTCAGGCCTCAATGCGGTTCGGGCAGGAATACACATTAAAGCGGCCGTCACGCAGAAAACCGACCAGCGTCATACCCGCTTCCCAGGCAGAGTCGACGGCCAGACTGCTGGGAGCACCCACCGCCGCCACCAGCGGACAAGCTGCCATCCGCGCCTTTTGCACCAACTCAAAGCCGGCACGACCGGTCAGGAATATGACCGAGTCGGCGAGCGGTAGCAGACCTTCTTGTAATGCATGACCGATCAGTTTGTCGAGCGCATTGTGGCGACCGACGTCTTCAGCTAAATACTGCAATTCACCAACTGCATTGAACAATGCGGCCGCATGAGTACTGCCGGTCTGTCCGAATGCACTTTGGGCTGCAGCAGTTGCCGCCGGCATTTTCAGCAACTCATCCGCTTGCAGCAAAAAGCCCTGGTCAATCGAAAACGGCGCCGCGGCACTGAGCGCTTCAATCGCCGTCTTCCCGCAAACACCACACGATGACGTCGTGTAAAAGTGCCGCTCCAATCCGCCGAGGTCGACCTCAACAGCTGTATCCAGTGTTACTACTACTGCGTTGCTTTCATCGCCCCGGTAGCTGACATCCACAACATCCCCGGGCTTGCTGACCACACCTTCGGTAAACAGGAAGCCACGGGCAAGGTCGAAATCGGCGCCCGGCGTGCGCATCGTAATAGCCGCAGTTTGTTCTTTGACGCTGCCGTTGCTGTTAAACCGCAACACCAGTTCGAGCGGCTCCTCGACCGCCAACCTGTCCTGCTGCTCGACCGCTTCCGGATAACGCTTTACTGCAACTTCAGTAGAATCACTCATTCGTTTTCCACTGCAGGAATGACCTTGCCGGGGTTCAGCAAGCCCTGAGGGTCGAGCGCCCGCTTTAAACGGTTCATTAAGGCAATCTCCCCGGCCGAGCGAGACACCTGCAGCCAATCCTTTTTCTCCAGACCGATACCGTGTTCTGCCGAAACCGATCCGCCACAAGCCTGCAACGGTTCATAGACACAGGCCTCAACCCGCGCGCGCAGCTCATCGGCCGCTGCTCCGGTGTCGGGGGAAATAACAAAGTGCAGATTACCGTCGCCGACATGCCCAAAAGCAAAGCTGCGGTGATCCGGCCAGATGCTACCGAGGTGCTGCAGCACCTGATCAACATAAGCATTCATTGCGGCTAACGGCAGACTCACATCAAATATAAAGCCGGGCCCGAACTCCAGACAATGCTCCACCGAATCGCGAATCGCCCAGAGAGCCTCGCGCTCGGCAACGGATTTCGCCACCACAGCATCACAGATCACGCCGCCTTCCTGAGCTGCACCGAGTACTTCCAGAAAACGCGCCTGATCCGAGTCAGGCTCGCTACCCAATGCCTCCACCAATACATAAAAGGGGTAGTCTGAGGCCAACGGAGGCGTTGTTCCGGCGGTTGTGCAGCGATAGAAGTCTTGCCACATGCACTCAAAGGCCGACAGATGCCCGCCGAGGTCCCGGTCAAGCCGGTCGAGTAACGCAGCCACCTGATCGAAACTCTCACAAGCGACTAACGCGGTATTTTCGGAACGCCACGCCGGATGCAAACGCAGAATCACTCTGGTTACGATACCGAGAGTACCTTCGGTACCGATAAACAACTGCTTCAGGTCGTAGCCGGCATTGTTTTTTAACATGCGGTTCATCGAACTGATCACCGTGCCGTCGGCCAGCACTGCCTCAAGACCGAGCACCAGATCGCGTGTCATACCGAAACGGATTACCCGG
>Ga0070728_10003385_pt1 | contig 17698 bp, 22 predicted proteins | sample tdDd471_FD_66723 | JGI IMG/M metagenome (GOLD analysis project Ga0070728, IMG submission 66723) | Marine sediment microbial communities from the Atlantic coast under amendment with organic carbon and nitrate - tdDd47.1 | ecosystem: Environmental > Aquatic > Marine > Coastal > Sediment | place... | reverse complement strand
TGTTTTATTAAAATCTATTTCACCATCGTTAGGACTTCGTTGAGGAAAAACTTCAATCTTTGATTTATCTTGTTTAATAAAATCTATAGTATCAATATTTAATAATGAATTATAAAGGATTTCTTTTGAAACAGTAGTAACTTTATCATAAACTTCTTTAATTGTATCATTAAATTCGATTTTTACTTCACTTTGAGCAATTATATCACCGTCATCAACACCATCTTCTAATTTAAACAAGGTAACACCTGTTTTTTCTTCACCATTTATCATAGCCCAAACTAATGGAGCACCGCCAGCATATTTAGGTAATAAAGAAGCGTGAATACCCCATGTTCCATATTTTGCAATATCTCTAATAGTCTTTGGTACCATATAATACCAGCCCATAACTAAAATTACATCCGGCTGAATATCTTCAATTACTTTTTTATAATTTGATATTTTATTTTCTGAGGAATTAACATAAAACAAGGGTATATCATACTCTCTGCTTATTTCACTAAAATCGACATAATTATAATTTTTTACTTTTCTATCTGAATAAGATATATCAAATTCTTCTGGAATTGTGAATAAAGCAGAAATATTAATGTTTTTTTCAAGCAAAGAAATTAAAATATCTTTACTAAATTTAGTGCAACCAAGAAAAACTATGTTCACTTTAAAAACCTTCCACTATAACATGCTTCTTCGCTATGAAAGTAGTTAATTTTTAAATTATTTTCGCTTATCAAAGATTTATATTCTTCTTCTGAATATCTTTTAGCATTAGAAGGAGAATACCAATCAAAGTTAGTAGAAACAGAAGTGTCCCAACCCAAATCCTTATTCCAAAAGCATTTAAAGAAGTTCCAATATAAAAATCTTTGTAAATCTTGCTTGCCACCATTAATTCCTAAAGCAGGCATATCTGGGAAGTCTAATTCAATATTAAGCTCACTTAACATTTTACCTAATTTAGTCATTTGTTCAGATAATTCCCAAATTTGCTGATGAGTTAAGTCCTTAGTATAAGATCTAAAATGTTCATCAAGTAATTCTCTCGGCAGTGCTTTTTTAGCATAAACATAGCAACTAAACTCACCACCACTTATAAGAATATCTGATAAATGTTTAAATGTAATTTCAGGATATTCAGTGTGCATTATAACTTGGTCACAACTAACATAATCAAGCATTTTAGATTTTATGCCTGTATTAGCAATATCACCCCTAACAAAATATAAGTTAGGAATATCTTTATATAACTCTTTAGCAACATTTACAGAATCAGAGAAATCCATCCCTATTACTAAAGAATTAGGTGATAATTTTGCAAACCATGCAGCTTTATATCCTAAGCCACATCCAGCATCTAAAATTATTTTCTTATCTTGGAGATATTCTTTAAGATTATTTTCAGTTTCAAAACCGTATAATTTTAAATACCATCTCCTTTGAAAATCTTCAAAAGACTTTATATAATCTTCAGCACTATATTTAGTCCATTTTTCTGAAAATGCTTCAGTCGTATGTTGTTGATTTGATTCAATTGATTTATCATTTAGATAAATAAAATTCCCATCAATTGTAACATCATTACTAAAAATACTTTTTAGTTTATCTTTCATTTATTATCCTTATTTCCCTCACAAAAATCTCCTGCACCAATGTTCAAAATTCATAAATGACCAAATAAGAAGACGGTGATTAATTCTTTTATCAAGATGCTCGTGTACTATTTTATGTATATAATCGCGACTTATGTAGTCAGTAGAGATTGTATGCTCTTCGAGTAGCAATTTTTTAATATAATTAGCATTTTCACCACGATACCAACTCTCGTCCGGTGCTGAAAACCCTTGTTTTTGTCTATTAATAATTTGCTCGGGAATATATCCGCTCATTGCTTTACGCAATACATTTTTACCGTCGCTATGTTGGCTATATGCTTTTTTCTTATTAATTATATTTTCATCAAGTTTTTTAATCTCGGCAGTTAGGTTTCCGAGTTTGTGCTTCACAGGGATTTTTTGTGCGAAATTAACAAGGTCATTATCCAAGAAAGGAAAACGCTCTTCAAGTCCATTTGCCATAGCGAGTTTATCGCCCACCAATAACAAACCATGCAAAAAAGTCTTGCTTTCAAAGTAAAGTGAATTTTGAATATGATCTTGTGGTGTATCGTATCGAAGTTTTTTATTGAAAGTAAACACACGCTCAAAAATTTGACGTGGCTCTTCGATATCAATATGTTGGTACATATCTTTTACAAATAGTTGCCCCTTATCCGCATCAGGAACAAGACGTTGCCAGAATCCATAGTATTGGTCAAAAAACTGCTGCTGAGAAAGTGAATCAAATACTTTGTAGTATCGCCAAGGGTAACCACCGAAAAGCTCGTCGCCCCCAGTACCTTGCAAACAAACTTTAACAAACTTAGAAGCAAGTCGAGAAATATAATAGTTAGGGTAAGACATACCAACTCGTAAATCTTCAAGGTGATTAACTACTTTGGGTAGCGACCAACTAAGATCCCCTGCGTTGATTACTTGCTCAAAATGTTCAGTTTTAAAGTGATTAGCAATTAACTCTGCGTCTCGTCTTTCATCGTAATTAGCTTCAACACCAGTAACTTCCGACATATCGAAGCCACAAGTGAATGTAGAAAGTCTATCTACGTGCTGAGAAGCAACTGCCACGATAGAACCTGAATCCATACCACCAGAGAGGTAAGAACCCACCGGAACATCAGCAATCATTTGTCGAGTAACAGCTTGATGGAAAAGACGTTGAGTTTCGTCAACTGCATCTTGAAAAGTCATACTTTCGTCAGGTTGCGAGAAATCGTAATCCCACCACGAATGGTGATATACTCCGTCCGACTTCGCCGAAATAGTTACGGTATTTGCTTGTGGAAGTAAAGTAACACCTTCAAAGAAAGTACGATAACTAAATAAATTTTGGAATGTGAAGTATTCGTTAAGCGATTTTTTATTCAATCTAACTTGGAAACTTGGATGAGCTATAATTGCCTTAATCTCAGAAGAAAACACAATAGTTTTTCCATTAAACCAGTAATATAGCGGTTTAACACCAAATCTATCACGGCTAAGGTAAAGAGTTTTTGTCTCAGTATTCCACGCACCTATAGCAAACATTCCGTTAAGTCTTTCAAAGAATGAAACACCATATTCGGCAAGACCTTCGGTGATTACTTCTGTATCTGTTGTGCTATGGAAAGTGTGACCTAAAGATCTAAGTTCTTGTTTTAATTCTAAATAATTGTAAATACAACCATTAAAGACGATAACCCATTCTTTATTATGAGAAATCATTGGTTGGCTACCTTTGTCGGAAGTATCAAGAATAGCAAGACGTTTATGAGCAAGAGCAATATTATCTCGTACATAATAGCCCTCGCCATCTGGTCCACGGTGAGCAATAGTTTCAGCCATTTTCTTTAAATTATTTAAAGAAAAAGATTCACCAGTAAGATTAAAAACGCCTACAATTCCACACATTTATTTAGTTATTCTCATATTTTATTTTCGAAAATATTTAATATTTTGACCTTAAAACTATCAAAATCCTTAACGTTTCTAGTCACCAGCTTTAGATTGTAATTCTGAGCTGTTGAAAGTATTAAGTTGTCAGGAATTTTAATTTTCTTAATTTTAAAATTTTCAATTGTTCTTTCTGCAATATCACAGTTAATTTCTATTATTTCAAAAACATTTAGCAATTCCTTAACTTTTTTCTCTTGTTGTTTAGTAAATGGATAACTCAAAACCTCAATGAAAGTAATTAAAGAAATAGCAGAGTCATTTATATTTTTTGTAATAAATTCACTTGCAACTTTATTGTTTTGCAAATGATAAATTATTATATTTGAATCAATTAGAAATTTTAATTTCTTTCCCATTCATCTCTAATATTTTCTTGCCATTTCACTGGATCTAATTTATCTTTTAGTAATCCAGCAGTTTCACTTACAATATTTGTTTTACTAATATGATTATTTTCATCAATTGGATAAATAAGAAGTTCTAATTTTTTATTAATTAAATGCTTCGGTATTTTTACGATAATACTTTCCCCAGATAAATCAATTATCTCTTTATAAATTTTATTTGATTTCATAAACGACCTATCTTTTAAATATCTAATTATTTACAGTTATGAGTTAAGAATTTTACTTGCTTTAGCTGTAGTATCTCTATATAAGTTAGGATAAATACCCTTAGTAATTTCATCACTCAATAGCTTCTTTGCTTCATCTAATCCAAGTACATCAATTAGTTTGTACTTAGAATTACCATTTAATAATATTGTTTTTAATTCAATTGAAGATAATGAATTAGACTGTATCTTTACAAAGAAAAAATCGTCCAACTGACTTTCTTGAATGTTATAGTCCCAAACCACTTTTTTTAGCATTTGGGGAAGTTCTTCAATTTTATTTAAGTTACTTTTCATTGTTTTTTAGTGAATTACTACTATTCTCCAACTACTCAATCCCTTTTAAAACTTCTACTACATATTTATAATCTTCATCAGTCATTCGATTATGAAGTGGAATTGCCATTGATTGATTATTTGCAATCATTGCTCCTGGGAAATCATTTGGGTTAATTCCAATTTTATCAGTATAGTAACTTAGCATAGTAACTGCATGAGTTCCTGGTCGAGTAGAAATTCCTTTATTCTGTAATATTTCCATAATTTCATTTCTTGAATAAGGAGATTTACTCTCATCAATCAAAGTTACATAAGATTGCCAACCGTGTTTGTAATTCTCATCTCTCCAAGGAGTTGTTAGCCAATCAATTGAGGCAAGTTCTTTATCATAAAACTCAGCCCATTTTGCTCTTTCGTCTATGAAGAAGTCAAGCTTTTTAATCTGCACAACACCAACTGCACCTTGTAAATCAGTCATTCTATAATTATAACCAAGCATATTAAAGTCAGGAAGAATATATGGCTTAGGTCCGTGATGACGTTGTTCTTCTGAAATAGAAGCCCCATGATTTCTCAATTGAGATAAATATTCAGCAATATCATCATCATTAGTAGTTAACATTCCACCTTCACCTGTAGTAACAGATTTTCTTGGGTGAAAAGAAAAGCAACCTATATTTCCTAATCCACCAGCAGGTGTATTTTTATAAGCCGCACCAGCAGCACAAGCACCATCTTCAACCAACGGAATATTGCCAGCAATTTCTTTAATTCTATCCATATCAGCACACAAGCCAAATAAATGAACTGGTATAATTGCTTTAGTTTTAGAAGTAATTTTTGATTTTAATTGTTCTGGATCAATATTAAAAGTTTTAACATCAATATCACAAAATACTGGCTTAGCACCACAATATAAAATCACATTTGCAGTAGAAACCCAAGTAAATGCAGGAACTATTACCTCATCTCCTTCGCTAACTCCAAGAGCAACAAGTGCTAGATGAAGTGCAGTAGTTGCACTTGTAACAGCAATAGCGTGTTTTACTTTATGACGTTCAGCAAATAACTGCTCAAACTCTCTAACCTTTGGACCAGCTGTAAGCCAACCAGACATAAGTGGTTCTTTAGTTGCTTGCCATTCTTCTTCACCCGTTACAGGTTGTGATATTTGTATTTGTCTCATTTTAAAAATGTTTTAATTATTTGCTAAATTTTCATTTGAGTAAATGATCGATTTATTTATTATTTCTTTTAATTTCGGAAATATAGTAATTACATCTCTAAATAAATCTTTTAATTCTTCTAATATGTATTCGTGACTAATTGAATTTCTTAATTCTCTGATTTCTAATAAGTCTTTTGAATTAGATATTATTCCAATTTTTTCTAAGTAATTTGCTTTATCAATTAAAGTAAAATTTGTTTCACCAAGTAAATAAAAGAAAGATTTTAAATATTTTTGTGTGAAAATATCACTCAGTCTTGAAAATCTTGCTGTCATTGCTTCCATCGTTTCAAGTTCTTCGTAATTGAAATCTTTAGTTGTATTTATTTTTTCAACTTTTGTAATTGAATATTCTAATATTTCAAGCCCTTTTTGCAGTTGAATAGTAAGAACTTCTATTTCACTTATTACTTTCTTCCTATTCACAGTATTATTGACTCTTCCATTGCTATTTCTTTAAAATTAGATTCTTCATCAAAAGTAAAATTCACTAAATCTATTTTTTGTTCACCAATTAAATTTTTGATTTCTCTCAAAATTCTTCTTTTTCTTTCAGATTCAATTTTTTCTTTAGTTAGTAGCAATAAATCAATATCACCACCTTTTTTATTATCATCTACTCTTGAGCCAAAAAGTCTTAACTCATAATTAGAAATATTATTATTAACTGAGTTTCTAATTGATTCTATTTGAAATTCACTTAAACGCAATTACCTATCCAAAGGGTTTTCTTCACGCCATCTAATTAGCTCAAGTAAGCCATCATTTAAGTTATACTTTGGTACAAATCCTAAATGTTCATGAGCTTTTTTATTAGAGCCAATTCTATTTTTTACTAATCTACGGGCATCATCTTCACTATATGGCTTGTACGTTACTTTTAAGTCAGATTCTTTCAACTCTAATATTAAGTCACATAATTGCTTAATACTTGTTTGAACTTCTGTCCCCACATTATAAAATTCATCAGTTCTTTCAGATTGTGCTGCTAAAACGTTAAATCTTCCAACATCTTCTACATAAACAAAATCATAAGCTTGTGAACCGTCTCCATTTATAACTGGTGGAACACCTTCGTCAATTTTATTCAACATAATTGGAATAACTCCAGTATAAACAGCAGTTTGATCTTGATGAGGACCATATACATTCATATATCTAAGACCAACATAGTTTAAGCCATATCTATCTGCAAATGCTCTACACATAGCTTCACCTGAAATCTTTGTTGCACCATAGAAATTTTGATTATTGAAAGGATGTTCTTCAGTCATAGGTACTTGAACGGCATCACCATAAACAGATGCAGATGAAGAGTAAACAAGTTTCTTGACATTATTTTTAACACATGCTTCTAATACATTAAAAGTACCTGCAACATTTACTTCAAATGCAGTTCTTGGGAAATCTTTACAATGAAGCAGCCACATTGCTGCTAAATGAAATACATAATCAACACCTTTCATCGCATCGTCAAGCAAATCAATATCCCTAATATCTCCACCATTTGGATATATCTTACATCTCGGATCTTTTAATTGATGAGTTAAGTTAGACTCTTTTCCTCGAGTAAAATTATCATATACAATCACTTCACCAACATCTTGTTTTAGAAGTTCACTTACTACAAAACTTCCGATAAATCCACCACCGCCTATTACTAAGCACTTACTATTCTTTAATTCATTCATGATTTTAATTAATTTAATTATAATTTAATTCTTTTTTATGGCAATGCCCTTTCACTTACATTTTACTATATAATATAAGTTAATAAAATTATTGTATTTAGGTGAGTTTCTAAGCCAATATTATGTTTTCTAACTCAATATTTACTATCAAAGATTTCCCTAAACTTTCGATTTCAACGACTAATTGATTCTTGCGGTTTACTTTAAGTATTTTTCCTTTATAATCTTTGAAGATCCCCGAGGTGAACTTTACTAATTTACCCTTTTTTGGTTCCCCATCCAAAAACTCTACTTCTGTCCCACTTTCTAAAAATAACTTCAGCACATCAATTTCTTGCTGCCTAACTTCCACTGGTCTGCCCGAGAAAGAAATATATCTTGTTATTCCTTCAACCGCAATTAAATCATAAAGTTGTTCTTTCTTTACCTTTACAAAAATATAAGAATTAATAATAGGAACAAAAACATACTTCTTCCTATCGCTCCATTGCTTCAAAGTTTTTTTCAAGGGTAGATAATACTCCACACCTATTTTATCTAACCTCTCGGCAACTTTCTTTTCAGTTCTACTTTTAGTATATAAAGCGTACCATTTTGGTATATTCTCGCTTATTTCCATTTATGAACTTTCTTACATTTTACGCAAAATAAAAAGCAAATATACGATTGTATGACTTTTAAAACAAACAATTAGCAAATATAAATATTAACAAATTGATTTTTATTAAATAATTCTTTAATTTTAAAAATTATTATTTTCAAAAGATATAAATGTTAGACTTCAAAAATTGGAACTCACTATTAAAAAACATCTTGTATGTGTTAGGGATTGTTATGATATATTTTATCATAAACTACCTAAGTGTATATCTACTACCATTTTTCTTAGCTACAGTTGCAGCATATATTATCAATCCTTTTGTAAAATTCATTCAATATAAGTTAAAGTTCAAAAATAGAGTAATATCAGTATTAACTGTTTTCATCTTAATTGCTATAATTCTATCGACATTAGTATATTTAATTGGACCTTATATTATTAAAGAAATTCGATTCTCTGCAGATTTAATTACAAATTATTTTCAAGAAAGTTCCAAATCACCTGATTCTTTTACTACACTTCTGATAAAACAGTTTAATAAAATAGTTAATCCTGAGTTTCTACAATCACTTGTAACAGAAACGAATATTAATAAATATGCCGAAGATTTAGTGATTACTATTTGGAATTCATTCATGAAGATTTTTGGTATCTTTGAATCTATCTTTATAGTGATCACCTTTATTCTCTACTTACTTTTTATATTAGTGTATTATGATGAATTTTCAAATAATTGGCAACGATATATACCACCTATTTACCGTAAAAATGCTATTATGGTATTCGAAGATCTTGAAAAATCAATGAAAATATATTTTAGAGGGCAAAGTAAAATTGTAGTACTTCTATGTATATTATTTGCAATAGGTTTTAAAATCATTGGCTTACCACTTGCAATTTTACTTGGAGTAATTACAGGAATAGCCAACTTTATACCATACTTACAACTCGCAATGATACCACCTGCATTATTACTTACATCAATACAAGCATTAGAAAATGGAACACCATTTTGGCAAGAAGCACTTTTAGTATTAGCAGTTTTTGCGGTAGTCCAATTAATCCAAGATACAATTCTTGTACCCAAAATATTAGGTGGAGAAACAGGGTTAAACCCAGCTATAATATTACTTGCACTTTCAATCTTTGGTGGACTCTTCGGACTTGTTGGGATGTTAGTAGCACTGCCAGTAAGTACTGTATTAATTAAGTATTATCAAAGATATATCTTAAAAGAAACATGAAAGTAAGAATTGCAAAAAGTTCGGATTTAACTCAAATAGTTGAAATCTTTAATCAAGCTATAATCAATGGTGGTGCTAATGCCTTCACTAATACAGTAACTCCAGAAGAAAGAAAAAATTGGTTTGACAGCCATCAAGACCCAAACTTTATATTAATATGTGAAATAGAAGAAATAATAGTAGCGTGGTGTTCCATAACTCCATACAGACAAGGGCGATTAGCACTATCTAAAACAGCAGAAATAAGTTATTATGTTCATCAAGATTATATTGGAAAAGGAATAGGCAAATATATAGTCAAAGAAACTATATTGTTAGCAAAAAGCAAAGGTTTTAAAAACTTAATAGCTATAATGTTAGATACAAACGAAGCAAGCAAAAATTTACTTTTAAAATTTGAATTTCAGATATGGGGACATCTACCAAAGATTGCAGAATTTCCAGATTACACTTGCGGACAATATTATATTGGAAAAAATCTAACTATATGACAATATTATCATATAATATTCGTTTTAGACCTTATGAGTAATATACAAAATTTAGATCCAGAAAAGCTGCTTAGAACAGCAGAAATTCTAAAAACAATCGCACATCCTATTAGGTTGAAAGTGATAGAAATATTATTTGGCCATCAAGAACTTACAGTATCTGAATTAAAAGATTACATAGATGAAGAACTCGAACAATCATTATTATCACACCATTTAATCAAACTAAAGCAAAAAGGAATCCTAAAATCAACTAAAAAAGGGTTAAACGTACATTACTCATTAGTTGACAAAAATATATCCTCAATATTCGAGTGCCTTTTATCTTGCAAACTAATCTACAAATAATAATTTATTGCTTTCAAAATGATTTGAAAAATATTTGCTTTTAGACTTAGCCAAATGAAATTTTTCCATTACTTAATACTTTCGCTTACATATTTCATAGCTTCGTTAGCATATTTTAACCAATTATCTTTGTAGTAATAAGATACTTGTACCCACTCTTTCATAGGTCTGTTCTTTCCTGATGGGTCAAATAATTGTGAACCATCTAAACTTAATGCTTCTTTATGGATTTCACCATTTAATTTGAATACCATTTCATTTTGAAAGAAACATACAAATGCTTTGCTTTTAATTTTGAAACATGGTTTACCAAACATTTGACTTTGTACTGTGTCTTCTAATTGCTGACCAATTTCAATAAATAACTTTTCTTCTTTTGTCATAATATTTATAGTTTAAACATATTTTACAATTCTGTTAATGTTTTCAAAAAATCTATTAAAGCTACTTTCTCTACTTGTGATAACTTAAAACCTTTGATTAATGGGCTTTTATTTGGGTGATTATATCCACCATTTTCATAATGAGAGATTACTTCTTCTAAACTTGCTACTGAGCCGTCGTGCATATATGGGTAGGTAATTTCAACATTTCTAAGTGATGGAACTTTGAATTTTCCGATGTCAGTGGGGTCAAGGGTAAATCTATTTCTGCCTACATCTTTATAGCTTTCGTAAAGTCCATTATTATAAAAATTGTAATCTGAAAATAATACACCTGAATGACATTTTGAGCAATTCAAACTATCACTTTTGAATAGTTTTTTGCCAAGTAACTCTGATGAAGTCAAGTTTATCTTGTTTTGGATATGTTTATCGTATTTAGAATTTACACTTAATAGGGTGCGTTGATATGCCGCTAATGGACGAATTACTGCATATACATTAAATTCTGTGATTAATTTATTATCTGCAGGGAATATGTATTTTGATTTATCTAATAAGTCACGAAATTCTGTTTCACTATTTAATCGTTCAAGAATAGTTTCCCAATCATTATCAAACTCATTATGCTCTTGGACTGGAACAAGTGCTTGCTGTTCGAGAGTTGGAACTGAGCCCTCACGAAGAAATCTCTCTTGAAATATTACATTAAATATTGAAGGTACATTACGAGTTCCTGGTCTATCAAAAACACCAGCCCTCGTTTTTAAGTTATTCGCAAATGCTACATCAGATAAATGACAAGAAGCACAGGACATTGAATTGTTTTTGGATAATAAATTGGAATTAAATATTTTTTCACCGAGTTTAATTCTATCAGGTGTTAATTTATTGTCTTCTGGAATGGTATATTGAGGGAAATAATCAGGAATATTTAATACTACTACTTCATCAATATCACTATCATTGTCTTCTCCACATGAGATTAACAAAGTAAGTAGTATTAAATATATTAATTTCATGATTTAATTTTTAATAAATTTTATTGTTTTTATAATTGTTTTATCATTAGTAATTTGTAAATAATAAACACCTGTGGCGAATGAGCTAATATTCAAATTACTTGATTTATTAGGAAAATAATCGCTAATAAATTCACCATTTGAATTAAATATTTTAAATTCAAATGTAGAAATATTAGTCGAACCAGTAATTAAATTAATAAAATCATTTGCAGGGTTTGGAGTAATCTTTAATTCAGGATATAAATCCTTAACATCAGCAGTTGTAGATTCAGATTTAAATACTCTTCCATTTTTAATATTACTTGCAATTACATCATTAGATCCACCAGAGCCATGGATAAAATTATCTTTAATTATATCTACATTATATAAAATATCCAGTAAATTTACATTAAATTCAATATAAATTTTACCATCCTTTTCTGTAGGGCTAATATCTTGTTGTAATTGTGAGTAATATTGATTTCCAACTAAATGAAATTGAAATACATTATTCCATCTATTAAAAATATCTTTAGTAACACCTTCAATAGCAATAAATCTGTAACCTGCAGACCAACCCCAGTGCATTTGTGCTTCAAAACTATTCTGTAGTGATAGAGGATGTCCTTCTGGCCAAACAGATGGATCGCCATTGTTGACCTCTTTTTCTATTCCAAAGTAATATTTAATTTTACTAATATTATCTACTGAAATATTTCCAAGACTATATTCACTTGTATTAATATCTACAATCACATATTTCTCCAAATCATTGATTTCATTGTTATTGCCATCAATCAATTGAAAATTAGTAAGATAATATTGTAATCTTTGAATTTTAGTATCAAATGAATTAATATTATAAATTGAGTCGTTTAATACAACTTCTTTACCATCAATATGATGCTTAATTTTTAATATTACTTCTTTTGCAGAAAGGTTAAATCCTACTATTAGTAATAAAATCAGTAATTTCTTCATTTTATTAATCCGTATTTTTTTTGTATTCTAAATTTGTTAAATACTCTTCATCAGTTAGAGTTTTCAAAAAGTTAATTATATCAGTTTTCTCTTGTTCATTTAAATTCAACCCTAATAAAGCACCATGCATATTTGCATCTAATGTTGGCGAATCAACGACCCCACTATTGTAATGATCCAAAACTTCTTCTAATGTTTTAAATCTCCCATCATGCATATATGGACCTGAAACCTGAATATTTCTTAAAGATGGAACTTTAAATTTACCATTATCAGATGCTTTTTTAGTTACTGCTCCTAAACCTAAATCAATAAAAACTTCATCTAATCCGTTATTCATATATTCATTATTAGAGAAGTTTGGACCGCTATGACAATGAAAACAATCTGCACCTTTTACAAATGGTATGGGATCTCTTTCTCTAAAAAATAAATCAAAGCCCCTTTTTTCACTTTCTGTAAACTGATCTGTACCAGCTTGATATCTATCATATTTAGAATTACCACTTACTAATGTGAACATATATTGCTCAAGGGCAAGTGATATTCTAAGTGGATTAATTTCTGTAGTTCCAAATGCATCAAAAAATAATTGTGGATATTCTTTTGTTGCTTTTAATTTTTTAACTACATTTTCAAGAGTTTCATCCATCTCAAGAGGATCTTGAATTGGCATTAATGATTGTTCTCTCAAAGACACAGCTCTTCCATCCCAAAAGAATCCATTATTGTGGTAAAACATATTAAAAATTGGCATTGAGTTTCTTTTACCTTCTTCTTTATGAATACCAAGCGAAAGTGCTAATTCATTATCTGTGAATGCGTGTTTTTGATTATGACATCCAGAACAAGACATTGTATTGTCCCCTGAAAGCAAATCATCAAAAAATAACTTATTACCTAATTTAATACCTTCCACAGTCAAAGGGTTATCCTCTGGTAATTTTGGCTTAGGTAATGATGCTGGTAAAACTAACTCGTAAGGAGTTGGATTATATTCTTGCGACTTTGTTTCTTCGCTACAAGAAATAATAATACAATAAGATAATACCATTAATACTAAAAATATTATTCTAATTTTCATTTTGAATTATTCCTTTTAAAGTGAATGCACCTTCTAAATTTTGGACTAATCTATCTGAATACCCATTATCATTTACAGAATGAGTAATAAACGCTTCATTAGATTGGTCTATTAGATTTGGTGATTTAAATAATTTTGCAAGATCAAATTGTAAACTCAATATATTATTATCTGAAATTGAGTAGTTTTGATCTATCGAGATTGTCTTTAGGTTTCTATCGAATCCTAAGTGGTAAGTAAATAATTGTTTGTTTCCCATATAATGTAAGTTTCCTTCTACAGAGAAGAAAATATATCCATCTATCCAACCCCAATGTAAATTATGGACAATTAGACTTAGTGGATGGTCTGCATCAAAGAGAGTTGGGTCACTATGATTAGTAGTTGAATCTACACCAATATTGTAAGTAATATTAGTGTAATCGCCGACATCAACACCAAACAAAGTGAATGTATCACGATTTCTGCTTGGGTCAATATAAACGTATTGATTTTCAAACTCTATGATACTTCCGTCTTTTTTAGTTAGTGTAATATCACTAATTAAATACCTAAGTTTTGATACACTTAATTCGTTTCCAAATTCATTTAAATATGTCTCAGTATCAAACTCAATCATTTTATCGTTAAAATAATGTTTTATTTCAACATTTAAGTTTACTTTTTGTGTAGTTATATCAATATCATCATCTTCGCTACAAGCAAAGATAAAAATACTTAAAAATAATGCGAGATAATATTTTTTCATTTCCTTCCTAAATTGTTATTTAAAAAATAATTAATTTAGAACTGCTAAATAGTTAGACTCTGGAGTAAAACTCTGAGATTAGGTGGTATTAATGTGATATTCGATATGCTTTTAATATTTATATTATTAGAAATAAATCTGTCAATATGCTTAATTTTATAATCAATTTTAGCTAAAATAAGAAAAACTACTTTGTTAATTTTAATATCATTTTTAACTAGAAATTCTTTTTCTTCACAACAGTCATCTTTTTCTTCATTTTTCTGTTTTTCATCTATTATTTCTTCTTTAATTTGGCAACAAGAAGCTTCTTTCTTTTCGACTAATTCTTTAACTACTTCAACATTTTCATCATCATGACAAAGTTCACAATTATTCTCAGTAGTCCATGGCAAAACAATTTTCATAAACATATTCTCACCTTGCGAACATTGGTGAATATTTATATTTAATCCCACACTACCCAATAGAATTGAATTGATAAGGATTGAAATTGTTATATATTTTATAAAATCTTTTACCATCATTTGCTAATTTAAGGAAAATATTTCTAATATAAAAATTTTTAATTCTAATAACTATTATAGCGACCTTTTATTGCAATTCCCTTCTTGAAACTAATTCCACAGAAACTATTACTTATGAAATTATATTCAAACATTGCTGCATAGGAGAGTGCATCAACTTGATCATCATATCGTCCACGAGGGAAATCCTCAAGTTCTATTAATAAATCATCTAACCAATATGAATTACTTTTTAAATATAATTTTCCAGCCGAGAAAAGACCTCCTAACTTTTGAGCTCTGTTTTCTTTATTCTCATTTGCTTTAAATTTTTCAATTTTATAAAAATTTGCTTCTAAGAAATTAGAAATATAATCTTGACCGCCATTAATCTCGATCCCAACAAACATAGTATTATATTTTTTTGCAATATTAATAATCTCTTTTTCATGCTCGCCAGCTAAAATTCTTTTCCTAATTACCTCATATACAAACAAATCATTTTTAGCATTTAAGCCACAAGCGGCAATAACAGAATAATCGGAATGTCTATTATTAGTAAAAGCAGGGTCAACACTCAAAAAAATAAAATTATCAGAAATTTTGCAATCATTTATCACCTCATCACTTTCATTATTAAAATATTTAATATTTTCGAGATTAAATCTACTATTATCAAAAGAAGAGAGGTCTTGTTGATACATAGCAGAAAATATTTTACCACCGAGCATAAGTTTTATATCATTAAGAGCTTTTAAATTATACCTTTCCTTCCAAAGAGCAGAACCAATTTTTCTATGCAGTGGATCATTCTCTTCGGCAATAGCTTTAATTTTTAATAAATTCCAAATCATTTTATTCACTATATTATTTAATAAACAAGCAATTTATTAATATAAAAACACTTATAAAGTTATTAAAAATAAAAACATTTTAAAATATCCTCAAAAATAAATTACAAATATTGTAAAATAGAAACTTTGATAAAAACTAATATTGCTTTATTTTGTTTTTGTCATTCAGAGAGAAGCGAAATATCCAGAAAAAAAAGTAGTGAATCTAAATTTGCGTTCACTATTAATATTAAGCATCTCATATTATGTTTGAATGGTTAAATTATTTGATGAATAGATTTTGTTTTCAATTTATGAGATATTCCTATCTTCATATTTAGATTTATAGATGAATTAGTTGCTCAAATTTTAAGGAGTGAGCTTAATTTCTTAATTTTGTATTTTATAAATTAAAGCAATGGAATATTATGGAAAAAGAGTTTTATTTAAAGAAATCATTTGTTAGAAGAGCATAGGTGAATAACAAATATAGAAAATCACCTTCTGCCATTCCGATAGTTTTCTCTATGAAATATAGAATATAAAATTAATTATAAAATAGTTTTTATTATGATTTTTATTTTAAAATATTCGTAAATTATTTTGAAAAAAATGTGGATTGGCATATTAGTTAGAATTTTATACAACTTTCAAAAAGTAAGAATTTTAGTTTTGAAAGAATTTGGTAATCTTTGAGATTAATAGAAATTTTTTTAATTTTATGAGTTTACACAAAAACGAGGTAAAACTATGATTATATTGTATTAAAGTGGAAGCGGAGTAAATTTATCAAAGTAATAATAAAAAATATTTTAAAAATATTAAAAAATAATTTGGAAATGTAAAGAAAAGCTTTTAATTTTGAAATTCTCTTTAGGGAGATTGGAAAAAAGTTCTTTGGACTATTAATAACTGGGCAGATACCGAAGTGGTTAAACGGGGCAGACTGTAAATCTGTTGGAGTACTCCTACGGAGGTTCGAATCCTTCTCTGCCCACGATATAAGGAATAGTAATGCGAAAGTAGCTCAATTGGTAGAGCATCAGCCTTCCAAGCTGAGGGTTGCGGGTTCGAGTCTCGTCTTTCGCTCTAAAATCTGCTGGCGTAGCTCAGTGGTAGAGCGCATCCTTGGTAAGGATGAGGTCGGCAGTTCAATTCTGCTCGCTAGCTCATCAACTTACGGGGATTTGTAGTTGCTCACTCATTATGCGGGTGTAGCTCAATTGGTAGAGTGGCGGTCTCCAAAACCGTAGGCTGTGGGTTCAAGTCCTACCGCCCGTGCTAAACAAGAGAGAAAAATATGGCGAATTTAAAGAAGTTTATTGAAGAAGTTAGAGTCGAGATGAAAAAGGTGTCGTGGCCTACTCGAGATCAGCTTAAAGAATCTACAAATGTGGTAATAGGAGTTTCTCTTGTTATCACTCTTATTGTTTTTGTAATGGACAATATTGTTAGTTCATTACTTGGTTTAATTTTTTAAGGTAATATGAATACTCCAGATATGGAAAAAGCATCGGAAAACAAATGGTATGCTCTTAGGATCGTTACCGGCCAAGAGAATGCCGTAAAAGAAAAGATTGAACGTGAATTAACACGTTTGGGTTTCTTTCATAAAGTTGAAGATGTCCTTATACCGGAGGAGACTGTATTTGAAGTCCGAAATGGCAAAAGAAAACAAAGGGTGAAAAGTTTTATCCCAGGATATATCTTCGTTAAATGTGACTTAGATAAACGCCTTCAGGAAGAAATTGAAGTCCTTGAATCTGTTGTTAATTTCATTGGTAGGAAAAAAGACCCTACACCACTTCAAGATGCTGAAATTAATAAAATTTTAAGCAGAGTCGAAGAGCGAAAAGATATTGCTACTGTAGAAACTCAGTTTAGTATTGGTGACCCTATTAAAGTTATAGATGGTCCATTTAATACTTTTTCTGGTTCTGTAAAAGAAGTCAATAACGAAAAGCAGAAACTCAAAGTTGAAGTTGGTATATTAGGTCGTAAAACTCCCGTGGAATTGGACTTTTCACAAGTTGAGTTAGAGAATCATTAATAAATAATACGAACTAAGAATGGCTAAAAAGTTATTGGGAAAATTCAAATTGCAGCTTAA
>Ga0070728_10003382_pt1 | contig 17704 bp, 7 predicted proteins | sample tdDd471_FD_66723 | JGI IMG/M metagenome (GOLD analysis project Ga0070728, IMG submission 66723) | Marine sediment microbial communities from the Atlantic coast under amendment with organic carbon and nitrate - tdDd47.1 | ecosystem: Environmental > Aquatic > Marine > Coastal > Sediment | place... | reverse complement strand
CACCATTAGTACGATCGAGATCACCGTGGGCGTATTGCGGGACTTCGTCCGGCGCAAGCTGGGACTCGATGCGGTCGGCGGTCCATTGCGCATCGGTCAGGCAGCGGGCGAGATGTTGCGCTGGAGCTTCGCCCACTTGATGTACTTCATCGCGTTCTTTTCGGTGAATCTGTTCTTGCTGAATCTGATGCCGATCCCGGTACTGGACGGCGGCCACGTGTTGTTCCTGATCGTCGAGGTATTGCGTGGCGGCAAACCCGTGCCCGAACGACTGCAGGCGATCGCAACGCAGATGGGGCTGATCATTCTGCTGCTGTTCATGACCTTTGTCGTGGTCCTGGATGTGTGGAAGGTGACCGGGCATTAGACGGAGCCGGGAATCAGGACTCGCTGGTCCCATCTTGTGGTTCCGGTTCAGGTTCCGGAGGCAACGGATCGGGCAGCGGTGCGTGCAAACGATCGGGGCGCGGAGCGTGGATGAGGCTGTCCTGCTCGGCGACCAGGATGCGCAGCAACAGATCGGCCACATCCGCGGACCGCACAGGCTCGCTGGAGAGGCCGGCGGTGGTCGGGATTTCCGAGCTGTCTCCCCAGGCGGCGGCCACGGAATCGAGCAGGGCCGTGCCGACGGGACGGTTGGACAGGGCGACGGCCTTGGCGCGTTCCAGGGTCACGACCCGTTCGATGTACAGGCGCTCATCCGGAGTGAGATCCGCAAGTTGCAGGACGGATGGTTCGCGGTCGCAGCCGATCACGACCACGAGACAGCTGACGAGAATCACGAGGTGGCGGACAGTGTTCTTGTGCACGGCGCGCTCCGGTTCGAGGTGGATACCGCCGGAGAAGACCCGGCGAGTGTCTGCAAGGGATAACACCGCCGTCGCCGGTTTTCCACGAATTTCACGAACCGGGTCACGACTCCGGTGCAGGGTATGATCTTGGTGCAACGAGGACCGGCAGACAAGAGCATCGAACCCGCGGAGTGGTCCGGGAGTTCCCGATCCGGTGCGGTGGCTTTCGACTGCCCCTGCAGCCGGCTGTCCCTGGCCTGGTTGTCGCTGTGGCTTCTGCTGGCCGGTGTCCTGCTGACCGGCCCCGCCCGCGCAGACGAAGAACTGGACTTCGGCCTCGAAGAACATCGCCTGGCCCAGATCGACCTGCGGGGTAACACGACCTTCTCGACGGGTGATCTGAAGCGGCTGTTGCAGATCCAGGAACCCACCTGGAAGCGTCCCTTCAACGTGCCCAAGTACCAACCACACCTTGTGCAGACCCAGTTGCGCCTGCTGCGTAATTACTATCGCAACCGCGGGTTTCACCAGGTCGCGGTATCCCTCGATTCCATCAGCACCGTGCCCGAAAAGGGCGACGTGATTCACATCGCCATCGCCGAAGGCCCCCGTACCATGATTCGAGAGGTATCCTTCACCGATACGGGCTCCGTGACCGAAACGGAGATGCGCGAGGTCATGTTGTTGCTGGAAGGAGCGCCCGCTCCGGCGGATCTCAACGCATTCGGGGGCGATATCTACGCCTTGCGGGATCTATTCCGGGACCGGTCCTACATGGACGCGCGGATCATACCGGCCATGGAGATCGAGCCGCTGTCCGCCGGCGATGGTTTCTCCGCAGTGGTCAGATATGATGTTCGCCTCGGCCGGCCCTACACGGTCCGCCGGATCACCCTGACGGGCAACGAGAACACTAACGACAATCTGCTGACCCGCGAGCTGGTCGTCGCCGCCGGCAAACCCCTGTACTGGCAGGATGTGGAGCAGTCCCGCCGCCAGTTGCTGGTCACTTCCCTGTTTCGGGACGTGACCATCGTTCCGGTGGATGTCGACACCGCCAATGGCGAGGCCGACCTGGCAGTCCGGGTGGTCGAGCGCAAGCCGGCGTTCTACGAACTGGGTGTGGGCGTCGGCAGCCTGGAGAGGATCCGCCTGCTGGCCACCTGGGGACATTACAATCTGGGGGGTACGGGGCGGCGTATTCAGGTGCGGGGAAGGGCGTCCTGGAACGTCGAGGATGTGGTGGGCAATCCCATCGACTTCGACCAGGGCCAGATCAACTATCGGGCCGACGTGGTCTACGTGAATCCTCGCATGCGCAACAGTCGTTTCAGTTTCGATGCGGACGTTTTCATGAAGCGCGAGACTCGAGGTGAGTCCGGCTTGAATATGAACATCCACGGCTTCAACGTGGGCACGACCTGGAAGGCCAGCCGGCGGGTTACCAACGTCGTCGCCCTGGGGTTGAAGATCACCGATCCCCATGTGCATCCGTACGCGCCGGACAGCCTCAAGGCCCGATTCGATGAATCCGATGTAGTGTTGACCCAGACCCGCTCGATCAACTGGTCGGTTTACATCGATCACCGGGACGACATCTTTCGCCCCTCGACGGGTATGTACACCATCGGTACGGCAAAGCTTGCCGGTGGCCTGCTGGGTGGGGACTTCTCCTTCTTTCGGTGGACCGGCAGTTGGCAGAACTACCACACGACTCCGATTGGCGGCGTCCTGGCCCTGCGTGTGATGCTCGGTGGCTCCAGACCCTACGGCAAATCCCTGGGACTGGGACCCGACGGGGTGCCCTACGATGACCGGTTCTTTGCCGGCGGCGCCTCCACTGTCCGGGGCTACGGACACAACAGCCTGGGACCCCAGGTGACGGACCAGGATGAGCTGGATCGCCTGAACTATACGTCGGACGTGCTGTTGCCCGACAATCCGGCCCGAGGCGGCAACTATCTGCTGCTGACCAACGCTGAGTGGCGGTTTCCCTTGCCCCTGCTCCGACGCTGGAAGCTGTCCAGCGTTCTGTTCTTCGAAGGCGGCAATGTCTGGGAACGCCTGGCCGATATCCGCATGCGGGGGTTTCGGATCGTCTCGGATCCCGGCGAGCCGACGGACCCCGGTTCGACCAAGGTCTGGGATTATCGCTATAGTTACGGAACCGGCATCCGCCTCGACACGCCCTTCGGACCGGTGCGCGTAGATGTCGGGTTTCCCTTGAAACGGGTCTTCTACAAGGGTGAGACTAGACAGTACACTGACCCGAAAGTGGTCTGGCACTTCAGCCTGGGGTATCCGTTCTGATGCGTTGGTTCCGACCCACACGACTACCGATCCTGATCGCCTGGCTGGTGATCATCGGTGTCGTGTCCTGGTTGGCGACCCATCCTCGGCTGGTGGCTCCCTACGCGTCGCGACTGGTCAGTCGGCATCTGCTGCGCCTGGACGGACCGGGTCTCCGGGTGCGGGATTTCCACGTCCGCACGTTCGAGGGGTTGGATCTGTACGGAGTGTCGCTGAACCTGGCCGGGGCCGCCGGCGGTGTGACTCTGGTGTCCGCCGACACCGTGGTCGTGGACTTCAAGATCGGCGAGATTCTGGGAGTGGTGCCCCACGTGCGGCGGGTGCTGGTGAGCCGCCCTGAAGTGTACTCCCGGGCTGGACATGACACGACCGTCACGGCGGCGAAGCGCGACGCCGGCACCCTGTTTCCAAACCTTGAGATCGATCAGCTGGTGGTCAACGACGCCTACCTGGAATTCTCGGGTTCCGACGGCCGCCTCACCGAGCGCATTTCCAAGCTGGATTGGCGGGGCGGCATCAAGTCCGGCGACCAGCTCGCGCTGCATTTGCGGGGCTGCGACGTGCTGTGGGACACCCACGACAGTCAACTGGAACAACTGCGCGGCGACATCGTCATCGACGAGAGGGAGGTGGCGGTACCCGAACTGTTCGGCACCTTCAACGGGTCGCCGGTTGCCGTGGCCGGAACCCGAACCTGGGCCGGGGATCTGGATCTATCCGTCGAGGCGGTTGGCGTCGCGGTGGCCGAGGTCGAGAATCTCATCGATATGACCATCGGATTCACCGCCGAAGGTGATCTCGTCGGTACCTTCGTCACCGATGCCGACGCGCTGCTCTACGAGGGAGTATTCAGCGGCGAACTCGAGGGCTACCGGATGCGTGACCTGCGGGGGCAGGCGGCGATCGGCGACGACAAGGTCGTATTGAGCGGACTGTCGGGAGAGGTCAACGGAGCCACGTTCACCGGTTTCGGCGTCTTCGACGTCGCCAGTTCCGATTCCATAGCATTCTTCCTCGAAGGAGATGCGACCCAGTTGAACCTGCAAAACGGGCTGATCCCCGGTGAAGACGAGATGCCCGCCACAGACGGATCGGGTCGGCTACGGATTGAGCATACGGACAATCCCCTTTGGACCCGGGTCACCGGCGTGCTGGAGCGGGGCTTCATCGAGACCATCCCCTTCGATACCTGTTACGTCGACGTGGAGGTCGTGGGGGATTCGGTCATCTTCAACCGGGTCGAACTGATGTACCGTGACCTGCTGGGTGTGGTCGAGGGATCCGCCGATACGAACCAGGTATTCCGCGGAGCTGTCAGCCTGGCCAGCGAGAACCTGCACTCCCTACCCCCCGGGTGGGGTTGGCCCGATGTCGGAGGGCGGATGTACGCCGAAGGAACGGTGGAGGGCCCCCTGGATGATCTGAACTTCACGGGCTGGACCAGCCTCTATGATTTCACGCTGAGTGCCTTGGGCGCTCGCTACAGCGAGGTGGCCCTGGTGGTGGACGACGTACTGGGCGATCCGGTCATCACAGCGGGTATCGATGGTGACGGTTTCCAGCTGGGGGACGTGCCCCTGGGCGACTACCTACTGTGGGGATCGGTCTCTTCCGAGGCGGCCCACGTTGATTCGTTCCGTTCGGTCCTGGGTGACACGACAGTGACGTTGCGTTTCCAGGCCGGGTTCGCCGATTCGATCAGTCAATTCCTGGTTGAAGAGTTCCGCGTCGAGTTCGAAGGATATCCCTGGACCATCGACGAGCCCGTGCGCTTTTCCATAGGCGACGGCCATTTCCTGCTGCCGGGCGCGCGGCTCGAATCGGCCCAGGGCACTCTGGAGGTCAACGGACTGTACGAGCGGGGGCAAGTGGTCGGCGGCAACCTGGAGCTCCGAAATTTCGCCCTGGGCATGCTCGACCCCTTCGTCGATTCTTCCGAACCCCTGGCGGGACAGGTCACTGCCGATGTGATCGTCGGCGGTGAGCCGGATACTCCGGAAGTGAACCTGACCGCCGAGTTGCGGAATGCGCCCTTTGCCCTGGCGACCATCGATACGCTGCAGATCGCCGCCGGATTCAGTCAGGGCGTTTTCGATTTCCAGGAGCTGGATCTGCGCACGAACTACGGGCGGATTCGGGGCGCCGGCTCCATCGCCAATCCGGACGCCGGACCGTCCGAATTCTGGGACGGCGCGGAATTGGACATGGAACTGGAGATTCGCGAGGGAGACTGGGCCTTCCTGGACCAGTTCGCCATTCCCGCTCTGGACCGACTGGCCGGCCGATTTGACGGCACCCTGCAGGTGGGGGGCAGTTCCCGGGAGCCACTGATCCGCGGCGATGTTCGCAGTGCGCCCTTCCACGTGCATTGGCTGCACCTGGACGAACTGACGGGCGAGATCTGGGCCGACAGCGAGGAATTGATCCTGGGGGACCTGAGAGGCCGTAAGAGGGATCTGAACCTGGAAGGGCGCATCGAGTTGCCCATGGAGCTGGACCTCCTGTCAGAGCCGACCACGCCCCTGGATGGCCCGTTCTATATGCAGCTGGAGATTCCCGAGAACAGCAACTTGGCGCCCCTGAACTTTGCGACAAACGCCTTTGTCCAGGTCGAAGGGCGGGGCGAGGCCCAGGTCATCGTTTCCGGCCCCCTGGAGCACCCCTTCTATCAAGGCAGCGTCGCCATTCGTGATGCCGGATTCGTGCTGCGCGACCTGGCGGAAGTCTACTACGACGCCTCATGCACCGGTGTCTTCAGGGGCGACGAATTGCTCGTCAGCAACATCCAAGGCAAGGAAGGGGCCCGAGGCACCTTCGCGGGCGAGGGTTCGGTGCTGTTCAACGGACTGGAGCTGGAGACCTTCGACATCAGGCTGAATTTGGAGCGATTCCTGGTGGCCTCGGTGCCGGACCTGCGTCTGGTCGTCAGCAGCGAGAACGGGCGTATGACCGGGGCCCAAGTGGGGCCGGACAGCATGCTGGTGCCGCGATTCAGCGGCAACATGGAAGTCCTCAAGGGACGTTACGAGGGCGACTTCAGCGAGAAGGGCGGAGGCAACGATCCCCTGCAGGGGACCGTGGCGCCGGATTGGCTGGCCGATCTACGTATCCACGCGGCACCGCGGACGATGCGAATCGTCAACCGGGACATGGAGCTGTACCTGGGGGGAGATGTGAATCTGGTCCGGGCCGAGGACGGTCTTTACCTCCGTGGATCCATGGACGTCAACACCGGTCGTCTCATCGTCTTCAACAACACCTTCAACGTCGAGCGGGGACGTCTGGACTTCAGCCAGGAGGTGGGCTTCGACCCGCGCATGGACGTGGACGCGGTCACGCGCTACCGATTGCGCAGCCAGTTCTCCAGCAACAGCATCATCGAGACTATCGGGGTCCATGTGGGCGGTACCCTGTCCCAGCCGGAGATCAGTTTCTCGTCGGACCGAGGTTACTCCCGCGAGGCCATCCAGCGTATGTTGCTGGGGCTCGAACCCTATGCCACTCCCGAAGGCGACGCGGACAACCTGCGCGCTACCTCGATCTCGGCCGGATTCAACCTCGTGGAGCGGGAGATCGCCCGGGAGCTGGACATCATCGACACCATCGAGATCGATGTGAATCAGCGTCGCCGGGAAACCGGCGAGACGGGGCTGGATCCGCTACTGGGTGTCGGCAAGTACATCGGGTCGGACCTCTATCTAAAATATGCTCAGGGTGTACGCCAGGATGACCGAGACTTTCTAGTAGAGTACCAGATCAATGCGCACCTGCTGCTGCAATCGGAGATCCGGCGCCGGATCGACGAGAACCAGGGTCAGCCCACGTACAACCTGGACCTGAAGTACCGGTTCGAATACTGATGCCATGATGCCGACAACGCCTCGGAGGACGTCGCGCCAGGCCGTCCTCGTGGCGGCGCTGGTTGCCGCCCTCTGGCTGATTGTTCTGACCACACCCGATGCCCGGGCCGCGGGCTACGGCAAGAACAAGGTCCAGACCGATTATCTCGAATGGCAAGTCCTGAACACACCCCACTTTCGGATCCATTACCACGATGACGCCGAGGAGCTGGCGGTGCGTGCGGCACTGATCTGCGAACGGACCTACAAGGAGTACTCCGATCGCCTGGACCGGGACCTGCCCTGGCCGGTACCGTTCATCCTCTACAACTCCCACGCCGACTTCGCGCAGACCAACATCTCGGATCGCCTGATCGGCGAGGGCACCGGCGGGTTCAGCGAGCCGCTGCGTAACCGGGTGGTACTGCCGTACAACGGTTCCCACGCCGACTTCGTTCACGTCATCCGCCACGAGATCGTCCACGCCTTCATGTTCCACATGGCGTTCGGCAAGAGCACGAGCATGGCCCAGACGCCGTTCTTTCACATCCCCCTGTGGTTCGCCGAAGGAATCGCCGAATGGTTCTCTTCGGGCTGGGATGCCGAGGCGGACATGTTCATCCGGGACGCGACCATCAACGACTACCTGTACCCTCTGGAGCAGGTGGGGGGATTCATGGTCTACAAGCAGGGCCAGGCTGCCATGGCCATGCTGGCGGATCTCTACGGCCCGGCGAAACTGGTGGATTTCTGGTGGCGGGTGGGCCGTGCCCGCAGCGTCGAACGGGCCCTGGCCCAGGTCTACGGCCTGCGCTTGAAGGACCTGAACCGTCTCTACCGCCAGCAGATGCGCAGGCGCTACTGGCCCCGGTACAGCGAACTGGAGCTGGTCGAAGAAGTGGCCCGACCCCTGACCGACCACCGGGAAGAGGGGACCTATCTCAACGAGATGCCGGCTCTCAGTCCCAACGGCGACAAGGTCGTCTATTTCTCCGACCGCGAAGGCCTGGTGGATCTGTGGCTGATGTCAGCCATCGACGGGCGGGTTATTCGCCGTCTCGGTCGCAGCCGCCGCAGTGCCCACTTCGAGACCTTCCACAGCTTCAAGTCGGGGCTCACTTTCTCGCCTGACGGCCGTGAGATCGCTCTGATCGCCCGCAGCGGCAATTACGAAACCCTGCACACCATCGACATCGGAAACGGGGATGTGACCCGATCGATACGCCTGGGACTGGATGTGGCGGTGTGGCCGGTGTGGTCGCCCCGGACCGACGCCATCGCTCTGGCGGGCACGCGCACCGGGCGGACCGACCTCTATCTGGTGGACCTGGACGGCGAGCTGGATCCGGAACTGGTTTACGTGGAGCAGCCCGAGGAACTGGCCGATGGAGCGCTGCTCGTGAGGCTGACGGATGACGCCGGGGACGAGGCCACACCGGCCTGGGCTCCCGACGGGCGCTCGCTGGCCTTCGTGCACAATCCCCTGGCCGAGGTGGAGTACGAGTTTTCGGAGGACCTGGAGGGCAATCGCCGACTGGAGTGGGCGCGGCCCGTGAATGAGGATACCTCGGTCGACCCACGGCTCGCTCCCGGCGGAAGCGTCGAACGCTTGGATCTAACCGACGGGACGCGGGTCACGCTGTTCGAACGGGACCAGGATGTGCGCGAGCCCCAGTGGCTCGACGATCGCACCCTGGCGGTGGTTCATAGTGCGGGGGACATCGACAATTTGGCGGTAGCTCGGCTGGCCGCGGACGGTCAAACCGTCGTCGAGTTGCGGGATCTGACCAACCTGCTGGGGGGGGTCTCTCACCTGAGCTGGTCGCCACGGGCCGATCGACTGGTTTTCTCGGCATTTCACGCCGCCGGATACGATCTCTACGCGGCGGACAGTTTCCTGGCCGAGTGGTCGCAGCGTCAGCCTCAAGGCGAGTCGCCGCCCGCGGCGCATCGGGATCCCCCCGAACCCGTGGTCCGTACCACCCAGCCGGAGCCGGTGGCGGAGCCCGACAAGGTGGGGCTGGTGGAGGACTACTCGCCCAGTTTGTCCATGGATCTGAGCCAGTCCCTGGCCGGCGGCTCGGTATACTACAATCCCGCCGTGGGACTGGGCATGGCCAACGTCGTGACCCTGAGCGATCTTCTGGGCGACCACCGAGCGCGTTTTCTGATCAATTTCTATGGGGCCCTGGACAATTCCGACTTGTCCGCGTCCTACTCGTATTTAAAACGGCGTATCGACTACGGCGGCGGCGTCTTCCACTACAGCAACTACTACAACTCGGTGTTCACCGGCGTGGGCGAGTTGCTGTCCCGGCAAACCAAGTTCCGCGAGCGCAACTACGGGATATTCGGCTACGCCAGCTATCCGCTGGACACTTTCCGTCGCTTCGATTTCGAGTTGCAGTATCTCAACAGCGACCGCACCGACTACCGGTATATGGATGGAGAGTACATCCTGCTGGCGGGCCAGCGCACCTTGAAGCGACTGCTGCAGCCGACCCTGTCGTTCACCAGTGATACCGCCCTGTACGGTTTGCACGGACCGGTGGCCGGCAGTCGCTGGATCTTGAGCACCTCGCGGACGGTCTCGACCAGCAGCTCCAGCCTGGATCGATTCACCACCGTCTTCGACTTCCGCAAGTACTGGCTGCCCTGGCGACGCAACAGCTTCGCCCTGCACCTGAGCGTCGCCGGCAGCGACGGCGACGACCCCCGGGCCTTCGTCCTGGGCGGTCCCTGGACCCTGCGCGGCTACAAGTATTACGACTACCAGACCATCGACAACCTGGCCGGCACCAAGATGGCGTTGTTGAGCCTGGAGTACCGGTTGCCCATGGTGGACTACCTGATCTTCGGCTGGCCCGGGCGCTGGGGCCTGACCGGAGTCGGGGCGGTCACCTACATCGACCTGGGCAGTGCCTGGAACCACCAGGTCCAGTTCTTCGGCAAGGATGACGCCGGTCACTGGGGGATGCGCGATCTGCGGGGCAACTTCGGGGTGGGTCTGCGGGCGAACATCCTGTTCTTCCCCATGAAGTTCGACTGGGCCTGGAAAACGGACCTGCGCCGGGTCGAGGACGTGACCTTCCAGTTCAGTATCGGGCCGGAGTTCTAGGCTGGGTGACGACGTCTATCAAGTATATCGATTTACATTTTACAATGGCGTCGTGATACAATGGCGGACATCTGGAGGTTTGCCATGAGATATCTATTGACGCTATCGCTGGCGGTCGCTCTGGCTGTTCCAGCTGGGGCCAACGACTTTTCGCCGAGTTCAAGACAGGATAAGACCGATACCCACCTGCTGCAGAACCGGGCCTACGACGGACGGGAAGGTGGCGAGACCATCGAGACCGCCGTTCCCATTCCAGTTCTGCCGTACTATGACACGGGAGCCACGTGCGACAATCTGGACGACTACGATGAAGAGTGTCCCTACGGACCCTCCTGGTCGCCGGATGTGGTCTACTCCTACACTCCGTACAGCGACGAGGTGCTGCATGTAGACCTCTGTGCATCGTTGTACGACACCAAGGTCTTCATGTACGACGAGCAGTTGAATCTCGTCGCCTGCAATGACGATGCTGGTTGCGGGATCACCGGCTGGCAATCCGAGCTGTGGGCCGTGGAAGTGCAGGGCGGCACGACTTACTACATCGTCGTCGACGGGTACGGCGGCGACTGCGGCGAGTACGATCTGGTCGTGGATCTGATCTACGTCGATGACTGCCCGCCGGTCTGTGATGGGATGCCGGAGGGCGAACCCGACCTCGTGCCCGACTACGTGGACAGCTACAACGGCGGCTGCAACTCCGACCCGGAGGTCTGGCAGACGCTGGTCGGCGATCTGGAAGGCGAAGTGTCCTTCTGCGGCGTCGGAGGCTGGTACGACTACCAGGGCACCCAGTATCGCGACACGGACTGGTTCATCGCCACCGCCGGAAACGCGGAGGTCTCGGTGGAATTGCAGGCGGGAGCCGAGCTGAGATTCATCGTGCTCGAGAGCTCGGATTGCTCCAACATCGTCATACGGCACGATGTGACCATCCCCTATTGTTTCTATGAAAACTTTGTTTTCGCGACTGAGCCGGGTGCGGCGATCTACTTCGTCATCCTGCCGACCTACTGGCAGGACCCGGACACTTTCCTGTATGACCTGAACATCAGCGGCCTGCAGGTGGGGGTGGTGGGCGCCGAGGACGTGAGTTTCGGCGCAGTGAAGGCGCTGTATCGCTGATAAATGTGCTGAATGGGACAGGCATCATTCCCGGGAGTTGCCATCTCCCGGGTTTGATGCCATTTTCTTGCGGTCCACTTCATCGACTCCGGCCAGGAAGGCCGGACCCGCCATCTCAGTGACGGAGCTACCGTGAACGACATCCTCAACGATCTGAACAGCGCCCAGCATGCCTCGGTGACCGCCGCCGAGGGACCGGTACTGGTGGTCGCCGGCGCCGGCAGCGGCAAGACGCGGGTCTTGACCACGCGGGTGGCCTGGTTGCTGGAGCAACAGGACGTCCGGCCGTCGGAGATCTTGGCCTTCACCTTCACCAACCGGGCGGCCAAGGAGATGCGGCAGCGCATCGCCGACACCGTGGGTGAGGAGCGGGCGCCCTTCTGGATCGGTACATTCCACGCGACCGGTTTGAAGATTCTGCGCAGCGACGGCCAGCACATCGGCGTCAAGTCGGGATTCTCCATCTTCGATACCGACGACAGCGTGCGCCTGCTGAAGCAGGTGATGGCCGACCTGAACATCGACCCCAAGCAGTTCACGCCCAATGCCACCCGGGCGGTGATCAGCCGCTGGAAAAACGACGACCTGGCTCCCGAGGCGGCCCGGGCCCAGGCCCGCTCCTTCGTGGATGAAAAGTACGCCGACCTCTACGAAGGCTATGAGGCGGCCCTGCGCAAGTGCAACGCCCTGGATTTCGACGACTTGATTCTGCGCACGGTGCACCTGCTGGAACAGACCGAAACCGTGCGCCAGAAGTATGCCCAGCGGTTCCGGCACGTGCTGGTGGACGAGTTCCAGGACACCAACCCCCTGCAACTGGTGCTGGTTAAGCTGCTCAGCAGCGGCTACGGCAACGTGTTTGCCGTCGGGGACGACGACCAATCCATCTACTCCTGGCGAGGCGCCCGGATCGAGAACATGCTGCAGTTCGACGAGTTCTTTCCGGGAGCGACGACCCTGCGCCTGGAACAGAACTACCGCAGCACGGGCAACATCCTGAATGCGGCCAACGAGGTCATCGCCTGCAACAAGCGGCGCAAGGGCAAGAACCTGTGGACCAGCGGTGGCGACGGCGACCTGCTGACCGAAGAAGAGTTTGTCGACGACGAGGACGAGGCCGCTCGCCTGGTGGACATCGTGCGGGCCGAAGTCTCGGCAGGCCGCAGCCGGGGCGACGTGACGGTGCTCTACCGCACCAATGCCCAGAGCCGGGTGCTGGAAGACGCCCTGCGCCGGGCCCACCTGCCCTACCAGATCGTGGGCAGCCTGCATTTCTACGACCGCAAGGAAGTGCGGGATCTGATGGCCTACTTGAAGCTGGTGGCCAACCCCGCCGACCTGATCGCCATCCAGCGGGTGATCAACGTGCCCAAGCGCAAGATCGGGGCCACGACTATCGGTCGCCTCGTCGGCCTGGCAGCTCGGGAGGAATTGACTCTCGGTGAGGCTGCGGCCAGCGCCGGTCTACTGGAGCAGGAGATCGCCCCGGCGGCCTGCAAACGGGTCCGCGATTTTTTCCAGATGGCTGCCCGCTGGCGTCTGCAGGCCGTCGAGAAGAAGCCGATCCACGAGCTGTTGCAGACGATCCTCAAGGACATCGGCTTCGATCGCTACCTGGAGGCCGACGACCCCGAGACCGCCGGAGCCCGTAGCGAGAACGTGGCCGAACTGGTCAACGCAGCCGGCAGTTTCCACGAAGCCTCGGCCGGCGGCACTCTGGATCAGTTCCTGGAGCAGGTGGCCCTGGTCTCGGATCCCGACACCATCGTCGAGGGTGAAGGGGCGGTTCGTCTGATGACCATTCACACCGCCAAGGGACTCGAGTTTCCCGTCGTGGTGATCACTGGTTGTGAAGACGACATCATCCCTCACATCAACAGCCAGGACGACGAGAGCACCCTCGAAGAGGAGCGACGCCTGTTCTACGTGGCGTTGACTCGCGCCGAGAAGCGGGTCTACTTGCTGTACGCGGCCCGGCGCCGGCGCTTTGGTACCTGGCAGGACAGTTTGCCTTCGCGTTTCTTGCGGGAAGTGCCCGACACCCTGATCGAACGGCGGCATTTGGATCGAGACTTTCAGCAACCGGTGGGGCGGTCGCTCTTCGGGGATTCTGCGGGGGCTACTGTTCGAGGGCGGCGCGGATCGACCGGCGGCGGCGCTCAGTTGCCCACGGGACGCTCTACCTGGAGCCGCAGCTCAGGGACTGCCGGCAATAGCCGCGGCCACTCGGTATCGAATGGAGTGCGGCCCGAGGAGTGGGGCAAACGATCGACCGGGCCTACCCCCGCAGGGCCGGCGGCCAGCGCCGCGAGTTGGGACAACGAGGTCAGCCAGGAGGCTCCCTACTACGAGGGGCAGACCGTCAGCCACGGCATCTTCGGGGCCGGAGTCGTGGTTCGGGTCGAGGGTGGGGGCGATGACATGATGGTCACCGTCGACTTCAATGACGGGGGGCGCAAACACCTCAATCCCCGGTTCGCCCCGCTGATTCCCGTCGACTGACCGAGTTGCTTGCGCAAAGAAACGGGATCCCGGCAGTGTGCGGGATCTCGTTTCTCCATTGCCCGGCGATCACAACTGCCAGAGATACTGGATCTTCATGAAATAGGTCCGCTTGGCCAGCCGCCAGCCCTCGATGCTGCTCACGGTGGGATCGAAATCGGCGTAGTTTCTCGTCGAGCCCACGTAGAAGATCGAGAAGGGATTCAGGCGGAATGTGAGCAGGGGATCGGCGTCCCAGGTCCGGGCAAAATCGTTGTACTGCAGCACCAACCGCACAGACCACTCCCGGGTCAACTGCAGATCCAGACGGGAGCGCGCCACGTAGCCGGCAAACAGCTCCCTATCGTCCAGCACGGCGTTGCTGTGGACGTGGTTGTAGCTGGCATTGAGTTTCAACCGGTCGATGGGCTTGAAGTTGATCCAACCCGAGACATTGACTTCGTTGCCCATGGTCTCGTCGTAGCGGGCGATCCGGTGTCCGACCGACCCGTCCACACCGCCGTCGAACATACCCGACGGTTTGAGGTTGAGCGAACCGTAGTAGCGGTAGATGTTGTCGTACTGAGTGCCGCCAAAAAGCTCGTTACTGTGGAGATACGAGAGGTAGACCTGGGTCTGGGCCCACCGCAACCGACTCCACACGCTGGCACTGACCCATTCGTCCTTCTTCGTGCCCTGGAAGTCCCACTGGCGACCGAAGTTGATCTGTGGTTCCAGCCGATCCAGCAATCCGCCCTCGAAGTAGAGCATGTAACCGGTCCAGAAATTCGTCTGGCGCTGGTCGTTGCGCGGCTCGAAGCCGTTCTCGGCTCGAAAGGTCGGGCTGCGCTCCCAGTAATCCAGATCGAAGTTCCAGTGCCGGGCGCTGCGCTCCAGGCTGCCGTACAGACCGTGTCCCCAGAACTCCTCCCCATCGAAGACGGCGGTGTAGCGGTTGTTGTCGAAGGTGATGCCCGCGAGTTCCTGGGTCAGCAGCGTGTCGTTGGGCTCGGTGGTGAAGGTGGCCTGGGCCTGGGCCTCGATGCTGAAGTTCTTGTTCAGACGCAAGCGCATATCCAGGCCGCCGACGGTGCCGGAACCACCGCCCTCGTGACGACGGTCGGTGAAGACGGCGCCCAGATGGGATTGTTCACCCAGCGTGTGCTTGTACCGGGCCAGGGTCGAGAAACTGCGTCCTCCCTCGATCAGAGCGCTGCTCTCGGCAAAGGGCAGGATGAACGGACTGATGTCGTCCTGTGCCACCAGAGCGGCGAAGTTGCTCTTGCCGGGCCGACCGGTGACCTTGGCGGCAAAAAACGGCTTGTTGATGGAACGGGTGTAGACGGTGTTGAAGTAGGTGTTCCACAGATCGCTGCCTTCCTGGAAGAAGGGGCGCTTCTCGGGATAGAACAGCGCGAAGGTGGAGTTGACGTCTATCTGAGCGACGTCGCTCTCGACCTGGCTGTAGTCCGGATTGATGGTTGCCTCGGCGGTGACGGTGGGGCTGATACCATAGGAAGCACCCAACGACGGCTCGCCTTTGATGTCTCCGTTCTCGAAGGAGTCATCCTCTTTCCGCTCAGCGGCCTGGGAGGCTACGAACGCGGGCAGGAGTTCCAGACCGCTGCCCGGTCTGACGCCGGTGATGCCGGTGACAAAGCCCCACTGGCAGGGCCAGCAGGAATCATCGCGGTCGTACTTGGGCCAGGAGTACTGGCCGCGCACCGCCCGGGGATGGTTTCGCCAGAAATCCACCCGCCACTCCTGCTCCTCCTTGTCCGGGAAACGCAGGCTGGTCCAGGGAATGGCCATTTCCACTTGCCAGCCATCATCGGTGATACGGCCGGAGGTGTAGTAGACCAGATCGTAAGTCATGTCCTCGCCGTTGCCCGCGGACCACAACAGGTCGCCCTGCACGCCATAGGGATTGACAGCGATCTCGTAGGCCCAGGCCTGGTCGCCGTAGGTGTCCAGAGCCAGAATGACGTAGTCGTCGTTCCAGATGCGGTCCCGTTCGGTGAAGGACGCGCGAACCTGGGCGGGATCGTCGTAGCAGATGAAGGCGCAATAGAGGTAGTCGTCGTCGTAGGTGAGCATGGCCTCGGTGACGACCGGGGGTTGGACCTGATCCCCGGGCTGGTGCTCGACGAAATTGTGGGCCCGGGGAATGCCCGCCCAGCCCACATCTTCCAGCAATCCGTCGACCTCGATCTCGCCTCGGCTGCGAGGCACATCCAGACGAGGATGGACCACCGCCTCCCATTCAGTGTCCTGGGCGGCTGCGACTGCAGTCAGACCCAGGGCCGATACGAACACGAGCAGTGCAATCGACAGGCAAGGGGGAGCTGTGCGAAGCGAGGCACCACGCAGGCTGGACGTCATGGGCAGGATTCCTCTCCGGTAATGCCACCGGCAGAGACAGGATTCACGAGCTGGACCGCGTCGGGGGTGCGGCGTCCCGCCTGCATGGCATTGCAGGGCATACGGTACCGGGGATCAAGGGTTGCATGAGAGTCGTACCGTGGAGGCTCGATCGTCAGCGCACGAAGGCCAGCTTGCGGATATCCCGTGATCCGGGACCCCGGAACTCAAGCCAGTAAATGCCCGACGCGATCGGACCGGCATCGAAGTCGTCGCTGCTCAAGGACCAGATGTGGGGCAGACTCTCAGGGTCGTCTGCCGATCCCGTGGCTGTCAGGACGCCCAGATCCCAGGACGTCAGCAATCGTCCCCGCACATCGAAGAGGCGCGCGGTCACCGGAGCGGACTCCAGCAGGTAGACCTCGAAGTCCGCACCCGCGGTACTCACGGGATTGGGCGCCGGCCCCAATACCTTCAGGACGGCGAGGGGGCCGTCGCCGAGAGTCATCAGCACCATGCCGTGGGGGTCGATGACCACCGAGTCCAGCGGTGCGGCGACAGGCCAGAGCCACTCGCCTGTGCGCGAATCGAGTTCGACTCCCTCGCGCCGCGTCCCCAGGGCCGTGTGGATGGCCACGGGAATCGCCACCTGGAAAATCGGCTCCTGCAACTGGGTCAACCGCAACCGCACCTGCTGGCCGCCGCTCCCGCTGATCACGGTGGTCTCGACGGCCAGACGGGGTGCCAGATCAGTCTCCAGCCAGGGTGCGAAAAAGCCGGATAGATCGCGACCGGCCGCCTCTTCGGCCACGGCGATCATCTGGGGTGTGACCACGTTCGCATCGACCAGTTCAGGTCGTGCCGCATAGTCGGCCAGGAAAGTGAAGAAGGCCTGGTCACCCACGAACATACGCAGCATGTGCAGAACCCATGCACCTTTGTTATAGACCATCAGGTTGGGCAGGATCGGATCAGGATCGGCCAGGATGCCATCTCCCTCGAAAAGGGTCGGGTGCCGGCGGATGCCGATGTCGAGCATGAACTCCCGGTAGGCTTCGGTGCCCAGAGTGTGCTCGATCCAGAGGGACTCGGCGTAGCGGGCGAAGCCTTCATTGAGCCAGATATCGGCCCAGACCCCAGGGGTCAGGCTGTCGCCGAACCACTGATGGGCCAGTTCGTGGATAATGAGGGTCTCGTAGCGGCCGTCGCCGGTAAACAGATACTGGCCGATGCTCGTGGCGGTGGTGTGCTCCATGGCGCCGCCCCATTTGATCTCGGCCTGGGCGTATTTCTCGCCGGAGAAGGGATAGGGTCCCAGCAGGTCCGTTATGAATTCCATCATGGAGCAGGTGACGGCGAAGTCGTGCTCGGCGTTGGAGCGGTCCATGGGAAATACGTGGTATTCCAGGGAAACAGGTTCACCGGCGGGATCGGCGTCAGTGACCCAGCAGTCCTCTTGCCACGATTCGTAGTTGCTGACCGCAACCGACACCAGATAGGTGGGCAGGGGATAGGACTCTTGCCACGTGTAGCGACGCCAGCCGGGGTCGGTATCCATCACCTCCAGCAACCTGCCGTTGGAAACCGAGGACAGGGTGTCCGGAACCTCCACCTGCAGGCTGACCAGGGCCTTGTCCGACGGGTGGTCCTTGCAGGGCCACCACGAGTGGGAGGACCAGGTT
>Ga0070728_10003381_pt1 | contig 17708 bp, 18 predicted proteins | sample tdDd471_FD_66723 | JGI IMG/M metagenome (GOLD analysis project Ga0070728, IMG submission 66723) | Marine sediment microbial communities from the Atlantic coast under amendment with organic carbon and nitrate - tdDd47.1 | ecosystem: Environmental > Aquatic > Marine > Coastal > Sediment | place... | reverse complement strand
ATGAGTCTTTCGTTAATATTTTCTTGAGTGGTATCTGAAACCGCCCAGCCTTCATCCGTTGCTTCTAAACGAGTTGCTGCGCCTCCACCAATTGCTGCCATATGGCTTCCTCCAAATTATTTGAAGCATCCAGTATAGCAGAAAGTGAGTTTAGAGTGAGCGGATAAAAGAAAGATTATGCTTCCAGGCATCTTCGACTGCGAGGAAGTGATCTACGGTATTGCCTCCGTTATCAAAGACGATCCCTTGAAGCGGATGATGGGCATTGTTGTTAGTAGAAGGGACGTATGGATGTGCAATAATGTGCCCTGCACCTTTGTATGCGAGATGGGTGCATAAATGGTCTTTATTGTGTGCCTTCAGACGTGTGAGAATCTGGTTACAGTACTCAGTCGAAGGCCACATCTGATCATCCATAGCTGATATAAGTTGAATCGGACATGTGATTCTCTCTACCTCAATTCCGGCGGTTGTGAAAGCATCGATCTTATCCTTCATTGTTTGTAGAATGAAAGGTGTCATTCCAACCGGTTTCGATATATCAACAACATTGAGAAGGTCTTCACCAGTTGGAAATGGAGCTATAGGAAGTGGCTGCTCCTGGTAAAGCCATGCAGGTTTTGTTAAATCTGGCATCCCTCCATATATAGCTGAACTAGGGACAATAGCGATAATACCCTGGAAAAGTTTTGGAAAAAGCGAAGCTAAGAGCAATACAAGCTCCCCACCACGGGATGTACCAATCGCTACAAATTTCTCGATGTTATAGTTTTCTTTCAGGTGGTTTATAGCTTTTGGAAAGTATTCAAGCGGGATATTTTCAAGCGTTTGGGGTAATCCTTCATGTCGGAAGTAGGGAATAGAGAAGCAGGTGATTCCACGACTTGCATAGAGAGAGGCTCTCCCCTCACCTAGACCTCCCCCTGATCCAGAAAAGAGCACGACAGCGGTATCGATAGCTTGGGTCTTAGGGTAATATCCGTACCCATATATACCATTCTTTCGAATATCAACTTTTTCTACTCCATCAGCATAGACACGCCGTATGACATTTGAGCCAATTGTTTTCCCGTTTTGGGAAAGAGTAACGGTAATTTCAAATGGTTCAGCACCATTTTGATCAAATTTAAACGGTTGATCTGACTTCATGTCCCTGATGAAGCCCAGTGGATGATCGAGGTGTTGAGCTAGGTGTATTTCCCCAGATCCATTCGTTGGGAAGTGGTACGATGATGACCATTCATTCCCGTGTTTATCTCGCGTAGAGAATACACATTCATAAATTGTCTCAGGTTCAAGCTTGGACAGGACAAATAAAGTGTCTTCATCGGCAAGGGATATTTGTGGAGAAATTGAAAGCTTCATACTTCTCCATATAGCAAGCCACCCAATTTTATCCTATTGGAATTGTCAGAATTGGCGGTGCTTGTGGGACTCCTATCGATTGAAGACTGTACAGTTGTTGCAAGAGAACAAATGTCTTTTTGCTCTGAAGGTCTGTATCATCGATGTAAAACCATTTGTTTCTATATCGAACTTTTACATAGGCGTTTACAGGATCTCTAAAAGTGAACTTGATCTTTAGAAGAGAGCCAAGGTCCTTTTCCCATGTGTATTTATCATCATCCGAGACAAGTGGAAACTGCACATTCCCCTGCTCAACTTCGCATCTGGGAACATCCACCCCTAAACTTGCATAGTACATGCAACCGAGAAGTGATCTTGGCAATATTCCTAGTTGTCCTTTTTGGTTGAAACCGAGTTCAAGTTGGGCAACATAACGACCATTAGACTCTTTCGTTTCATGCCCGAGCAATTTGGCGAGCCGTTTTGCTTGTTCCGATCCATCAGGGAAAGAAATCTGAATAGCATCATGAGTACCGTTCTCTTTTGATTTTAAAGCAACGAGACCGATCTGCAGTTGCATTTGTAGTTGAAAGTACCGAAAAAGAGAAGTGATCTCGTAAAATTTTTCATAATCGAAAAGCTGTTCATTGGCTGGAGATGCCGCTAATGGGGCGTTTGGTATATCGTTAATACTTTGTACAACAAGTCGGAAAAGACGATCGATATCCCAGCCAGTGTAAACCAATTGCTGAAGGGTTTTCAAGCTAATCGGCTGCATTAATTGGTTTGCAAATGAGCGACCCTCTAACGGTGAATACTGAATGGTTGGTTGGTTTTGCCAAGAAGCTCCTGTACCAACTCCAACTGGATTTCTTTCGTTAAATCCAGGAATTTTAAAGCTGGTATCAAGGTGTGTTCTATATGTAAATTGCGAAGTTACCGTACTCACATCGAGAAAAAGTGGATTGTCAAAATATCGAAGACGAACAATGTTTAAAAGCATTTGTTCGTTCGTTGTGTTCTGTATAGTTTGATTATATGCAGTACGTCCACCATGTCCATTAAGTGCAATTTTCGATGGAACTTGGCAGCTTGTAAATAAAAGTGCAGCGCCTGCAGCTAATAACGGGAACTTCATGTAACTATCCAATAATTATTTAGCTTCAAAACTCTACACACCAAAAACAATTTTATCAATCACAATCCGAAACAAACAAGCCTCCCTGTGAATAAGATAGCTCTCCACTCCCTAAAATCGGCCTCCATAAGTCAGTGACCCTTAGGTGGTTATAAGACGCTTATATCCAGCGGTTTATGAATAATATAATAATAGTAAAATTTTTATTATAATGTTATAATAGTATGAAAGGGTAGGAAGGAGAAAGAATATTATGGCATGCGCTAAGTCAGTAGATCATATGAGGATGAATCCTTTGCTTATGGCAAAAAGCTCGGGTAGTAAGGGTAGTCTATCATGTTCTGATCTAAAATCTATTAATTCTATCAGAGATTTTGGCCTTCCAAAGTGTGCGAGTGCCCCTTCACTAGCGGGCCGCAGCACTCCTCTAAGTCACCTTGATTCCAAAGAGCGAGATGTAAGCGTAGCGACAGCAAGTGCTTCATCAAGAACATTGGTATCAAGTCAAGAAAAGGTCACAATTAGTCCCCTAGCAACAGCTGGTGTACAAAAAATTGCGCATGGATCAACGAAGTTTGAAGAGCTTCCAGAACGAGAAAAAACATCTGTGAAAGAACTATTATCGCAACTGGGAATGCCGGATGGATATATCGTTGCTGACGGCGATGGTGGGTTTCACGTTTTAGCTGAAGCAGAAGAACAGAAAGGTTTTATCGAAAAATTAGCAACAAGTATCGGTAGCGGATTATTGGATTTTGGTATAGAAGTTTCAAGGGATGTGGCAAAAGCAATCGCAATCACAGCGATTGTAATGGGGCTTGCTACACTTGGAATCGCCATTCTCCTTTAAGTTTAGTACGTGTGACTATCCCAAATAAGCCTATTTGTCAGAACACCAGTCACCCAGACGATTGCGCCGCCCCAAAATGCTCCCCAAAAGGTGAGCACGTGTACGCCATATGAAATCTCGCTCGCGAGCCAAAATGTAAATACATTAATTACAAGGCAAAATAGACCAAGGGTCATAATCGTGATAGGCAAGGTGAGGAGCGTTAGAACCGGTCGAACAACAGAATTGATAACTCCCAAAATCAGTCCAAAAAAGATAGCATCAAGCGTATCTTTCACTTCAAGGCCTGGTAAAATATGAGAAGCCGCCACAACGACAATAGTCGTTATGACGATTCGAACGAGAAGAAGGATCATTTCTTCTCCATCACTAAATTGATCAATCCACCTGCAAGAATAGATTTTTGCTCCATCTCAGACAATGAATAGTGAACTGGAAACGATTTCCCTTTAGTAACGTTGGTTACTTCTAAATCCTGTCGATTTTTCACTTTTTCTTTGATATGAGATATTTCAAGTACATCATCTTGATCTATCATGTCGTAATCAGCATCACTAGTGAACTCAAGCGGCAGGATTCCAAAGTTGATCAAGTTCTTTCTGTGGATTCGTGCATAACTTTTTGCAATGACGGCACGAACACCTAAGTAGCGTGGTGAAATAGCAGCATGTTCTCGGCTCGATCCTTGACCATAGTTTTTTCCACCAACGAGAAGTGAGCCTTCCTGTTGGAATTTCATAGCTCTATCGTAATAGGTTTCATCAACCTGTCCAAAGCAGAATTTACTGATTTCCGGAATGTTACTTCTAAATGGAAGTACTTTGGTACCAGCCGGGAGGATTTCATCTGTTGAGATGTTATCTCCCATTTTCAGTAGCGTAGGCCCTTTCACATGGTCTGGAAGTCCTTCAAATTTTGGAAGTGGTTTGATGTTTGGTCCCATTATAAGTTCTTGTCGAGGACCATCTTTTTGCGGAGGTGTCGTCGCATCGACCACGCGAATTTTTTTCGGCTCTTTGAATTTTGGATATGGTATTCCGAGGTCTCGAGGGTCTGTAATTTTACCAGTGATAGCAGAAGCTATCGCTGTTTCAGGAGAGCAAAGGTATACCTTATCTTCTTTTGTACCAGAACGTCCTGGAAAGTTTCGAGGATTTGTTCGTAGCGATATTTTGTCTGTCGCTGGTGCTTGGCCCATTCCAATACAACCGTTGCAACCAGCTTGGTGAATTCGCGCACCTGCAGCGATTAGCTTTCCAAGGTATCCCTCATCCGTAAGTATTTGAAGCACTTGTCGTGAAGAAGGGTTGATATCAAGAGAGACATGGGATTTTGACATTTGATTTTCCATGACCATAGCTGGCAATGCAAAGTCTCTAAGTCCAGGGTTTGCAGAAGAACCGATCATAGCTTGAAAAACATCTCTTCCTGCAACTTCTTTTACGGTAACGACATTATCAGGACTCGAAGGGCATGCAATCATAGGGACAAGCGTTGAAAGGTCAATTTCGTCATGCTCATCATACGTAGCGCCTTCATCAGCCTTAAGCTCTTCCCAGTCATCACCTCTCCCCTGCTGCTGCATAAATTCTTTTGTTACTTCATCAGATGGGAATACCGTTGTGGTTGCTCCTAGCTCGGCACCCATGTTTGCAATAACATGCCTGTCCATAGCTGTAAGCTTTTTCAGTCCAGGCCCATAGTACTCGATAATTTTACCAACCCCACCAGAAACCGAGTGTCTTTTGAGCATTTCAAGAATGACGTCTTTTGCAGATACCCAGTCAGGAAGTTCACCCGTCAGCTTTACACCGAAAACCTTCGGCATTTTGACGTAAAAAGGTTCGCCTGCAATCGCAAGCGCGACTTCTAGACCGCCCGTTCCAATCGCGAGCATACCGAGTGAACCGGCTGCTGGAGTATGGCTGTCTGAACCAACCATAGTTTTTCCTGGTTTGCCGAATCGCTCCATGTGCACTGGATGACTTACTCCGTTACCTGCACGAGAAAACCATAAACCAAAACGTCGGCATGCACTCCAAAGAAAGAGATGGTCATCCGGGTTTTTAAAGTCAGTCTGTACGATATTGTGATCGACGTACTGGCATGAAACTTCAGTTTTAGCGGTATCAAGCCCCATCGCCTCGAGCTCAAGCATCACCATTGTACCTGTTGCATCTTGCGTGAGTGTATGGTCTATTTTAAGGGCTATCTCTTCCCCCGGTTCCATTTTCCCGTGAATGAGGTGACTTTCGATCAGTTTTTGAGCGACATTTTTTCCCATGAGGCGTACCCTGTTCTATTCTTGTGTTAATCGCACTGTACAAAATAGCGAGGATTTTTTTTAAGTGATTTTTTCACGCTCATATTTGCAAAGAACGCGGTTGCAAAAACTGCACTCATTCGGCCCTGATTGGTATGTATTTAGAGATGACGAATTGAGTTTTTCTATTTCAGGGTCCAAGGTTCGAAAATATTCTACGCTGTTACCCTATTTACTCGATCGAGACATCAAGCACGTTGTTGTTATAGGCGGCAGCTCTTCAAATAATGTATGCGGGCTCTGTCAGCTTGTTATTGAAAATGGCATGACGCCACATATTTTCACACTCGAACATCGAGGTGAGCTTCAAGGAAATGCCCTGCTCATTTCACTCATGATTCCTGAAGAGCGCAACCATATTGTACCTCGCGAAAAGTGGGACGATGTTGAACGGATTGCAAATGAGTATGCAATGACACTAGAGAGCGCTATTGTTATTCCTGAGGGAGCAAATCACCCTGCCGCTTATGATGGTGCGAAAACACTCGCTGAAGACATTGCACGAGTTTGTTCACCAGATCATGTGTTTATCGATGCAGGAACAGGAATGCAGGCGAAAGCTGTTATTGATGCGGGTAAAAAATTCTTGCCCAACACTCATTTTCATGTTGTTTTAGTAGCCGGATCACCATTTGAAGCAGGCTCAAATGTAACTTTCTATAAACCGAGTGTCGGTGCTTCTTTTGGAAGCACGCCAAAAGCGATTCTTCAAGAAACAAAAAAAATCGCGCAAGACGAAGGTTTCTTCGTCGATCCGATCTATACGGCCAAACTATTTTATACAGCAAGGGAGCAAACGAAGCTCGAAGGTGTGAAATGTATCGTACATTCTGGCGGTGGTATCGGGATTTTCCCTTATGCTGAAAAACTAGAGAAGACGGGGAAAACGCCGTGATTTCCAGTAGTTTTCTCCATAGTCGTAGGTCATTTGCGTTCCCCGTTTCATGAACGCATTCGTAAAAAAAATGATGTGCGTGATTCCATCAACAATAATCCACCTTGAGGTGAGGTTTGGATGGTCGCTATGGTTAATAAATCGAGTGAAGTTTCCACTCTCCCTTGCATCAATGACGTATGGGGCGTCTTTTATGCCAGTTACATAACGAAAAACATAGTTGTTGAACTGGTCCTTTCTCGGCGCTCTTTTTCTGACTAAACCGGTATACTCACCAATGTAGGTGTATTCAGGAAGGTCTTTGTATGCGAACACACCATATCCAACTTCATTGTCTACCCACTTAATCGCACCCGGAGCTAGCTCATTTTTTTCACGTTGTCTGAGCAGCAAAGCCCGCGTCCATTTGTTTTTTAAGCGAGCTTCTTCTGAGAAACTCTGTTTACGAGTTCGTTTCGCTATATCGTCAAGCGTCTGCACTGAGTTAAATATGAGTTGAGGTGTATGTTGGATGCCGAATATTTTCTCAAATTCCATTTCAGAAAGAAACCTGAGACGCCCTTCACCTCTCGTATATACTGGAATATCCATCTGACGAGAGTCTGATTTAAGAAGATACTTTACGAGCTGCGAGGGCGAGAGACCTCCATTACTTCTCCAGTCTTCATTTTGAGAAGCAGCAGCAAGCAACGGAGCTGTATCACCTTTCCCAAAAGCAGTAAGCGCAGGGTGGCTTTTTTTGAAAAAAAACATTCGTATCTACATTTAAATTTCGTTTCGAGATAGTATGCAGATCAATGCGAAAAAACAAGGCTAAATTTCTCTTTCCCGAGCAAAAGACGGCACATTTAGATTTGCGATCCGTTAGCCTACTTCTTGACCATCCCCCAAAGCTACCAGATGCCTTGTTTGAGGCTTCACGACTTATCAGTAAGCGAAGGCTTAGGAAGGCGTTCCGACTCGTTGAAAAATGCTTTAAAGAAAATCCTTATAATATTTCACTTCGGATTAGGTATGCTGATTGCCTTCTAGTTCAAAGAAGAAAAGAGGAAGCTTTGTCTCTCTTTAACGGGTATCGAGACCTTACTAAGGCATTCCCTGATGCCCATTCATTCTTTCTTGAAGACTATGTCGCCTTTTTCTCCTTTCTTGGACACCTTTCCCTTCTTGAAAAAAATACCGAGGCAGCTGAAGAATACCACTATCTACTCTATCGATTAGCCAAGAATGATACGAGGACAATGTTTCTCGCTAAGAAAATAAAGGGAACACAGTCTATAATGAGTAGGTTAAAAAACTATTTTTTATTGCGGTTTTCATAACTTTAATGGAAAATATACCCGTCTTTTAGGGGAAAAAAATGAATAACTTAACATCTTTAGTCTCACACGATCTATTTGTAAATCTCACGAATTACCGGAACAGAGCCGATGAGGGTGAGGTCTATTTGCGCCGAGCAGAGGCTGAGGTGGCCTTTATAGGCATTGCAGTGGTTGCCTCTGTCGAATGTGTTGCGAGGTTAATTTTCGCTCCCCTTCTCTTTTTACCTCTGCTCACACAAACACCTGAGGAGAGAGAACGTTATCATAACCGAGTGATTGAACCTGTGGTAAATGGGATTTTACATAATGCAGTAATTGCACTTTTCGCTTTGACGGCTCTCGCTGCAAATCCAGTTACCTCTCAATTGAATTTTGAACGGATTGGAAGAAATCTGATGATTTTGCCAGCACAACCAGAATAAGGAATTACATGAAATTTTTTCTCTCTTGTCTCCTTTCAACTCTTTTATTTACAACCCCTACATTTTCTTACCACGATTTCACCTGCTACACGAGCATCATGATTGATCATGTATGTTATGCTTCAGACGAAGACCTCGAACAACTCGACATTGTGAAAGGCTCTCAGCGTATCATCACTTTAGAAGAAAAAGACCACATTCTCTCTACCTTTCGAAAACACCCAGAACACCTTGTTGGCGGAAGTGGCACAAATGTGGTAAAAGCGCTTCGTCAGTTAGATGTAAGTTGCAGCATGATTGGAACGATTGGAAACGACGCGTTTGCAGATGAAATCGAAGAGCTTCTTCAAAAACAAGAGGTAGCTAATCACTTCACAAGACTTGACCTAGATAACGGTCAAGTTATTTGCCTTATTACCCCCGACGGAGAGCGAACCTTTGCTGTATATGACTCCTCAGCATACCACACTGAAACAATTGAGTTTGATAACGAGATAGAAGAAACCTATTTTTCGTACCTTTCTGGGTACCACCTAAGAGAGGAAGAGGTTGTCGAAGCTTTTATCAAAGCGGCAAAGCCAAAGTCTCAACATATTGTACTTGATCTCGCTTCCGAGAATGTGATTTGTGACAGGCAAGAATGGATACTTTCATTGTTGAAAAACGATGTGAATATTGTATTTTCTAACGCGCTTGAAGCAGAGCGTTTACTTGGAACAGATGCTAAAACAGCCTGCATGTACCTTGCAGAACTTTGTGAATATGCCATCGTTACAAACGGCAAAAATGGATGTTACCTAGCTCACAAAGGTGAAATCACCCACGTTCCAGCTAACCATGTTGATGTTGTCGATACAACTGGTGCAGGCGATGTGTTCTCGGCTGGAGTTTTGTATGGTATCAAAAACGGGCTAAGCATGAAAGAGTGCGGCGAAATCGGAACTCGACTTGCATCGGAAGTTATTCAAATTGTTGGAAACGAAATCCCTCAAGAAAAATGGGACGTTTTAATCCCCCGGCTCCTTACTCGAGAATAATCAAGTATTCAGAGTTTACTTTTTCTTTCTAGCTCGGCAATTTGATGAAACAGAATGGTCCGATCTGTGCCTCCTAGGTGCTCTTTAGCCACTTTTTTAACAAGATCCAATCGATCTTGATGAGCACTTCTTCTTACAATCAAACCTAGGGTATCAACCTTGATAGTAGTGTCGGGGATTCTGGAGGCAAACTCAATCGCATAACCATACGAGCATTGCTCTGCCACGTTTATCGCAAATTCCCGAATCGCTGATGATTTATCTTCTTTGGTACTATCTCGACGATCTAATACTTCCAGCACCTCACCAAATCGCAGGGCTCTTTGAAGACGTTCCGATAGAAAATTGAAGGCGCGTAATCTAGTTTTCGAATCTTTTATTAAGCAGATTGTATCGTATGAAAATTTGTATACCCCTCGCTCAGCATACCCTTTTGCAATTTCATAAAATACATTTGATTGTGATTTGAAGTTTGTAATCTTTGATGCAACTTCAGCGGCGAGCGCGAAATCTCCTAACTGTATCACCTCCGAAGCTATTTCCAGTGCCAATACAAAATCCTCATCAGAAAAACACTTTAACGCAATATCTTTACGAGCGTTTAAGATATATCCGAATTTTTTAGTAATTGTTCGAGCGATATATTTAACAGCGCTTGACTTATATCCGAATGTAGTAATTGTTCGTGCGATATCTAGTGCAGTTTTTAAATCACCTGTTCGAGCAATCTGTACCGCCAATTCATAAAGCGCCCATGGCTGTTGCATGCTGGTATCTTGAATTCGGAGAGCGGCTGCTAGAGCTTCTTCAAACAAGCCCCGTTTAGTCAGTTCCCTTGAATAGGTAGAGAGAGCTATCGAAGAATACTCCTCGTTTCTCAAACTGTATAGAAGGGGACGTGCAACCTCTAATTCGTCTGATTCAATGTGTGTACGTACATGTGTAAAAAGCACATATTCCAGGGCTCTACCCCTTTTTTTTGGTAGGTCTACTTTCAGAACTTCTATGAGTGCTTTTTCAAGAGCTCCTCTGATATCCTCTCTTTCGGGTAGGGCACTCACAAGTGTTTTCACTGGAATGCAATAATCATGTTCTAGTAACCTATGAAGCAAATGGCCTCTTTGTGTTTTATGTGCCTTTGCATCTAAAACAGAGATATCTCGTACAAGCCTAGCCGCTCTAAACGAATGATCGATACATCGAGGGTGTTCTTTTTTTTCTGCCGCCTCCCATTTCGACTCCGAGAGCTGAACAAGCTCATTAAAAACCTGTATACCATTCTGCGCTGCCGCTATTGCCATTTTTCTATATTCCCCCATTTTGTAATGCTACTAATCTAGCACAAAACATTAAAAAATAAGCAAGTATTTTCAATTTTTAAAGAGTAGAATTGGGCTCAAGCATCTGACGAATAATCCGTTCAATTCCTCTCGCCTCTTTTTTTAGTTCAGGGAACCAAAAGAGGAACTGTTCAACAGCCTGAAGTATGAACATTTCAATGCCTGAAATAATAGTGCAGTCGAGCTTTTGAGCCTCTTTGAGTAGGGGCGTTATTTGTGGATTGCTAATGCTATCAAAGATTACTGTCCCTGGAAGAATCCATTTCATCGGCAATGGAAGTTTCGCTTCTTTCATACCTAGTGGTGTACAATTGATAAGAATATCATAGTTCGAGCAAAATATTCGATCGTTGATGCTACCAGCCTCACAGCCAAGCTGTGAGGCGAGCGCGTATGCTGTTTCTAGCGTTCTATTTGCTATGCGAACCGCAGCCCCTCTTTGAATCGCTTCTTCAGCGATTGCATGGGCAGCTCCGCCAGCACCAAGGATTAGCACGTTTTTCCCCTTAACAAAAAGAGCCCTTTCAATCGCATTCAGAGCTCCAACACCATCGGTATTTTTTGTTTTCCAGTGGTCCTTATCTCGTCTTAGTGTGTTGACGGGTTGAAAAGAAAAGTGCCTTTTAAGCGGCATCGTTATAGAAAAACCATAAAATGGGAGTTTTTTGGCGAGCGATAAAAAGGAAGCCATATCTTCTTGAGCAACGCGGATCTTTACATAGACCGCATCAATCTGCATCTGAGAAAACACCGCGTTATGTGTGATATGTGAGTAGCTTTTATCAACTGGATCACCAAGTAATGCGTAGATTCGCGTTCTTTGTGAAAGTCGATTGTAGTTATATACCTGCAGGAGCTCATTAATTGAGAATTGCCCTGGAGCTGATGACCCATGGACTGCAATAAACTGCAGCATATCGCCAAAAAGTGGGGCAATCACTCTGGTAAAAGCACCATCTTTACCCATTGCGATAACAGAAAATTCGGGTTTTTTTCGTGCAAGATCCAAAAGACGCATTGCATCAATCGATGATTGAGGCATACATGCAATTTTATATCGTGCTGCAACTCGTTTCATCATTTCATGAGCGGTAGTTTCTAAGTCTTCAGGCGTTGAATCAAAGTTGTGGTATGAAAGAATGAGAGGAACATCACCTGGAATCGCGTCGAAGATATCTTCTGCTACATCATACTCAACATCCAAAAATTCGGGATGCATACGAGCAAGTTCGAGTAAAAAATATGGATCTCCTGCATATTTACCTCCATGGGATACAGATCTCAAAGTGTAAATACACGGTTTTTTAACGACCGAGCGAATACGTTCGATCTCTTCTATCGGATTATTTTCAAACGTATCAACTCTGAGTTCATACGCATCAAATTCTGAATCATACTTAAGTACTTTTCGAGCCGATTCAAGTGAATGAACAATAATTCCTACTTTCATTTTTTCCCATATAGTATATAGATATATGATTTAGGGGTAACAACCATAAAAGTCAATACGATGGAATTAGACGCACTTCGAAAAGAGATAGACGAGATTAATGAACAAGTCATTTCTCTCTTGGGAAGAAGAATGAAAGTGGCTAAAAAGATAGCTTCTTACAAAAAAAAGAATAGCCTGCCTGTATACGATCCTGAACGAGAAGATATAGAGCGTGTTAAAATTGAAAAACTCGCTAAAGAGTGCGGCTTGAACCCAGAGTTCACTGCAAAATTGTTTTCTCTTTTTATTGAATATACTCGGCTAGAAATGTCATTTGAGATGGGGCTTGATTAACAAAAGCAGCGCTATGAATATCCTAACACTTGGACCACAAGGAACCTTCTCCTACTATCTCACGAAAAAGGAATTTTCAAACGCTGATATTGAACTTGTTTCAACTATCGATTCTATATTCGAGAACCTCGGAACATATGACAAAGCTGTAGTTCCACTTGAGAATGACATCTCCGGTTTTGTAGAACAAAGCGTTGAGCATCTTTTAACCTGTGAATATTTCGCAGAACGGCTACTCGAGCTACCAATACGGTACAATCTTGTTGGGTTTGGCGAGCTTGAGTCGATTCATACGCTTTTTGTGTTTCCGTATACGTACACACAGTGTGCAAAGCACATGAAAGAGATCCTTCCAACTGTTGAAATCGAGTATACCTCGAGTAATGGAATGTCAGCAAAACAGCTTGCTGACGCAAAAACTGAGGGGTATGCAGCAATTGTCCCAAGTTTCGTCGATAGTGACCACAACTTTCCAATTCTCGAGGAAGAAGTACAAGATTGTAGCACGAACACAACTCGCTTTCTCGTTTTGACAAAAGCTTTATCAAAAAAATCAGGAAAGCTTGTTTGCTTTTTATTTTCTCGCGGTACATTACACGACGTCGAAGCCGACCTGCAAAAGCGTGGAATTTCGAGTATGCTCTTAAAACCAGTACCCATGAAGGAAATTGACTGCAGCTGCTATTTTTTGGTAGCATCCACCTCACCTAAAGCACTAGAGGGATATGACATGAAAATTCTAGGGTATTTCCATGAAGGCAATTAGCTCCTCCTTATGTCCTATTTACATGGGAAACGACATACTTGAGTCAGCACTCACAAAACTCGTTCCATCTAACTGTGATTTGGCCATTGTCTATGATGCAGCAGTATCAGAATGGGCGCACGCAATCGAAGCGCTTTTTGAGAAAAAAGGGCATGGAGTCTGCTCAATACCCGTTCCTTCTGGAGAAAGTTCAAAATGTCGAGCAATGAAGGCTCAAATCGAAGATGTGATGTTAGAGTATGGTATTGATAGAAGCGCTACACTCATTGCAATTGGCGGCGGTGTGGTCACAGACCTTGCAGGATTTGTCGCGGCAACATATATGCGAGGAATCAAATCAATACTGATTCCTACAACCGTACTCGGAATGGTAGACGCCTCGATTGGAGGGAAAACCGGTATTAACACACTCTATGGGAAAAACCTCATTGGTGCCTATCATATGCCCGCTGGTATAGTTATCGATACCTCGTTTTTGCAATCGCTACCGAATGAAATGTTGAGAAGCGGCTTCGCAGAGGTGATAAAGTATGGATGCATACTTAACCGAGAGCTCTTCGAAATGCTTGAAAAAAGCGATCTATACTATGAAAGAGATCCAGCTTTTATTGAGAACTGTATTGAGCTCAGCGTACAGGCAAAAACAGCTGTTGTGACTCATGACCCACATGAGAAGGGGTATCGACGAATTCTCAACTTTGGTCATACGATTGCACATGCACTTGAACTCCTTTCTGAATACCATCTCTCGCATGGGGATGCCGTCGCGTTAGGAATGCTTGGTGAAGCATATTTAAGCATGCTTGAAAAACACCTTTCCGAAAAAGAGTACAACCGAATTGCTCAATCTATTGCTCAGTATGAATACCCACCATTCAGCCTTGAGGAAATACCATTCCAGCAGTTCTATGAAGCGATGCTACGGGACAAAAAAAGTAGCCACAGAGCACCTCGATTTGTACTCATACATTCAATAGGAAAAACAGTTTCTTTTGAGGAAGAGTACTGCACAACTGTTTCCGAAGAGAACCTGCGTCAAACATACAATTTGCTGAAGGAAAGATCGTGACGATAACAGTAACCCAATCATCAGTGAAAGGTAGCATTACCGTTCCCCCTTCCAAATCTCATAGCCTGCGAGCGATTATGTTTGGAATGCTTGCAAATGGAACCTCTGAAATAACCGGTTTTCTCAACTCGCCTGATGCTCATGGAATGATTGATGCGGCACGACAATTTGGTGCAAAAATTGAGGTCGATGGAAGCAATGCCCGCATTGAGGGAGTAGGAACGCCACCACCCCCTGCTGCCAATGTTATTGATTCTGGAAATTCAGGAATTATTCTTCGGTTCATTGGGGCTGTAGCAGCACTTTCACCTGAATACACTGTGATAACAGGCGACCATTCTGTTCGCACAAATAGACCCGTAAAACCCCTTCTTGATGCGCTCCAAGGGCTTGGTGTTTTTGCAGTCTCCACAAAAGGAGATAACAAAGCGCCAATCATTGTACGCGGCCCGCTCAAAAGTGGAAGTACAACATTCGACGGGAAAGACTCCCAACCTGTTTCAGGAATGTTGATTGCGTGCGCATTAGGAAAAGGGCCTTTTGATCTTACTGTTACAAATCCTGGAGAAACTCCATGGATTGATTTTACCATCTATTGGATGAAAAAGTTAGGCCTCAGTTGTTCACATGAAGGGTATGAAAAATTCCACATCCCCGGAAATGAGTCGATTCAAGGATTTACCTATCATGTCCCTGGAGATTTTAGTTCTGCAGCCTTTCCAATCGCTGCAGCTCTCATCACTGGATCGACCCTTACTGTAAAAAACCTCGACATGGATGATATACAGGGGGACAAAAAAATAATCCCAGCACTCCAGTCGATCGGCGCAAATATTACCGTTGATACCGATAAACATGAAGTGACCGTGGAACCATCAACGCTCAAGGGTGGAACCCTCGATATAAATGAATATATCGATGCGGTTACCATTCTCGCAGTACTAGGTTGTTTTTGCAGTGAACCTCTCCATATCACGAACGCAGCCATTGCTCGACAAAAAGAGTCCGACAGAATAGCTGCAATCGCAACAGAGCTAAAAAAAATGGGTGCCGAGATCGAAGAAAAACCAGATGGGCTCATCATTTCACCTTCTCGGTTGACAGGGGCAAGGGTAACCTCATATAACGACCATAGAATCGTGATGTCGCTTGCCTGTGCCGGCTTCGGAGCGACTGGCGAAACATCAGTTGAAAATACCGCATGTATTGCAAAAACATACCCAACGTTTGTTGAGGATATGAAAGCAATTGGCGCGAAGATAAAGGTCACGCAATGAATATTACCCTCTTTGGTTATCAAGGATGTGGAAAAACATACTTCGGGAAAAAACTCGCAGAAAGACTTTCCTTAAATTTCGTAGACACAGATCGGCTCGTTGAATCGCTCTTTGAAACAGCTACGAATCGTAAACATACTATCAGAGAAATATTCCAAATGGTTGGAGAGCCAGCATTTCGCGCGCTTGAAAAAGATGCAGTGCAAAGTATGCAGAACCTCACACATGCTGTCATTGCTGTTGGGGGTGGGATTATTCTTATGCAAGATAATGTCAAAGCACTTCAAGAACTAGGGGCGATGGTTTTCCTTGATGTAGACAAAGAGGTTTTAAAAAAGCGGGTTCTTCAGGATGAACTCCCAGCCTTTATTGATCCAATGAACCCAGAACTCTCCTTCAATCGAATGTATGAATTCCGCCGTTCAATTTACGACAATATTCCAGCCGGAAGAATCGTAATTGATGAGGAAAAAAGCGATGACGATGTTTTGGGAGTTTTAGAGGAAATATACAAAGGGCAAAAAGATGGGAAGCAATAGTTTTGGCTCAATATTTCGTTACACGACATGGGGTGAATCTCATGGAAAAGCGATCGGAGTTGTGATTGACGGTTGTCCGGCCGGGTTGCCCATTACTGAAGAGGAGATTAACAGCAAACTCGACCTTCGTCGTGGTGGAAAATCCCCTTTTACGACACCTCGCGCTGAAGCTGATAAAGCTGAAATTTTGTCTGGCGTTTTTGAAGGAAAAACAACTGGCGCTCCCATCAGTCTCATTATCTACAATAAAGACAAAGACTCCTCAAAATACGAGCCAATAAAAGATATATTGCGACCAGGTCATGCCAACTTCACATACCTAGAAAAATACGGCATATTTGACTATAGAGGTGGAGGTCGATCCTCTGCTCGTGAAACAGCAGCGCGAGTAGCTGCAGGTGCGATTGCCCAAAAACTGCTCTCTACAATGGATATTTCAGTCTACGCCTATATCCAATCGATTGGAGGAGTGAGTGCAAAAGCTCTTCCTTCCACTGACACGATTCGTGAAAAAACCTATGCTAGCACCATTTTTTGTCCTGATGAAGAAGCTGAAGGGCAAATGATTCGAGTACTTGACGAGGCAAAAAAAGATGGCGATTCGTTAGGAGGAATCATAGAGTGTCAGTGTATCAATCTACCGATTGGTCTCGGTGACCCGGTCTATGAAAAAATAGAGTCGATTCTCGCCTATGCAATGCTTACTCTCCCCGCCACAAAAGGATTTGAAATCGGATCTGGATTTGCTGCGGCATCAATGAGAGGATCAGAGCATAACGATGCATTTGTTATCTCTGAATCTGGAAAAGTTACCACCGAAACAAACAATGCCGGTGGAACCCTAGGGGGGATTTCTACGGGTACTCCCCTTGTCTTCCGAACTGCCTTTAAACCAACCTCATCTATTGAGAAAAAACAGAAATCGGTTTCTACTTCTGGAAAAGAAACAACGTTTGAGCTGCCAAAAGGGTCGAGACATGACCCGTGCGTTACAATACGTGCTGTTCCGATTGTTGAGGCGCAAACGGCTCTTGTGCTGGCAGATCTTGTGTTGAAGCATCGTACAGATCGATTGTGAAACACTCCTTCAAAACGGTACTATTCCCGATAATTTTCCGAGTCTTTAACCAGTCAAAAAACTGATCTGCTTGTTTTGCATCAAATATGAGCGACCTACTAAAAAGCGGGACTGTCTCATTCCAGGAGTTTTTCTCCCATTTCAACACATTTTTGGTCTTGTCGGGATTTGCCTTTGCATATAAAGCAAAAGCTTCATCTGGATACGCAATACAGAATGCTATCGCTTCACGAATTGCAGCGAGAAACGGCCTTTGTTTTTTGAAATCTTTATGCACTACAAAAACAAGCTCTGAAAAAGAAGGGATACCAAGTTCAACAGGGCTAATAAAACGTGTCTTTATCCCTTGAGCCTCAAGTTGGTGAACTTCAATGTTTTTATACACGCCAAAAACAGCATCGACAGTCCGAGCATGCAGGTTAAACGCAAGGTCACCATGGAGCATAATTTTTTTAGGAGAACCGGAAAGGTGTTCGACAAAATGGGGAAAAAGCGCGCAAGGGAATCCTCCCACCGTTT
>Ga0070728_10003378_pt1 | contig 17720 bp, 9 predicted proteins | sample tdDd471_FD_66723 | JGI IMG/M metagenome (GOLD analysis project Ga0070728, IMG submission 66723) | Marine sediment microbial communities from the Atlantic coast under amendment with organic carbon and nitrate - tdDd47.1 | ecosystem: Environmental > Aquatic > Marine > Coastal > Sediment | place... | reverse complement strand
GGAACCAAAACCTTTATCCGTTTTTATAATTTTTCGTGCATCAAGATAACTCGCATTGATACCCCGTTCTTTCAATACGAAAGAAATGATGTAAGCAGAATTACGCTCTCCAAAACTCAAGACATAATCCATTGTTCGGCGAGAAGCTTCCCTGACAAGAAAAATACCATAAAGCAAATTTCGTAATACTTCATGGTTATTATCTAAATGGGGAATGACTTGTTGTAGGTAATCCTGACTGAGTAAAGCTCGGGCCGTTTCAAGATGGCGATTACTGAACACCTCAAACATTTCGAGATAACTATCATCACCTTCTGCGGCTCGTTCACTCATCTGAATCAACATATCCGTCACTCCTCCGAAGGCAGAGAATACAACAGTAAATTGATCTCCTCTAGCATAGTAAGATTGTAAGATATCTACTACACCATTAACTCGTTCTGGTTTAGCGACTGAGGAGCCACCAAATTTTAAAACCTTCATATCATTGGGGTTTTATATCAACCAAACTTAATTGAAAATATTTAGTAAAAGGGTTGGTTAGGACTGCAAGACTATACTACTCCCTACGTTTATACTTTTGTTTAGGGCAAGCGCAAAAGTATAGATTTTTGTTTAGGAGTCTATACGGCTATATATATATTTTCTATCATCCCCTCGATTAATTGGAGAATCAGGCTAGAAGTAAATACTTCAACTTCTCAAATAGATACGGGATGTTTTCAATAAGGATTCAGTCTTAGCTTATCAAGTGGTAGTAAAGGTGAGAATATCATCAATCACTTTTCGGTCATTGGCTAATCGTGGTACTTTGTGTTGCCCTCCCAGTTTTCCTTTTGCGCGCATCCAATCTTGAAATGCACCTCTTCGTAAAACGGTTAGTTTTAACCTTGAAAGCGCCAGACCTTTATAACGTTTCGCCTCATAATCAGAATTTATAGCTTGAAGGTTTTCATCTAACAATTGATTAAACAATTCCATATTCGCTGGAGGACGCTCAAACTCGATGAGCCATTCATGCCTACCTCTACGTTCTTCGCCAAAATAAATAGGTGCAACCGTGTAGTCTACGACCGTAGCATGTGTTGTCTCACAAGTTTCTGCCAAGGCCCGGTCTGTATTATCAACCATTACCTCTTCGCCAAAAGCATTAACGAATTGCTTTGTTCTTCCTGTAATCTGAATTTTATAGGGATAGATAGATGTGAAAGTCACAGTGTCACCAGGTACATATCTCCACAAGCCGGCATTGGTACTGATAACCAAGGCATAATTTTTTCCAGTTTCTACTTCAGATAAAGGTATGGCCTTAGGGTACTCCTTACTCCATTCTTCTACTGGCAAGAATTCATAATAAATTCCATTATCCAACAGTAAAAGCATATCCTTAGATGCAAAATCATCTTGCACTGCAAAAAAGCCTTCGGATGCATTATAGGTTTCTTGGTAACTGAATTGAGAAGATGGAAAAAATGAAAGGAATTGTTCTCGATAGGGAACAAAGCTAACCCCACCATGAATGTACCCTTGTGCCTGGGGCCATACTTCCAAGAGGTGTTGCTTGCCAGTCAATTCCAAAATTCTTCGCAAAAGCACAACCGTCCAAGTAGGTACTCCACCTATCATTACTACATCTGGAGTGGCAGCAGCTATCTTCGCTAGCTTCTCCAGTTTCTCTTCCCAGTCGGAAAGTAAGGCAGTTTTAAAATCGGGTATATAGAATGGCCTCCCCACAAATGGCATATGACTAATCATAATAGCAGATACATCACCAATCATCGTTTTCGGATAAGATGGAAAACGTTCCAGTGCGCCCCCCATCACCAAACTCTTGCATTCAAATTGTTTGGCATCAGGACGATTGTGATAGAACATAGTCATCGTATCCCAGGTTCCCCGGATATGGCAGTATTTTCTACTTTGACTGGTAACTGGAATATACTTACTCTTCCCATCTGTAGTTCCTGAAGACTTGGCAAACCAACGAGTATGCCCACTCCAAAGCACATCCTTTTCCCCGTGCATCATCCTCGATATATAAGGTTGTACATCCTCATAGTGGCTAATCGGGATTCGCGACATAAAGGTGTTGATATCTCGAATACTTTGATAATCATACAACTTTCCCCAAACCGTATGACGGGTAGTTTCGATCAGCTGTCTCAATAATGCCTGCTGCACTTCATGAGGGAAACGCATATAATGTTGGATACTCTTATAGCGTTGCTTATAGTAAAGTCGAAAGAGATGATTGATAGATTTTCTCATAGCCCAAAAGCTTAGATGGGAGGCATCACTAAATAATTCTAGTTCATATTATTTGAAGATAATAAAAAGTGTTATTTATTAAATCCTATCTCGTTCCCCTTCAAACAAATTATTATGCTGAAAGAGGGCTCAATAAAGACCTGGCACCTTAGCCATGTCTTACTATATACAAATAAAATTTTATGGCGCAAAATATAGTTGGGTAGTGTTCTGCTTAGTAGCAGCCTGATTTATCAGCCCAAAAATGCTATAATTGGAGCATAAACAGGTAAAAAAGGTAAGCTATTTCGCTTGTAGTGTATAAACTCCAGAAGCTATTATCCAGTACAGAATCTTAACATCTGAAGCTTTACCTTGGCTTTATTTATCTGGATAAATTATCCTTTTAATTCTAATTCATTTCTTGAATAAGAAAGTATCCCGTATGACTTTCTTTGATTTTAGCAATGGCTTCGGGCGTGCCTTTACCCACAACGGTGCCACCTCGATAACCTCCTTCGGGGCCCATATCAATAATATAGTCTGCTACTTTAATCACATCCATATTATGCTCAATGACTATAATGGTATTTCCCTTTTCTACTAACTTATTCAATACACCCAGCAATTGTCGGATATCCTGAAAGTGCAAACCTGTAGTGGGTTCATCTAAAATATAAACCGTATTTCCAGTATCTCGTTTGGACAGCTCTTCTGCTAATTTTACTCGTTGCGCTTCCCCGCCCGAGAGTGTAGTAGCCTGTTGGCCAAGGGTAATATATCCCAAACCAACCTCATTCAGGGTTTTCAACTTTCTAAATATATTGGGAATATTCTTAAAAAATTCTACGGCCTCACTGACGGGCATATCCAATACATCTCCAATTGATTTGCCCTTAAAAAGAATCTCTAGGGTTTCTCTATTATATCTTCTTCCCAAACAATTTTCACATTCGACATACACATCAGGAAGGAAGTTCATTTCAATCACCCGCATTCCTGATCCTTCACAAACATCACAACGCCCTCCCTTTACATTAAAAGAAAAACGACCAGGTTTATATCCTCGAATTTTAGATTCTGGCAAATCAGAAAATAGCTTTCTAATAGGTGTAAAGACACCCGTATAAGTAGCAGGATTTGATCTCGGTGTTCGGCCAATCGGAGATTGATCAATTTCTATCACTTTATCCACATGCTCTAGGCCCAAAACCTTATCATAGGCTAGTGGTTTCTTAAGACTCTTATAAAAATGCTGTCGCAATATCGGATAAAGCGTTTCATTAATCAAGGTAGATTTCCCACTACCCGACACTCCTGTAACGCAACAAAAAGTACCTAGTGGAACTTTAATGCTAACGTTTTTCAGGTTATTACCCTTCGCCCCTTTTAGTTGTAAAAATTTACCATTACCTTTTTTCCGTTTTGCTGGAATAGCTATTTTCTCCAACCCATTTAGATAAGCTGCCGTTACTGTTTCATTCCGGATAAACTCTTTAGGAATTCCTTCCCCCACTAGTTCTCCTCCAAGCTCTCCCGCTCCTGGCCCCAAATCGATCAAGTAATCCGAAGCCATCATGATATCCTTATCATGTTCTACAACGAGAACCGTATTTCCAATATCCGACAACTCTTTCAACGACTCTATCAACCGTTGATTATCCCGCTGATGTAATCCAATACTAGGCTCATCTAAGATATAAGTAATCCCTGTCAACTGAGAACCGATCTGAGTGGCCAACCTAATCCGCTGTGATTCACCTCCGGATAAAGTCCGAGCAGGTCGATTTAAACTCAGATAATCTAAACCAACATGCAAAAGGAATCCCAACCTGAATCGGATTTCCTTTAAAATATCTTTAGCGATGAGCGCTTGTCGTTCCGACAATCCCTCTTCCACGTTCTCCATCCAGTTGTACAAATCGGTAATATCCAACTCGGCCAGCTCTCCAATATTTCTTTCATTAATCTTGAAATGTAGCGATTCTTTTTTCAACCTCAACCCGCCACATTCACTGCACTTATCGATACTCAGAAAGTCTTCTGCCCAGCGTCTTATTTTTTCTGAAGTAGAATTTTTATACCAACGCTCTAGCATTTGCAGCAAGCCTTCATAAGCAAGATTATAAGAATAATCCTCCTTTCCGTAATTAACTGAGACTTCAAAACTATCATCACCGCCATTCAAAATAGTGTCCAATGCTTTTGCTGGGATTTCTTTGATAGGTGTTGAAAAAGAAAATTTATATTTCTTAGCAATTGCCCTCAATTGCTTGAAAGTCAGATTATCGCGCACCTCTCCTAAAGGTACAATCCCCACCTGATTAATAGATTTGGAATCATCTGGAATAACCTTTTCCATATCTACCTTGTGCATCATACCCAGCCCTTTACAACTAGGGCAAGCACCATATGGAGAGTTAAAGGAAAATGAATTGGGAGAAGGTTCTTCATAGGATATACCCGATGTGGGATCCATCAAATGTTTACTCAAAGCGGTCACTTCCTTCTCTTCACTATCCACAATCATCAACAAACCATTGCCAATCCGCAAGGCAGTCTGCAATGATTCACCTATTCTTTCTCGACGTTCATCCGTTACTTTTAGTCGATCTACAACTACCTCTATATCATGAATCTTGTATCGATCAACTTGCATACCAGGCTTGAGGTCGGTGATAGTTCCATCTATTCGAACCTTAGCATATCCTTGTTTACGAACCTGATCAAACAATTCGCGATAATGACCTTTCCGGCCTCTTACCAATGGAGCCAATAACAAAATCTTTCGACCTCCGTATTGCTCGAAGATCAACTCCTTCATTTGCTCCTCACTATAGCGGATCATTTTTTTGCCCGTTTCAAAAGAATAGGCTTCTCCCACTCTAGCAAATAGCAGTCGCATGAAATCGTAAACTTCAGTAATGGTACCAACGGTCGATCTTGGATTTCGGCCAGTTGTTTTTTGCTCAATAGAAATGACGGGGCTTAATCCTGAAATGTTCTCCACATCAGGACGCTCCATTTCCCCTATAAATTGCCGAGCATAAGCAGTGAAGGTCTCCATGTAACGCCTTTGCCCCTCTGCATAGATGGTATCAAAAGCTAATGAAGATTTACCACTTCCACTGATCCCAGTCACTACGACCAGTCGATTTCGTGGAATTCGAACATCGATGTCCTTTAAATTATGAACTCTTGCTCCTGTAACGTCGATATAGCCATCGGCAAAAAACTTATCGTTTTTACCAAGCCCATTTTGATTTTCTTTTGCCATAAGTTATTGTGTCCAGCGAGCGGATTCTCGTCTTCCGGTCAATAATAGGATCCAAATATTTCCTATTACCAACTCTTTGAACAAGGCTAAGCCTCATGATGTTTAACCAACAGGCAAATTTACGTAATGAAGAGGGGAAAAGAAAGCTTATTTTTAGTTCTAATTTAGAAATGTAATGACCTTGATCTCATGAACGCAAAACAAATTTTCATGGGTGTCCTTTTATGCGGAGCCCTGTACTATTTCGTGTTTATCAAATTCTGGCCAGTTATTGAAGAAGCATTGGAAAGTCCTGTAAGTATTATTGGCTTATTACTCGTTGTCGGCACGCTAACACTCCTAGTGAGGAAGGTATTAAGAAGCTGAATGGTAAAGGTAATTGAGTAGTTCTTTTACTATAATTGTCATCTTAGGTTCGGCTGACTTAGCTGTAGCAATCACATCATCGAGACTTGTTTCTCTAATGGCCTCTAAAGGGTAGCATTTGTTAGTTACAACTGAAAGCACAAATACAGCAAGTCCCATATGTTTCGCTACCAACACCTCAGGAATCGTAGACATACCTACTAAGTCCCCACCTACCGTATGTATATACTTATACTCAGCGGGTGTTTCCAAATTAGGGCCTTGCAAGCCAAAGTAAACCCCTTCATGTACACGAATGCCATGTTGTTGTGCCAATTCTATTGCTTTTCGATTCAAAGAGCGATCATAAGTAGATAGCATATCTGGGAACCTTACTCCTAAGCGGTCATCATTTTCACCTCGCAGCGGGTTTTCGGGTTGCATATTAATGTGATCTCGAACGAAAACGATGTCGCCCGCCTCATAATTTGGATTCGTTCCGCCGGCTGCATTAGAAATTAACAATAATCGAATTCCCAAAAACTTCAACACCCTAACTGGAAAAGTAACCTCTTTCATACTATAGCCTTCATAGTAATGAAAGCGCCCAACCATAGCTACAATGGGAATACCTGATAAATATCCAAATACCAATTGTCCTTTATGACTCTTCACCGTTGAAACCGGAAAATGAGGGATATCCTTATATTCAATAGCTGCGACCAGCTCGATATCATTAGCCAACTGTCCTAGTCCAGTTCCTAAAATAATCCCATATTGAGGTTGAAAGTCAACTTGCTCTTTCAAAAACTGAACGGCCTCTTGTATCTGATTATACAACATACGATAGCTATTAAAAAATCACTCCGGTATTATACGACAAGACTTCAAAAATCTCGATTAAGTTCTTGTTGAACATTAGCTATTTTGTAATCAATTCCATGAAAATCACTCCCCTTTTCTTTGGCTTTTTCATAAGCCATTAGTGCTTTCCTAAGCTCTCCCATTTCTTCATGGTACATGCCCCAATGCAAATGTATACTCGGATCTTCTTCATCCAATGTTAATGCTTTCCTCAAATCAGCTTCTGCCCTTTGCCATTCTTTCATACTAAGAAAAATACGCCCTCTGAAAGAATAAGCTTTAGCATATTTTTCATTAACACGAAGCGCAAAATTGAATTCTTCCATAGCCAGGTTCAATTCTCCTAAGTATAAAAGTGCCTGTCCTTTCTTACTTAGCACTTGCTCATCTTGATAATGAACATGCAAATAAGTGACATAACAATTTAATGCATTTTCATAATCTTGCACCTGACTAAATAAATCGCCCAGCTGTTCATATTGAAATGATTTCATCTTCTGCGTCTTCATCTCTGCTAGAAAGAAATCAAGTGCCGATTGGTATTCTCTTTTTGCTAAATAACAGGCTAGTATTTTATCTTTTATAACTGGTTGATCAAAACCACTATCAAGGCAGTTGTAGAAATAGGACAAAGCCGTTTCAAAATCATTTTGTTCAAATGAAGCCAAGCCCTCGAAGTACGCATCCGGAAATCTACTTTCCTGCCAAAGTCGTTTTAACTGATAACCATCATTATGGGTAAGCTTTCCATCATGCAATTTAATAGCCTGTTCATTAGGGATGATATTCACAAAAAAATCCCAAAGACTAGAAACAAGAAACAATGTACATAATGATTTGCCCCAGTCTTCTGCCTGGACAAAAATCAAAACATAAAGTAAGATAAAAGCAATTAGTAAGCTGGTCAAGGGGCCTGCTAAAACAATCAACATCTGTTGTCTATAATAAGCGGCGCCCTTACCGACACACATCCCCAAATCCCATCCCCAGAAATTGAAAGTCAAATAGAATTGTAATCGCCCGAAAGTTAAGTGAAGGCTTTTCGAAACATCACCATAGGACCCCACATACACAATTACATCTCCCTCTGTAAAAAGCAAGGAAGGAATAGCATGTCCCAATTCATGAAAAAGCGTGGTTATAGAACGAGAACTTAGCACAATCAAGATTCCGACTACAGCGATGAGAATACCAACTAAAATCATATTGTAAGATTCGATTGCCTCTGCAAGTTAAATAATTAGCCTTATATATGGCAAAAGGGATAATATACGACTCCAAGATCAGCTTACGGTCAAGTCTTGTCAATAGGATGAAAAACTGAATTTATGTAGAAAATCCTTAGTTCGATAGCGGTTAGGTATAAAGGCCAATCGGTAGGTATCAATAAGAAAATGGCTGTTTTAATAAACTCGATAGGAGCTAAAAAAAGAAACCTCCTGGAACCTATAGTTGAATTCCAAGAGGTATTTTTCTTTAGTATCAGTAAGTTAGATTAGCAAATTTACAATTTTCCCACATAGTTTTCCACATTTTCATAATTTTTAACACTCCGCACCTGAAAAAGTAGAAATAGTGTAATGCTTAAAAGGATCAAAGCGCCCCCTTGATGCATTACTCCTAAGCCCACTGGAATTACTCCAACACTGTTAATCAAAGTAAAGATTCCTAGCAGTACTTGAATTACTAACATACTTACCAACAGGTATAATCCAAGTCTAAACGGGCGACTAATGTCTAAGTGAATAGCTTTATAGAAATAAGCTAAAATGATGATTGTCAACAAGTAAGCAGTGCTTCTATGCACTAACTGTATAAAGGCTGCCATAAAGACTCCTTCATCGTATTGCACAAAGTTATCCACATTCCATTGAGTAGCATCAAAAAGTATAGTGGGGATCCACTCACCATTCATATCTGGCCAAGAAGGATAAAACAATCCAGCCTTCATTCCTGAGACCACACCACCAAAAATAATTTGCAATGCTAAAACGCCTAAGATCAAGTAAATACCCTTTTTCAACATTGAATTGTTAATAACTTTTATATCTGTGAAAATAACCCCCAATGTTGTCCATAAAAGATAACTATACAGAATAAACGCTAAGGATAAATGCATCGTCAATTTATAGGCATTTACCAGCGGGCGATTGATCAGTCCACTAGCCACCATTATCCAGCCAAAGGAAGCAACAAGGCCCGCCAATAGGAAAACAATGCCGAGACGTTTGAATAAGGGTCTATCAATCCATTTCTTGCGCCAAAAGAAGAACAAGGGGATAATGAATACAAAACCCATTGAACGAGCCCACAGGCGATGAAAATACTCCCAGAAGTAAATAAACTTGAAATCTCCCATACTCATCCCCTCATTTATCTTCTGATATTGGGGAGTCTCTTTATATAAATCAAATTCCGCTTGCCACTGCGCTGCATTCATCGGCGGGAAAGTGCCTGTTACAATTTCCCATTTGGTAATAGATAAGCCAGATCCGGTTAATCGAGTGACTCCTCCAATGACAACTTGAAAGAAAATCATAACTAGACCAATGATTAACCAAATCTTCACAGCAGAAGGATAGTTCTGATTAAGCTTGGATGCTTTATTAGATGCAAAAGTTGCAGTTTCCATATCAGACGACTTTTAAAACATACATATTTTTGTTTACCGCTTAGCGCTTTCCCTTTGATCCTATTATATGATATATTTAATAATATTTTAAAAAAAGCTCCCCATCATCAGGGGTGTTAACTTGTTGGCAAAAAAGTATGTTTATGCTATGTAAATTAATTATGACGTATTTGTAAACACTTTTCCACATCTTTTACTTTTCCATTCTGGTTTATTCTCAATGTGTTGCAAACTTATCCACATCCAGTGGAAAAGTCATCCACTGGAAAACTTTTTTGTCCACAGGTCTTAACTTTTTACTTTTCGATGTCAATAACTATACCCTAAACTCACAAATTTTGACTTCCTCATTGTTCTTCACATACAGCTGGACTCAATTTCTTAGTAAGTGTGGAAAAAATACTAGGTTTTCTACCAGCTTATTCACAACTTGTGTGGAAAGTGCTATTTTGCAAAAGGCTGATTTTTACGAGCTTATATAAAGTCCGAATACTCAATGTTAATAAGTGGTGAAACAAGTTTTTTCACTGATTTGTTTTTAGTGTAATTCTTCTGTTTTTAGTTTTTGTTAGTTGTAGTTAGTACCGATATACTAAAGCAAATTGATTGAAATTTACTTGTTTCTAGCATTCTCTTCTCATTCGGTACCAATGCTAAGACCGTATAATTTTTCTACATTCAACTAGGATTAAAAATAAGTGTATGTGCGGGCGATTTTCTTTTGTTACCTCTAAGGAAAAAATTAAGCAAGAACTGGGCGAACAAATCGAAACCGGGGTAAACCTGCGTATTAGTTTCAATATAGCTCCGACTCAACATGCTTACGTAATTACAAATGATAAACCTGATATTCTGCAGTATTTGACCTGGGGCCTGATTCCTTATTGGGCAAAAGATGAAAAAAACGCTAGCAAACTGATCAATGCCAGACAAGAAGGAATCTCATCTAAACCCTCTTTTCGTATTCCTATCCGACAACGTCGATGTTTAGTCATCGCTGATAGTTTTTACGAATGGAAAAAAAGAGGAACAGAAAAGAGCCCTTATCGCATCTTCCATAAAAATGGAAACTTATTGGCGCTTGCTGGTATTTGGGATATCTGGTACAAAGACAATTATGCCGTGAAAAGTTTCTCTATCATTACCACTCCTCCCAACCAGGAAATGAGCAGTGTGCACAATCGAATGCCCATCATTCTAAATGGCAAAGAAGAAAGGAAAAAATGGCTGTCTGATCTTTCATTGGAGGAAACACTAAGTATGTTGCGAACACCAGAAGATGGATTACTGGACATGTACCCCGTATCAAACAAAGTCAATAATGTACGCAACAATGGCCCCGACCTACATCAGAAGATGAATGATTCTCCAACCTTGTTTTAATTCTTCCATTAGCTTCTATAGAACACTTGCTTAAAAATAATGATCCTGCCTTATGCCTTCTTCTAGCCAGTGGCTTATTTCTTAACAACTTTTGCACATAAAATCGAGAGAAGAAAGCCCACTAAGAAAAGATGTTAGTAGATATAGCGTTTAATGATTGAGGCTTGATGATTTATCGACGGCTATTAAATTGTTGTTATTTGAAGTATACTAGCCTGTAATCATCAAGCTCGTTTGAAGTAGTTGTAATCCTATTCACGAAGAATGTCATACCATGTTAATAAGTGCCAAAAGGTATTTACTTACTTGTTGCTTACTACATCTGTTTATCGTTGCTTTTGCACAGCAAAGGTGTTCTTTTGATGAAAAACTTAGCGCGGATATAGAATCGAAAAAGACTTTATCTCTTGCATTAAACGAGATAGAAGATCTGCTATCAAAATGGATAGCTAATAATGGACACATACAAGAACGTTCCTCCTATACTATACCTATAGTCTTTCATGTGTTATGGAATACAGCAGCTGAAAATATTTCAGCTGAACAAATCCAGGTTCAACTTGATATCCTCAATGAAGATTTTGCGGCTAAAAATGCAGACTTGAATCAAGTTCCAACGGCTTTTGCTGCTTTGGTAGCAGCAGTAGATATACAATTTTGTCTGGCTCAAATAGCACCAGATGGTAGTATGACAGATGGGATTACACGGACGAGAACCTTTGTCGATAGCCTAGCTATTGATGATGTCTATTCTTCTGCGGGCGAAGGCCAAGATGCTTGGGCTCCTGATTCCTATTTGAATGTGTGGGTCGCTAATTTAAACAACAACCAAGTGGGGTTTGGCAGTTACCCTGGGCAAAATGAGCAAGCAGCAGATGGGGTGGTGATCGATTATTCAGTATTGGGCATTAATGACCATCCTCGGCTAAATTTAGGTCGAACACTGACTCATGAAGTAGGACATTATTTCGGATTATTCCACCCGTGGGGCGACGGTCTTTTTAATGCCAACTGTAGTGGAGATGATCGGATTAGTGACACACCTATTCAGGATAATACTTATGCTGGTCAATGTCCCGACTTGGCACTTGCTCCTCCCGAAAGTTGCGGTAGCGCTGACATGTTCATGAATTTCATGAACTATACCAATGATGAATGCCTCTTCATGTTTACAAAAGGACAGAAGTTGCGAATGTTGGCCACCCTATTAGAAATCCGTTCCTCTTTATTGACTAGTAATGGTTGCCAAAATATTGTACAGCCTCCAGTAGATACTGGAATCCTCTCGATTGGTCCGAATCCTGTCAAAGGAACACTATATATAAGTACCTTCTTAGCACAAGCGGCTACTAATATTGAACTTACGGTCTATGCACTAGATGGTAGACGTGTTTATCATTTTGAAGCAGCAGAAATATCGACCTTCTTCAGTCATTTAATAGCGGTTGATAAATGGGCAAGTGGGCCTTATTTTTTGGTCTTAAGTATCGGCCAGCAAAGAAGTGTTGAAAAGATCTTGGTTTATTAATATTGATGAGAGATAAGCATAAAAAAAGGAACTTGCGTTGACCACAAGTTCCTTCTTATCTTTTCTTACCCCATTGGGATAATTACTATTCTTTTAATCGTTGTTTGATTTCGATGATTTCATATCCTTCAATAATATCGCCGATTTTAATATCATTGAAATTCTTGATAGATATACCACATTCGACACCATTCTTCACTTCTTTCACATCTTCCTTAAAGCGTTTTAGTGAAGCGATTTCACCCTGCACACCTTCTCTAGTAGGATAGATAACAATACCATTTCTTACTAGGCGGATATGTGTATTTCTTGTCAACTTGCCTTCTTCTACATAGCAACCTGCAACGGTACCAATTTTACTAATTTTGAATACCTCTCGCACAGCAACCTGACCTGTGATTTTTTCTTCTTTAGTAGGCTCAAGCATACCTTCGATCGCCAACTTGATTTCTTCGATGGCTTCGTAGATAATAGAGTAAGTCTTGATTTGAACTCCTTCACGTTCTGCTAATCTTCTAGCACCTAGAGAAGGTCTAACTTGGAAACCAACTACAATGGCATCCGAAGCAGAAGCCAATAGAATATCAGATTCAATGATCTGTCCCACTGCTTTGTGGATGACATTTACCTGAACTGTTTCCTGTGATAATTTAATCAAGGAATCAGATAGTGCTTCTACTGAGCCATCAAAGTCACCTTTAACGATAAGGTTAAGCTCTTTGAACGTCCCCAGGGCCAAACGTCGACCGATCTCATCCAAACTTACCCGCTTAGTAGCTCGTGTGGTTTGCTCTCGAACGATCTGTGCTCGTTTAGATGCAATTTGTCGAGCTTCCTGCTCATTTTCAACGATTTTGAAACGCTCACCGGCTTGTGGTGCTCCACTCAATCCTAGTACAAGTACAGGAGTAGAAGGCCCCGCTACTTTCACCCGCTTACCTCTCTCATTGAACATCGCTTTTACTTTACCAGAGTGTTCGCCGGCTACCATGGAATCTCCAATAGCGAGTGTTCCACTTTGCACTAGCGTCTTAGTAACGTAACCCCGACCTTTATCTAAGGATGCTTCCAAAACAGTACCGATGGCACTTCTATCAGGATTGGCTTGTAGCTCGAGTAACTCAGCTTCAAGTAATACCTTCTCTAATAGTAAGTCAATGTTTTGGCCTGTTTTAGCAGATATATCTTGTGATTGATATTGACCACCCCATTCTTCAACTAGGAAGTTCAAGGATGCCAACTCTTGTTTGATTCTTTCAGGTTGTGAACCTGGTTTATCAATCTTATTGATAGCAAAAATAATCGGAACATCAGCTGCCTGAGAGTGACTAATGGCTTCTTTCGTTTGAGGCATGATGTTATCATCAGCCGCCACAATTACAATCGCAATATCCGTTACTTTGGCACCCCTTGCCCGCATCGCTGTAAAGGCTTCGTGACCCGGTGTATCCAAAAAGGTAATTGCTTTTTGTTCTTCACCTACTTTTACTTCATAGGCTCCGATATGCTGTGTAATACCCCCGGCTTCTCCGTCTGCCACATTGGCTTCCCGAATAAAGTCAAGGAGAGAAGTCTTACCGTGATCAACGTGACCCATTACGGTAACGATAGGTGATCTTGGTTTGAGATCTTCTGGATCATCTATGATTTCGTCTTCATCTTCATCTTGCTCCTCTATACTTATGAATTCTACCTCATGGTTGAATTCGGCGGCTACCAATTCAATGACCTCGGCATCTAAGCGTTGATTGATGGATACAATCACACCTAGGCTCATACAAGCCATGATAACATCTGTAGCAGGTACATCCATCAAGCTGGCCAACTCGGAGACGGAAATAAATTCCGTAAGTTGTAACTTGTCATTCTGTAATTCTGCTTCTCTTAGTTCTTGTCTTTCTCTAATTCTTTCTCTGTTATCACGACGCATTTTCTGGCGTTTCTTCTTACCACCACCAGAAATACGGGCCATTGTAGCCTTGATCTTTTCTTCTATCTCCTTCTTGGAAACTTCTTTTACTTCATTAGGATTACCTCTTCTATTTCCGGCAGGGCCCCTTCTGTTTCCACCAGGACCTCTTCTATTCCCACCGCCTTGGCCTCCTCCTCTATTCTGTCCTTGGCCACCGCCACCAGATGGAGAAGATACCACTTTACGTTTTCTTTTGCGACGTTTGGGTTGATCACCTTCTTTCCCTGGTGTTCCTCCTTTATTGTCGCCTTCCGTTTTATTTTGTCCACCTGAACCTTGTCCAGCAGGCCTTTTCTGGCCGCCTTGTGGCCTTTGATCCTGACGAGATTTAGGCTTCTCTTTTTCTTTTTCTTTTTTCTTCTTTTTAGGCTTCTTAAGCTTATCGGTATCAATTTTACCGAGAATCTTAAGGCCTCTAAGTTCAGGCGTTGCAGCCCGGTGCATTGTCTTTTCATCTGTACCTGCAGCGGGAGCTTCTGTCTCAGCTGGAGCTTCAGTAATCGTTTCAGTAGATTCTTTCATGGTAGAAGGAGCCTCAACAGTTGTAGGCTCAGGCTTGCTAGGTGTTTTTTCTTCAGAAGCTTCTTGCTTATCGGCCTCCGAGCTTTGACTAATTTCTTGAGTCGGTTCGGGCTTTTCTTCTACAGGAGTCTCTTTCACTTCTGCTGCGCCAGGGACAGGTGCAGCTTCTTTTGGGCTCTCTGCTTCTTTTTCCTCTACCTTAGGTTCTTCAGCCTTTACTTCAACTACTTTTTCTTCTACAGGAGGAGGAGGAGGAGTTTCTTTAGCCACGGGAGCTTTTTCTACAGGAGGAGTTACTTTTTCCTCTACTTGCTCAGGTTTTTCAACCTCTGTCTTAGCTTCCACTTCTTGTGGCTTTTCTTCAACTACTGGCGCTGGATCAGGTGCCTTAGTTTTTGATTTCTGTGGCTTATCCAGGTCTATTTTTCCAAGCACTTTCAGTCCGGGGACTGTTTTGGCTGGTTCTTCTTTGGGTTGTTCGTCTACCACCTCAGGTTCTGGTTCCGGAATAGGATCAGGCTCTACGACCTTTTGCGGAGGTTCCGGGGGAGGAGGAGCAACTGGTGTCGTTATTTCGTTTTTAACCGGCGATGTTATCGGAGCTGTAGGTACCTCTGTTTTCAAAGGAGCACCAAGGGGCTCTTTCTTAGTCTGTGGCCGCGTACCGATAACCAGTTGATCAGCTTTTTCTTTGATAGCTATAGACTTCTGAAATTCTTTCAGCAACTCAGAATACATCTCCTCTGTAACCTTAGCTGTTGGTTTGTTTTCAATTTCAAACCCGCTTTTGTGGAGATGTTCAACAATAGTTGCTGTTCCTACATTAAGTTCTTTTGCTATCTTGACTAAACGTTTCGACATTAATGAATTTTCTATTTAACAAAATCAACCGAGGTTGATTAATTAAAGCTTTGTAATTTAATTTATCCTTTATTCATTTCCGCTATATTTTTGTGAACAAAAACGAATTGACTGCCAATCAGGGCAGTACCTATTCCTAAAAAGCAGTGCAAAGATAATAGTAAAACTGCTTTGTTGATAACTCTTGTAGGGATTTATAATCAGTTGTGGGATTATTATGCGAGATTTCAGCAGAAAAAAGTACTCATTCTATCTAATTCGTACAAGAATAGGTAAAATTTACGAATATCCCACTACCATAACGCACAGCAACCCACAAGAGTTCCCTCGTATCAAAAAGTTTTATTATACACAATGCTACGTGGTTCTCTGACAATTTTTGTGTTTTTGAGTCAATTGAAAGCAAAAAACACAGCTTCCGATGATCGCTTTAGCCTTTCATTTTCAATTGACCCCAAGAAATTATCAGAGAAGGTGCTACGTTTGCAATGTTTTTTTTTAACCTAAAAACTCACTTGAAGTTCGGCTATTACCTAGTCTTCAAATTCTGCTTCGAATATAGAGAGAATGTTCTCAATGGTTTCTTCTTCAAGATCGGTTCTTCTCAACAACTCTTCTTTACTCAATTCCAATACACTTCTAGCGGAGTCACAACCAATATTCTTCAATGCTTCAATGATCCAGCTTTCGATCTCATCGCCAAATTCTTCCAAATCCACATCATCGATTTCGTACTGTTGTACATTGTTACGGAAGACGTCAATTTCGAAGCCAGTCAATTTACTGGCCAGTTTGATATTAGTACCTCCTTTACCAATGGCAAGAGATACTTGATCTGGTTCTAGAAATACTTTAGCGTGAACCTTTTCTGTATCTAGGTCAATCTTGGTGACTTTAGCTGGTGTAAGCGCTCTTTGAATATAGAGGCTTAGGTTATTGGTGAAGTTGACAATATCAATGTTCTCATTGCGGAGTTCACGAACGATGCCATGAATACGTGATCCCTTCATCCCTACGCAAGCACCTACAGGGTCAATTCGATCATCATAGGATTCTACGGATACCTTCGCTCGCTCACCAGGAATTCGCACAATGTTGCGAACAGTGATCAACCCATCTTCTATTTCAGGAACTTCTTGTTCCATCAATTTTTCCAAGAAAGTATTATCTGTTCGAGATACGATAACAACAGGATTGTTATTTCGCATTTCAACCTGCTTGATCACGCCTTTAACCATATCGCCTTTACGGAAGAAGTCACCTTTGATCATTTCATTCCGTGGGAGTACTAGTTCCGTACCTGTTGCATCATCTAAGATCAAAATCTCTCTCTTCAGAATCTGATGCACCTCACCCAAGATGATATCGCCCACTCGTTCTGTGTATTTGCGATATACTTCATCTTTCTCAAGCTCCATGATTCTGGAGATTAAGGTTTGGCGAGCAGCCATGATAGCTCTTCGGCCAAAATCTTCTAGGTGCAATTGCTCATAACACTCTTCTCCAATCTCATAATCCTCATCAATGGATAAGGCCTCAGAAATTGAAATTTGACTTCGATCATCAGTTACCTCTCCATCAGGAACAATTTCGCGTACTCGCCAAAGTTCCAAGTCACCTTTGGTGGTATTTACGATAACATCGAAATTGTCATCAGAGCCGTATTTTTTTCGAATCAATGTGCGGAATACATCTTCCAGTACCCGTACCATTGTGGGACGATCTATATTTTTCCCGGCTTTGAATTCGGAGAAAGTATCTACCAGGTTCATAAATTATTATTTTTTAAATGATATTTGAACTACAGTTTTTTCTATTTCATCAAAAGGAATCACAGTCTGAACAATAGCTGTCTTTTTCCTTTTTCCTTCTTTGATTCTCACCTTTTCTTCAAGGGTGATTTCTGTATCTGTGGCGGAAATCAGCAAACCCGTTTTCTTTTCCCCGTCCTTCGTTTTGACTTCTACCTTGCGGCCAATATTCTTATTGTACTGCCGTAGTTTTTTTAGTGGACGACTAATGCCTGGTGAGGAAACATCGAGCGTATATTTGGGGCCAAACCAACCCGCTTCGTCTATGTACTCTTCTA
>Ga0070728_10003376_pt1 | contig 17721 bp, 13 predicted proteins | sample tdDd471_FD_66723 | JGI IMG/M metagenome (GOLD analysis project Ga0070728, IMG submission 66723) | Marine sediment microbial communities from the Atlantic coast under amendment with organic carbon and nitrate - tdDd47.1 | ecosystem: Environmental > Aquatic > Marine > Coastal > Sediment | place... | reverse complement strand
ATCGAAGGTCCAGAACATATCCAGATGTTTTCCATGGTAGAACCAACCTTCGGCAACCTCCTCCGCTGTCGGGGCAATTTCCGATAGGGGTTCCATGCCTGGTGCGCCGTTAAAAACATACACAGCGTTCTCCGGATCTTCGGGACGAAGGCCTTTTGGACCATACCATCGATCCATTGCGTTACTGATGCCGTCGTCAAAAGTACGGGTCCAGGCACTCCACATAATGCGGATTCCGTCACTCTTCGATTGAGCCACTCGAAACACATCCACCAGTTTGATGAGATTCGGAAGAATACCTCCTGCATATGGTCGGTATTCTTCCTGACAGTCATCGAGAAGCAGGGCTATTCTGCGAGGCCGTTCCTTTAGATTCCAGGAAGCCCAAAAACTTAGCGGCAGTTTATTCGGAGCACCTGGAGTGCTTTTGTAGTTGTCCATAGGCTTCAGCGCCAGATCCATGTCGCGATGCTTGCACGGCTCCTGGAGAGCTTCTTCAAGTGTCCGAATCTTGCTGTCACTTTTGATCATAATCAAGTCCCTCTCGAATAGTGTAATTTCATAGGCAACCGTCCCTTTGACCGCCAACAAGTGTGATAGTACTAACTATTTCCCCCTTTTCTCAGGATCTTACGCTATATGATACCGAACACGCTGTCAAGAAATTAATTGGGTTGAGCCGCACCAATCCCATGCGAGGATTAAAATCAATAACTCCTTTCTTATTTGGGAATTCTGTATTTTATTATACTCGTAATATTCCGACTTTTCGAGATGATCGACGACACCGGCACCGCCCATATTCAGGTTGATGTAAGTAACACATCAACGTAAGTGACGATTACTTTCCACAGCGATAGCATGATAGCGGTCCTGCCAGAATGTCCTTTTGCATTTTTCCGAGAATTCATTCCTGGCCGGTTCCTGCCAGCGACCAGCCTGGTCGAATCCGGAATGACGTTATTCCCGCCAATGTCGAATAAATGCAGATGGATGTGGTTGGAGGCGAATGCTTAAAGGTCTTATACAAAAGGCTTCATAGCGATGGTTGTAAACTACTGGATCACTCTGAAAGAGTGATGTCGGTATACAGGAGCAGGCTTCAAACCACCTTAAGCTGCTATGGCAAAGATCCATGGTGGTGAGCATTATTCGAGAAGACATTGTATTTTTTCTCTTGTTTCATCTCTGGCTTTTGAGAACTCTTTAAAATATTCCTTCAGCAAATTCGTTCCCGTATTCATGGTCGATCGAAACCGAAAATTGCCGCCTGCATTTTTTTGATCCCCTCAAGGGATGCTGGACTGACATTCATATAGAACCTGACTGTCCGAGATTTATTTTGAAACTCTCTTGCGTCATCTTCTGACCAGAAGAAAAGAGAATTACGTCAGAAGACATCGACGATATTTGTTTCCTTCATCTTGGCGGTATTTATCAGGACCAGGCAATATATGGGGCTCGCCCCTTCGGTGATCCCTGAAATATTCAGTTCACTGTCAAGTTTGATTTTTATCGGTCTGCCACTGTTTGCGCATATCGTATTGATGGTATAGGTCAGGTTCCTGTTTCTCAATTTCCCTTGCACGAAGGGAGTCGCAAAGGCGTCAATAGCTCAGGCTGCGAAGAACCGCTCACCCGTACTGGCGGTAATCTTGTGCCCGGTGTTTTCCAGCGAGAGGGGGTAGGCCCAGTTTATTCCCTTGCCGTCACTTCGATAGAGGAAGGTTTTAAGCTCTTCAAGTTTGTCGATCGTCGCCTCGACCCGATCGACCGGCAGGTGAAGTTCTTTGCCAACCTGTTCTGCTGTTAAAGGGGTTTTGGTCTTTGACATTCTACTTACGATGAAGTGATGGATCGTTCGCTCTTCCGGTGATAAGAGATCAGCTTTTGCCCTGGCTCCTGAAACACCTTTTTCAAGACCTTTAGAGGCGATCACCCGGGGGATCGGGACCATGAATTTTCCAATTCCCATTAACATCCTGCGTTTCAGATTGGTGTTCATATATTTCTCCTGAATCACCTTGAAGTAACGAGGTGTAGACATGATTGTCAAACCACACTCTACACACACAGGTTGGTTTTGCGTCTGGTTCAAAGAAGGGTCTTATTGCCCCATGCATGCGGGGATGAGTTGTGGATGCACTAGCCGAATACGATAAACAGGTAACAGGGATTATAATCTAAAACTTAGACAACAAATAACAGATGTTTCCAGCATCAATTTTATGGAATTATCTTCTTCATCATGAATATACCAATCAAGTAGATTTTTTCTATAATATGTTTGGTAAATTCAAACTTTTATAATTGTTGAGTCAATTTACCTATGATCTTATTCTGTTCCGAACAAGCAATATTTCACAATGTGGCATTGTTTTTCCCTTATGCCTTATCATACAATATAAGAGAGATAAGAGTTCATTTTTCAACCACTAGATAAAGCCAAACCTGTTGTAGACAGGGAAAAGAGTTAGGGAATGAAATTTTTTAAGTCGCTCATAGCGAAATAAAGAAAGGAGGGTCCCATGCTAATCAGGGTATTTATCAAGAGACAGGTCAAAGCGGAAAATGAGAAGGTGGTCTATAGATTGCTTAAAGAACTCCGTGCTGATGCCATGCAGCAGCAAGGGTACATTTCCGGGGAGACCCTGATTCGTGCCGACGATTCTCAAAAGATAGTTGTGATCAGTACATGGCATAGCATGGATGATTGGAACAGTTGGAAGGAAAGTGAACAAAGAAAAAAGATTGACGAAATACTGGAGAAATTGCAGGTGGAACCAACCGACTATGAAGTATATGTTTACAGCAAATTCAGAATGGCTGTAAAGACAGGTTTCAAGGCTCATCCGGATGACGAGTACATGGATCGATGAAGGTGATATGGAGATATTTATCCAAATCACATCTCATGTTCAACTCGGTTATTATTCTTTGTTGTGTGAGAGAATTGAGGCCACTGTATCGACTGGCTATACAGTGGCCTCATAGCTATCAATGTTAACATATGATTTCAACTGAGCAGATTTTAAGCGTAGGGAAATCACAAGAAATCTGATCAAGGGCGAACAGCCTTTACCGTTCCTTTTTTATCTGCAGTCCATTGAAATATCGGACCATCACAATTGACATTGCTCTCCCATTGTCCAGCCTCAATATTATTGGTTTTTCTAACCCAATGGTTGCCACCAGTTTCCATAGGACAATCACTCTTCTTCATCTGAATCAGTTGTGACAACCTTAGACATTCGTCCGGAGTTGGTAATCGCCAATCCTCGAATCCCCCTAAATTTAATGATTTCACATGCTGATTAGCGTCGTCCCAATTTAAAAAATTTCGACTTTTCCCAGCTTGCCACATTAACCCTGAAGGATGTTGACGACAAATTCCGTTACCCATGTTTTCTAAATATTCTTTGCCTTGGTAATTAGTATCTGAATCTGTTTTGGTAGTCCTGCTACAAGAAGACAGAAACAATACTAAACCAATGGTGGCAATCAAAATTATCCAAGAGCATTTTTTTTTCAGTGCCATTTTCCCCCTCCTTATTGTCTGTTGTACCGTTAGAAATAAGATAAATCCTAAATCACTGGTACATATAAGTACATACACTTTTCAGGCTACCCCTAACAAGAAAACCCACTTCATTATCTCCTTGGAGAAAGGCATGATTTTAACTTGTGTTATAAATTATTCCTTCTATTCATTATATGTGAGGAAGTGCTGGACCCAATTCATGCGTTTTTTAATAGCTAGGCATGAGGCCGCTATTGCTGCCTTTGACCTCGCGCTATTAGTCTTGGCCCCACACAAAACGCCGTTTATGGATTTGTCCCATGAATTAAAACTTCATACCCTAGTGGTTGAGGTTCGGAGTCAATATACTCCTCAAATTCAGGGGAATAGCAGGTTTTCCAAGTAAAACCCCGACCACGTAAGAAGAAAGATGTTTCTATGGCAAATTTATAAACTAGGCCAACCCATATATTATTTCATAACACCCAATCACTCAATATCAAGTGCTACATTGTAGCTATAGTGAGTAATACATTGATACAACAATCTAATAATTTATAATTTGGGAAAATTATTGGAGGATTGGAAACACAGGCATTAATCTCTTCACGTTGCTTTCACAATTTAGACGAACTTAAAATGCTTCCAGCTCAGTTTATAAGTGATCATGCAAAAGAAATTGTCTAAAATGGTACATTCCAAATTATTGGTCATTCCAGAGAATCAATTTTACCTGAAACAATCTGGAGTCTGCTCATGGTTGAAGGAATGCTTTTAAAATGCCTCGTTCGTTGCCTGAAAATGCCGTGCAATTTATCCTGCACCTAACACATTACACAGTGTCAAGGTTCACAGTTCTGCATCAGTCGCCAGAAAAACAGACAGCATGTTACACATGCTTTTCACTACTTGATGACAACAACCCCAATAAAATGGGATTCCAATTTTCAAATTTGTTCTATTTTAAACAGCAATGATTACGGAGATGTAACATCTTCCACCTTAAACTCTCTGATGATTTGTTGACATTGATTTTCTGCATCCATATCATCTGCAGCAACAATTGTCTGAACCGCTAGAGTATTTTTTTGGGTCAATTCATACTCATCGTCAGCAATCTGTTCAAGAAGCCAATCTCTCCATTGATGAACAATTCTGCTCTTCATATTGTGATTCCTCCAATATCTGGTGTAGTTTTCTCCGTTAACTATAAGACAGTTAAAGATAATTCATATCCCATATTTTTTTTCATCTGGCGTAACAGAACTTGATCTATAACAAAAGTATCATTAAGACTCGGAAGTACAGGACGTTAGGAACGAGTAAGAGACAGTTAAAGATAATTCCAAAACGTCTTGAGTGGAAGATTCTCCCTAACAAATAAAACGCAAGAGTACTCTCCCACCTTGACATGCCATCAATGCTTAAAAGTCCTCCTCCTTTCAAAATCGAACTGATTTACGGCCAGGGCTATCTTACAAGGAGTGAAGCGCAAATAGCAGTGTTCGACTATATTGAGTTTTTCTATAATAGGATGCGGCTCCACTCAAGCTTGGCTACCAAACACCGGAGAGGTTTGAACGAGTTGCTTAAAGTAGGTGTCTACTTTTTCGAGGCAAGATCAGATTCAGGGCACATTGTTTAGTAACCAGGCGATATATTTTAGGAGATACATTGCTCTGTTGGAGCAGTGCTGCTTTTTTTACTGTGGAGCTTCTGTCCATTTTCCGGTATGTGCACTAAAGCCAATAACCCTTACATCAGTTTTCATTGTTGCGACATTACCTTCAACCTTAATTTCTTCTATTATTTCATTAATTTTTAGATTTTCAGGGGTCCATTCTTCTGTAATTACACTAAAACCTAGTATGCGTTTTGTGGTTACCACTATACCAATATTTCCCTGTGATTTTTTTCTAAGGATCCTTTCGGTGAGCTTAATATCTTCAGATACCCAATTACCGCTATAGGCCGAAAAAGCCAATATCTTATCATCCTGTATTGTTACTATGACTTCAGTGGCAATATCATCCGAATGATATGATCCACCTTTTGAGTAAACAGAGAATGGAGCCAGAAGTGCAAAGAATAGAGCCACGAAAACGATAAGAGATATTTTTTTGTAAGGCATGCAAACCTCCATTATTTAATTTCAGAATGGAAGCTACATAGAATAACCACGGATAGAGTAAATGTCTGCTTATCGTTATTTACCGTGTTTACTCTTTCAGCAGATCGGCCAGACCACTATCTCGCTGGATGTTGCGCGACAGTGCCTGCTCAAAAACCGGTTGTTCTGCAACGAGCTTCACAGATTTTTTTGCTCGGGTTACTGCGGTATAGATGAGTTCCCGACTGAGAATTCTATTATCATCATCCGGTAGCACCACAACCACTTCATCAAATTCCGAGCCCTGGCTTTTATGTATAGTCATGGCAAAGACAGTTTCACAGCGGGGAAGACGATACGGGGAATAGCTTCTCAGCCCCCCATCTGCATGCTCGAACCATACTTTCACAGAATCGCCATCCGGGTCCGGTAAACAGATGCCGATATCGCCGTTAAAAAGATCAAGGCTATAATCATTTCTGGTTATAAGAACCGGCCTTCCGGGATACCAACTGTCGGCCCGGCAGTCAAAACCCCGGCGTGCAAGCGACGACTCCACCCTGCGGTTAATTCCTTCAACCCCTCTATTGCCATAATGGACTCCGCAAAGAACCTGGAAGCTGTTGAATGCTGCGAAAATTGCTCTGACATCAGGCTCAGGGTTTCGATACACCTCTTCCATAAAATCAGCATACTGCTTACCGATATAGCCGATCCAATCCGAAGACAGAACACTCACATTTTTGGCATTGGCATCCAAAAGAAGCTCCCAGGCAGCTCCACTATCACCTGTGTTAATACTTTCAGCCAATAGTTTAATATTATTGTCAAACCGATAGGTTTTCTTTAGTTCAACAGTATTGTCCGGCAGGCTTTTTATAAAATCCCCCAGTACCGCACCTGATTCCACCGAGGCGAGTTGGTCCTTGTCGCCAAGAAGCAGCAATCTCGATCCTGGCTTGAGGGCGTCAACAAGTTTACTCATCATTGCCAGATCGACCATTGAGGCCTCATCTACCACCACCACATCCCAGGCCATCGGGTTTTGCGCGTTATGCTTAAACTGCGCCGAATGGCGTTTAAAGCCGAGCAGCCGATGTAGTGTTTTTGCCTGGCTGGGTATTGCTGCTTTAATGTCTTCGGGTAACTCCATCTGGCTCAAACTTTTACCAATGGATTCACTGAGCCGCATCGCTGCCTTTCCGGTAGGCGCGGCAAGTGACACTTCAAGATTAGCCCCTTCTGTCATAAGTAAAAGGGTGAGTATTTTAACCACCGTGGTGGTCTTGCCTGTCCCCGGCCCTCCGCAGATAATTGTCAGTGCTTTTTGCAGGGCAACCTTCGCCGCCTCTTTCTGCCAGTCGGTGCCTGATTGTTCATTATTAAAAAAACTATCAAACAGGGTATCTTTTACCTGTTGCGGGAAGGACACCCCAGCCATTGTGTTGATCTGCGCGGCCAGTCGGGTTTCGTAACGAAAATATCTGTGCAGATACAGCCGCTGTTTATGAAGCACAAGCGGAGTCTGGCCACAATCCGATACCAGATGGAGACTATTTAATAAGCGTGTTTCCTCCTCTGAAACAGGTAGACAGCTGTGCCCTGCTTCAAGCGAGGTTGTCAATGCTCTGACCAACTGCTTAAAGTTTTCTTTATCAGCACCGGATAGGCCTGACCGATCTGCCAGAAACCTTGCAAAATGGAAATCCAGAAGGTTATATCCCCGCTCACTCATTTTCTGTTCCCCCTATGGCCAGATCCAGCTCCTGTAACGTGTGATAATCTGGAAGGGTTGAGTAAACTCCGCTGCCGGGAATTTCCGGGGTCATCCCTCGCACAAAGAGGTACATCACCCCGCCAAAATGTTGTTCGTAGCGATAATTGGGCATGAGATTCTGCAAGTGTCGATGCAGTACCAGAGTATAAATCCAGTATTGAAGCCCATAATTATGGGACTGCATGGCAGCAACCAGCGCGTCAGGCTGGTAATCTGCCATCGACTCACCAAGAAAATTGGTTTTGTAGTCGAGGATATAATATTTGCCGCCGTATTCGCAGATGAGGTCAACAAAGCCGGTGAGGTAGCCACTCATCTTTTTATAACCAAGGTGGGTGACTGTCGGTTCCTCTGCCAGGATTGTATTTATCTGATCGGTTACCAGACGGCTGAGTTGGAAATAAAAGCCCATTTCCTTCAGGCACGCTGTATCTTCGAGCATGGAAAGGCTATAGCTTCCCCCAGCAAGCGGAGTTGTTACCACCATCTCCAGTAAGTTTTTAACATCGCCGGGTACAGCGTCAACTCCATAACGGGTGCATTTCTGAGCGAGCAGTGCCAGCAGCGCTTCCTCTTGCTCTTGCCTGCCAATTGCCGAAAACGAAAAGGATTCCAGCAAATCGTGTATGACATTACCAAAACTGGGCCCTGCAGGTAGACCGGTAACAGGCACAGTGTTGTGACTGGTGTCCTTACTATCTGCTTCACCTACAGGAGAAGCAATGTCATGTTCATGATCATATTCACTGAGCGAGGCCATTGCTGAAAAGCTCGACATCTGCCAGTCGGTATGCAGTGATCGACCGGAAGGTTGTATGGGGTGCAGCTCCCCTGCCGTCACAATTCTTTTGTAACGTGTAATTGGCTCATCAGGGGAAACTGTCAGATGCTGCACTGATTTTTCTTGAGCCAACTTTAAGAGTTTTTCCTGTTGGGTCTCATAATCAAGTTTACCATCCTCAAATAACAGGTAACCAAGAGCAGAGTTAAAGGAATCACCCACCCCGCCAAACTGTTTAACATCCGCCCAGCTGACGTAGCAACGGATCTTAGCACGTGTCAGGGCTACATAAAGCAGCCGCAGGTCTTCGGCCACATCTTCTTCTGCCGCTTGATCTTTGCGGGCCTCAAATTGATCAGAACCAAGATCAACCACCACCTGGTGCTTCTCGTCATGGCAGCTTATCTGATACTTTTCACCTTTAATCCGGTTGCTGCTATACCAGAGGTATGGACAGAAAACGACAGGGTATTCAAGACCTTTTGCGCTATGCATGGTCACAATGCGCACAGCTTCCTCGTCGCTTTCCAAAAACAGCTCGGCATTTTCGGCTCGCTGCTCACCTTGCATCATTTTCCGAAGCCACTGGATTATCTGACCGATACCGATATTTTCGGTGTTCTCCTGTTCCTGAACAAGCTCAAGAAGATGATGAATATTAGCAATAGTCCTTTCAGCCAACGGCCTTGATGCAAGGTTCGGCAAAACATCTTCTTCCACCAGAAATCTGCTCATCATGATCAGGAGACCCTGCTCAAGCCAGCACTGATTATACTGAAGGAAACGGCTATGATAGTGACTCAAGCATTCTTCATCCTGCCATAGCTCATTGAGCTGATTGCCGGTTAAATTAAACCAGCTAATAGTCATGGCTGTCTTCAATCGGCTTGAATCAACTGGTGCTGCAATTGCCAGGAGGAGGAGCAACATCTCCCTGCACTCGCTGGTTTCAAAAACGGACTGCCTGCTTCCAACGACTGCCGGGATGGAGGCTTCTGACAGTGCCTGCCGATACTCTTCTGCCTGTCTGTTGCTGCGCACAAGGATGGCTATGTCATGTGGTGCAAGAGAGCGGCCTGAGGGGACTTGATCACTGTTTTGCAGGAGAACTGGATCTTCTGGATCAAGAAGACGTCCTATTTCTGAGACGATAAATCTGCGGAACTCACCGGCAGCTTTACCTGAGGTCCATCGACCATTTTTATCTTTTGCATCAGGAACCAGCGAACAGTAGACCATCCGGGCAAGCGACTCGCTGTCCTTAATTATATCAACATCTCCCTCTTTTTTTGCCGCTTCGACGTCTCTATAATCGAGCCTGTCCTCATCAAAAAAGAAGGGCTTGGGTCTTGAACTAAATAGCCGATTGACCTCTGCGACTAAGAAAGGATGCGATCGGTAGTTTTTCTCTAGGGTGAGTAAACTGCTCGCAGATTTCCTTGCCAGAAAATACGAGTGGATATCGGCACCACGAAATTTATAAATCGCCTGTTTTGGGTCGCCGATAAGATAGAGGTAATGCCCTGCTCCCACAAAAAGAGAGGAAAAAATATGCCACTGATTACTATCTGTGTCCTGAAACTCGTCGATCAGGGCAACCGAAAATCGATCGCCAATAACTTTTTTTAGATACGTACCATGATCGCCTCTCAGAGCTTTTGACATGTTGAGGATAAGGTCATTAAAGCCCATAGTCCCCTGCTGCTCCAGACGAAGACTCACTTCAGTGCGTAACTGGTCGGCAAGCTTTACCCGAAAGGTGAGAATCAGCCTGTTAATTGCTTCGAGCAAGGGTCCTATCTCACTCTCAGGAAGAGGCCAGTCGGCGAGATATGCCTGCTTTTTTGCATCACCTCGGATCTTCGTACCATTGAGTTCTGCGATGAGGAACTCACGACTGAGCAGATGGAGATTGTCTGGAGCCACAAGGCTTTTTCCGCTAAAAAAACTTGAGAGTGATTGGAACCAATCTTCAAAACCTTCAGTGAACGGTTTCTTAAAGGCCCCTTCAGGTACACTTGCAGAAAAGCAACTGTAAAGGGTCGTACTATATTCCGACCACCAGGAAGTCAGACCCTCCATTGCCTCTTTTAGCTGGATCAGCACCTCATCAAGCTGGCCGACCTGGGGCTCTATGCGACCATTTTCTGCCAGGACTGCAGAGACACTTGCCAGCAATTTTTCAGGAGTCGCAAAGCTTCCGGTGAGTAGAGAACAGGGCAAGGGATCAAGTGAATATATCTGGTTGCGCCAAAAATCATCGGCTACCTCGTTGCGAACATGATTGATATCTGCGAGTAGCTCGACGTCAAAAAGTTGTCCGCTCTCAAGAGCCTGCTCAACAAGCATACGCTGACAAAAACCGTGGATGGTAAAGATACCTGCCTGGTCGATATCGTAGAGGGCTAGTTGCAAAAGATTGACAGCGTCTTTCGTATCCTGGATTGTCGCAATCCAATCAGACAGGGTTTTATCTACTTTGCCTGCCTTTGAGTCCAGTCCACCATTGAGTACGTCTCTTGCCTCAACAAGTCTTGCCCGAATACGCGCTTTCAGTTCCTCTGTAGCAGCCTTGGTAAAGGTGACGATAAGTATCTCTTTGATGGGCACGCGCAGCTCCACCAGCGCCCTTAAAACAAGCATGCCTATAGCGTAGGTCTTGCCTGTTCCTGCACTTGCCTCGACCAGGTTAACTCCCCTTTTTAACTCAAGGCGGGCAGCATCAAATATTTCGTAGTTGCTACTCATCGGCAGCACTCCATACCGGACACATAATCTCGTGGCAGAATCGCTCAAAGTCTTCGCCAAACACCAGCTCTACCCCACTGCCACTAAGCAACAGTTCCCATTCCGGTTCATAGCCGTTTTGTAAACGCGTATTAAGTGTCTGCAAGGCCTTTTCTATAGGTGAGGTGCGGGATCGCTTGTTTGCAAGTTGACTGGCGTAAACAAAGGCCGGTTCGATGAAAAACAGAGAGGGCGCCCTGCTCCCTTCAATAAAATGGTTGAATAAAGCTGCAAGATCTGGACCTTCAGCATACTTGCTGAAGCTGACCACCCTGTCCATTGCTACAATCCTGGTTTGAGGAGATGGTATAAGACTGCTCAAAACAAGATGGTGTATCCACCCCGACAGGAGATCACGTCCGCGCAGTTTGCCATAACGAACTAACATGACCCCGTTTTCATACAGGTTGGACAGGGCCCCTACGAGACGATGATCTTCTATAGATAGATCAATCGGAAGATCAACGAGCCTTTCCCCCAGCTGCTGCTTTTTTATCTTCCCACTAAAAGATTCAATTCCCGCCTGTGTTTGCTCAAAGGCAAGCTGGCCGGAGGTGCCAAGTGGCCATCGCCCTTCAGTCTGAATCTTAGTTCGTATATTTCCTAAGCTGCTGGGTGTCCCGGACAACTCGGAGCGGACCATTTCCTCTTCAACGTGATATTTATTAAGGCCTGAAACTTCAAAAATCTCTCGATCATCCGGTAACTCTTCACCTGAATCCAGATGAATGCCCAAGCAGTCTTTTATAAAAAATTTCTGCGGATTAATATAAAAGCGCAGCAGATCAGCAAATGACACCTTAGCTCGTTCTTCGTTCAGCTCTCCCTGCCACCATGGAGGGTGTGATTGTGCTCCTTGTTGCAGTACCTCAGCTGTTTTGCAAAAATAGCTGTCATAACTGAAAAGTCTGCTATCGCTCTCACCGCCAAAATATTTTTTACTAAATGGGTGAAGAGGATGACAGACAACCATGTCTTTTGCACCGTAACCGGTTTCGAGCACTTCAATGAATTCTGTTATGACAACCGAGGGTGGAATAACTTCATTGGTTCGAATCGACTGGCCAACATAGCTTAAATAGAGATGAGTTCGTGCAGCCAGCAGTGCCTCTAAAAACTGATATCTGTCATCTGCACGTGGCGAACGGTCGCCGGGCCGAAAGTCAGTGCCCATGAGATCGAAGGTGTCGTGATTGTCGTTTTTAGGAAATACCCCGTCATTGAGACCAATAAGGCAGACCACTTTAAAGGGTATAGACCGCATCGGCAGCATGGAACAGAAAGTGAGTTGCCCCCGAAGAAAGCCTGTACTGGAACGACTCTCTTTAGCCGATTGGTTAAACCATTCGTAAATTACCTTGAATTCGACTTCGCCTGAATGAAAGGGGCTGATCGACTCTGCAAGCTCTGAAACCATGCTCCGCAATTCCACCAGTTCCTGCTCATAATCATCGCCAAAGAGTTGTTCGGTGAGCAACAGAAGCGTCTCCGACCAATCCTCAACCACGCGGCTCTTCAGGAAATCTGCCTGTGCCCTTTCAATGATCTCAATAAATTGACAGAGTCCGCCCAAGGCATGCGCGCCTCTTCCCTCAATATCTGCAAATGGCAGCACACCATCAACGGCCTCTTCAGAGTCAATGGCATAGCCCATGAGCAATCTATCGAGCCCAGCCTGCCAGCTGGTCTCCTCAAAGCCTGGGAGTCCGGCTTCATTTCGTTGTTTACCAGACAAGCCCCAACGAATTCCTGAACTGACAACCCATTGTTGCAGAGTATCGAGGTCAGATGATAAAAGCTGGAACTGGCGAAAGAGTACCGGCTGTCGCAACAGATCAAGGACTTCACTCCAGCCAAACCGACCGCTAAAGAGATCCAGGAAACTTAAGAATGCGGCGAAAATTGAATTTCGTCTGCGAATACTGCGATCGGCGATGGAATGCTGAATACCTTCAAATACTGCAGGTATTAAAGGTGCGTATTCCTGAATGTCAGGAGCCATGACGATTATATCTCGTAACTCAAGGCTTGGATCCCGGTGCAACAGGTTGAGCAGGTTGTCTTTTAAAACTGATATTTCTCTTAGTTTTGAATGACAGGAGACAACCTGGATTGAATCGTCTCCGGCAGCTATCGAGGCAGGTGGCCTGACAGGCAGGCAACCGTCAAGCAAATCAGTCTGAAGTCTTTGCAAAATTGTAGCGTTGCTATAATCATTGCCTCCAAGAGGATCGTCGTAGCTTGAAAACTCCAGAGCAAAATTGGCCCCCTCAAGCATCATATTCTGCAAATCACGACCCTGCCGTCCAAGAACAGCCAGGAGTGGATGGTGCTCTTCTGCTTCTGGCTCTAAAGGATGGGAAGTCTTGCCGACCATCCTTTTGAACTGCGCTTTCCGGCTCTCGATATTTCCCCAGTAGTTGCGACAGGGTGAAAGCAGAAAAAGATGCACATCCATATGTGTGGACAGGCAGTTAAGGTAGTTGAGATAAACAGGAGGAATAGTGTGCAGACCAATTACCGAGACGCGCTTTGGTAACAGGTTGGCCAGGTTTTTATCATTTTTTAACCGCTCAATCACCTGCCTAAACTGCATGCCGCGATGCACTTCCCCGCCTGGTTGTGCGAGCAGCCTTCGCCACAGATCCATCTGCCAGCCTTCAGCCGGATGTTTTGTGGCAAGCTTGCCATGTTCCCATTTAGAGAGCATTTCAGACCGCATGACCTGATACTGATCAAAGATGTTTGCCAGACGACGGCCGAGCTGGAATCTCTTTAAATCGTGATTTCCGCCTGAAAGATATGCTTTAATCGGCTGGTAGACTTCCGCGCTAAGATCCCGAAGCAGACCATCCAGACGCCAGGTAAGGGTCTGTCGCTGGAAGCCATCCGGGGATATTCCCATTCCAAGCTTGTCCGCAACAAATCCCAGGAAATCGATGGGCAGGAAAAATTCAAAATTACAGAAAGAGCGAAACTCATCCGCCATGGTTTGAGCAATCATCCGCTCCATGCCCTGACTCTGGATGAGAAATAGCTCCTGGGCAAAGAGATCTGGCTGCTTGTCTGTCCGAATGACCTCTGCCAGGTGACGCAGCAGATTTTCGGTTCGGTTAGAGACGTGGAGGTAAAACATAAGAAACCAGGTGCCAGGGTAGAAGTTTTTCGACTTTAGCAGGTGTTATTGATAATCAGTTGAAAAACGATCATTTAACTGGAAAAATCCGCCGATACCAGAATCTCCCACATTCTTCTATTTACAGAGTGACAGAGAGCCTCAGTCCATGTATTATTTGGGCACTACATCCAGACCGGCATATTCGTATATGCCGTAAACCAGTCCGGCCATGATTCCAAGCGCAAAAAACAACCGCAACCGCCTGTCCCAGGGAAGTTTTTCGCCATCTGCCATATACTGCAGAAGAGCGATAATTACATAGGTAACACCAGCGACATAGGGTGCCGTTTGGAGTATTTGCCATGCAGTAGCTTTTATGGTTGCTGCACTATCTGCTCCTAAACGCAGGTTAAAGAGCAGGTAAACCAGGGCTGAAAAATAAAATGAAACTTTTCCTTTAATACTTTGCATATGAACTCACTCAATACTCTCTATTTTCCCGGAACCGACATCTATTCGATACGCCAGTATCCTATTTTTCTGTTATTTCAGAAGATTCACCTCATCAAGCCGGTGGAAATGAATCCCAAGAAGCCCGGCGTAGAATCCACAGATAGTTTCATTAAATCAGGTTTCTGTCAAGTACATACTCCCTGTCCCCTTGGCGAAAATCGTGATCGGTTTCTGCATTTGGTCGAAGACATCAGAAATCGGAAAGACGATTATGCCGGTCAGCTTAGTTCTTTGATTCTGGCCTCCAAGTCAGATCAATCGAGTACAGGTGAAGATTCCGAAGGGGCTATTATCAAATCCCTGTTCACCCCGAAAGATCTACAGGACAAAACGACACAGCTTAAAAAGGTAGAAAAACTCTGGCAGGCAAGACTGGTTCTGGCGATTGGTGAAATTCTAGACGGAGAGGAAGAAGAGATTGCCCGCAACCTGGCAATGCTTGACGATGATCAGGCCGGATTGTTTAAGGAATTGCATGGTGATATTGAGGCGGTTGAGGAAGACAACCCTTTTGCCGAACTCAATCAGTTAGAAAGCCATTTAGGCGCTGCCAAATCAGGAAACATCAAGAATCGATTCAAGAGTTGGAAAACGCTCTTTCTTGAGGGTAACATTCAGGAAGGCGATGTTTTTCTTACCACCAGCCAGGACGCCGGAGATCTTTTACTGCAAGCATACGAAAAGAAAACCAACCAGGGCGCTCCTCTTGTTGCCGAGCTTACGCTACCCGGCCTTATTGGCTGGAGTGGTGAAGAGGCCTCTCAGGCTGCTGTTTCCTTTTCTGAACAAAACAGCGAACTCTTATCGCAGATTCATGAAACTCTGAGCGATCTTTCGCAAAAAGAAGCCGTCGCAGATCTTGCGACAAAGAATACCAATGTACTTGCTGCACTCTCTGAGGACTGGAACGTACAACTGGAAACCGTTTTTCCGACAAAGCAGTTTGGTAGAATTTACGTCAAATGCTATCTTTTTCCAAACTTTACCTGTGCCGCGCTGGTCGGTAAAACTGCCCCTGAAACAACCAGGCGGAAAAACGGACTACTCGTCGTGGTAGACTGATTGCTCTGCCTGCACCTACCCTCGACTTACCCATGTACCTGACTCAGTAACTATCTGCAGCAGGTATAGGGATTAATGGTCATTACCGGACAAGCTGCTGCACGAACTACCTTGTCCGCCACTGAGCCGAACATAATCTTCTCAAGCCCTTTATAACCATGGGTACCCATGACAATGAGATCAGCCTCAATTTCATTGGCATACTCGACAATTTTTTCACCAACATCGCCCATGAATACTTTATAGGTCAATTCTACCACTCCTGCCTTTTTACAGTATTCAGTCATTTCCTCGCAAAAAGAGGCCATTTTTATTTCAGCGCTCTCTGCAAGTTCACCTTCCAGGGTTGGCATGGTCATCTGAGGCACGAAAAAACCAGAATAGTCCTCAAAATTTTGTACGATAAAAACGAGGGACATTGATGCTCCGAATTTCCCGGCTAGATACCCCGCGGACTCAGCAATCAATTTAGAATTATCAGAGAAATCAACCGGAGTTACTACTCTTTTAATCTCATTAATAATGCTCATATGCCCTCCTTATCGAATTTGAAAAAAACGGCTTCACCTCTACTTAAATTATCTCATAACATTTAGATGGATGCAAACTTTCACACGAGGAGCCCTGTCATATAATAAAAACATTAAGCATCTTCATGTGATAAACTAACTTCAACTTCAACATAGAGAAAGATAACGATCTTTTCGGCTTCTTCAAGAAGTAGTTACCCGAATATTAATTACTTTCAAGGTTTCACCGTAATTCTTTGAAGAAAGATAGCAAGCTCATGAAAACAGCCAGAAACAGCTTTTCTTAGCCTTTCGAGTGGTGTAGTTTACCTGTCTTTCTGCAAGATTTATTGTGAATAATAATTTACTAACGACATCCACCTCACATGAAACTGAAACACAAGCTAGAATATGCCCTTCTTAGGGGCACCATCTTTTTCATCAATCTTTTGCCAATCCCCGTCATTCTTTTTATTTGCACAGCAATAGGATATCTGGCTTGGGTGATTTTTCCTTTTCGTATCAAGGTTACCTACAAAAACCTTTCAAACGTCTTTCCTGAACTTGACCACTCTTCGAAGGTACGCTTGTTGAGAAGGGTTTATCTGCAGTTTACCCGAACATTCGGCCTGGTATTTATTCTGCACCGCAAAAGCCTTATAAAACTAATTAAAAACGCCAAGATTTCCGGACTCGATAAAGTCGAAGATGCGCTCAGCCAAGGAAAAGGTGTTATCCTTACAACGATCCACGCAAGTTGGTTTGAGGCGTACTTTGCCTGGTTCAATATGTCAGCACTGCCAACAAGTCTTATTTATAAAAAACAGAGCAACCCCCTCTCCGACGAGTTTTTCGTCCGTCAACGACAACACTACGGAACAAGCCTGCAACAATTAAGCAGCTACGATGGAATGAAAGTATACCTACAAGCATTAACGGAAAACAGACTGCTTATCGTCAGCCTTGACCAGAGCTTTGAAGGTACCGGAACAAGAGTCCCCTTTTTCAACCAGCCGGTTGCCTGTGCCAAGGGATCGGCTATCATGCATTTACGAACAGGGGCACCAGTTATGACCAGCGTCTATTACATGAAAGACGGTGAACTGCATATTGACTTCGACATCGTCGATCTCCCTGACTATAGCGAAATCAGTGAAGAGAACATTAACGATATTTCAGCCAGATCCATCAAATTGTATGAACCATTCATCAGGCAATACCCAGAACAGTGGTTCAGCCTCTTTCATCGTCTCTGGACTAAAAAAAGGTATTCTCCAGTGAAGAGGTCGTTTCGAGAGATATTCTTTTAATGGGGGTGTACTGAAAGGCCCCCCTCTTCCCAACGGAGATAAATTTTTCTTCTGAACTTGTATGTACTGGTATATTTATAGTAACATTTACCGGTTCAAAAACTTATTCTTAGGCAGCGTTCAAAATCTTTTTATTGTCACTCTGCTTTTTCATTTTCACCACTTATCATCCCCAATGACCAATAAAGAACTACTCAAACGATTATACGAATTTATTAAGCCATACCGGGTAAA
>Ga0070728_10003375_pt1 | contig 17725 bp, 11 predicted proteins | sample tdDd471_FD_66723 | JGI IMG/M metagenome (GOLD analysis project Ga0070728, IMG submission 66723) | Marine sediment microbial communities from the Atlantic coast under amendment with organic carbon and nitrate - tdDd47.1 | ecosystem: Environmental > Aquatic > Marine > Coastal > Sediment | place... | reverse complement strand
ATGAAATAACCATCTTCACCGTCACGTTTTGCTGAAGGAGAAACCTTACCGTCTTTGATCTGTACGATCGGTTTGTCATCCACCAGAATATGGTTTTTAGTGATAGCCAGCGGGGTCATACGCTCGTGCAGTTCATTCTTTTCAGTTGACTGAACAAGCTGCAAATCGCTGGACGGGTTGATATTCATGGGATTGGTAGCATAGTTTTTCAGCATGAAAACCAACAGAATGGTCATAATATCCATCAGCGATGTAATACTGACAGAAGACTCAAATTCATCCCTGCGGTTCTTGCTGGACTCTTTGCGCTTAGCCTGGATCTTTTTCAGATCCGCAATTGCTTCCAATTCTTCAGGTGACAACTTTTTGCTGTCGTCATTGGACTTGGTCATAATAGCCAGTCTCCTTAAAATACCATCTCAATCAAAGGTGTCTTGCAAAAAAAAGCAATCCACCCGAAATGATCTACCTCATGTACAACGTCTTTCAGGCACTACCATTAATGATACACCTGAAAGAGGAATCAAGTCGAATCAGGTTACACCGGCACTGAGCACCACCTGCGGGAATAGCCATTCCTTCTCATCAGCTTCATTAACACGGCTTCTGGCCGTATCCATAATGCGAATCACAGTGGTGAATCCAATGTTCGGATCAGCGGAGATAATCACCTGATCGTTACCTTTGCGATCTTTAAAAGCTTCCTTGATTACAACCAGTTTATCCTGCAATTGCGGATAGTTGTAATCAATCGCCTCGGACTCCTGTAAGGATCCGTAGTTCGCTTTGTATCCAGCCAGTTTGGTAGACAACTCGGAATCTTCGATATACTGGGCACCATAGACATACTTTTTGCCTTGATACGACCAGACACGCAGGATTTCCTTGTTTTTACCCATTTCATTGGCTTTGTACACTTTTACGCTGACTTTCGCCACAGTCGGCCCACCAGTTGCGGCCTGTTCTTCCTGACCCGGCAATACATTGTTCTTGGAGGCAATGTAAAAACCGTTGGAGCTGGCCACCACGTTAAGATTCAACGGGGGTTTCTCGTCAGGATCAACTTCCTTGGAAGGAGTTGATGGCCCTGTGTTGGGCGAGGAAACACCAATGGTAGCGATTTTGATGTACTCGGTCGAAATCATCAGCGCAGGGATGAGTATGGCCATCAGGTTCATGAAGGGGATAAGATCAACCTCTTTCCCCTGAGCCATCTTTTTATACTTATCGGTTCTTCCCATAAGTTCTTCCTTACTATCGCGTGAGTGTTAAAAACAAGCCTCTACAAAAAAAACTTATTTGTCGAGGGTTGTACCACGGCCACGGGATACCAGAAGGTTCTCGAGCTTCACTGAATACTGATCAATCTCTTGGATGATCTTGTTAGTGATGTTACTCAGGAACAGATGCACGGCCATGCAGGGGATACCTACGATAAGACCAAATGCGGTGGTGTTCATGGCGATTGAAATAGCAGCCGCCAAAGCGGTGGCTTTCTGTTCGGGGGCAGCATTAGCAACAGCCTCGAACGCCTGAATCATACCAAAAATTGTTCCGAGCAGACCGAGATAGGTAGCGATCTGTGCCAGGGCGACCAAGCTGTTGGTGCGCTTCTGGATGACCGGCAGGACTTCCAGGCTGGCTTCTTCGATAGCATTGTGAATCTCGATTTCGCCTTTGTTGGCTCTTGTCAGACCAGCTTTAATAACTTTGGGCAGGGCAGCGTTAACAGCGGCGTTGCAAAGCTTGATTGCACGGTCGATGTTATTTGCCATGACCAGCTTCTGAACCTGGGCCATAAAAGCATTGGCGTTAATGTTAAATTTGAAGAACAGGAAGATAAAACGTTCGATCATAATGGCTAGTGCAATCACGCCGACGAAGGCAATGATGTACATAAAGGGTCCGCCCTCCTCCATAAACTGTTGAATAGCACCCATGGTAATAACCTCCTCTTAAGCAACTCCTGTGAAATACTCCTTGATATAATATATTACAAGGAACTCCTAATTTCTAAACTCTGCAATTCCTTTTTTACTGCAAAGCATAAACCCATATTAATGGTGTTTTTTCTTTATATAGAATGTTAGGAACTAAAAAAGCTCCTGGTTTACCGAGCGTATTATCCTCGGTAAAAAACTTTCTTTAAGTTTCAAAGCATCATAATTCATGCGCGAACGTTGTAAAATCAGTTCCATCTCAGGACGAATTATCTTTCCCTTGATTCTGGCGGCATCTTCTTCAGAGATTACAACCTTCTGGGTTCTGCGAGCGTCCACGTTAGACGGTGCCACCACCACAACTACCAACAAAACCAGCAGCATGATACACAACACATAATGTGACAAGGTTTTCATCTAATGAACCTCACAAATAAGGAGTGGATAATATATTAATATTCTTAAGAATTCAAGGAATTTTTTCTTTCTAATTAATCACATGCGCCTAACTCTTAAACAATCCCTTGAACAATTGGCTTTAACTCCACTCTAAAGTTAATCCAATCGTGGTGGAAGCTCTTGCTCATTTTCTTCTTGAGCAGGTTTTTCCACCTGTTTTTCAGTTTCTTCAGAAACCGAATTTTCATCATTTTCAGCCTCTTCAGGGGCTTTATTTTCGTTATTTTCCGTAGCTTCTGGCTGTTCGGCAACTGGTTGTTCTTCACTTGGCTGTTCGGCAGCTTGCTCTTCAGTCTTCAAAGCCTCTTCCTCTGCCCTCTTTGCCTCTTCAGCTTTTCTTTTTGCCTTACGCTCCAGACGTTTTTTCATTCTTCTGATGCTGCGTTCATTCTCTTTAATAATCGCGGCGATTTCCGATAAATATTCGGTACTGGGGTCGTCTTTAGGTAAAGAACCGACGGATTTTTGATATTTTTGCAAATATCCCGCAGCCATATTCATTCTTTGAATGAGAGCTTCTCGCCAGCGAATCTCTTCTTCCATTTCGGCATTTTCGGCCAATTTTGGTAAAATTTGCAGATAAACCAGACCACGGTTAAAGTTAAGTTCTTTCATCCCGGGCTGGAGCTCTTCGGCCTTGTCATAGGCTTTTAGCGCATCCTCTTCCCTGTCCAGACCAGCATAAGCAGCACCAAGATTCATATAGGCTTCGGCAAATTGCGGATTATAGCGAATAGCCTTTAAGAAAAATTCCATCGCCTTGCCAAATTCGTTGGTATCGAGATAGTAGATTCCCAGATTGTTGTGAGCCTCGGGGAAATCGTCTCTGAAACGCAGGGCATCGATAAAGTTTTGCTGTGCGTCTGCTCTTTTGTTTTCCTTGGTAGCAATAATAGCCAGGCCGAAGTAAGCCTCTGCAACCGACTTGTCCACAGCCAATACACTTTTAAACACCATCTGGGCCAGCTCGTTCTTGCCCTGATAGTAATACGACCAGCCAAGAGACATCATCGCATCGGTGTTTTGTTCGTCAATCTTCAAAACACGTTTGGCAATGCTGATAGAGTTATTATAATCACCACTTAAGATATAAAGCCTTGCCAGACCAGTTTTAAGCTCCATTCGTTTGGGATATTTCTTTACCTGTTCGACCAGATACTGAATGGCCCTTGGTGTCTGCTTCTGTCTGATAAAAACAATGGAAAGATTGATGTGCGCCTGCGGGTAGTCGGGACGCTTTTTTATTGCAGTACCAAAATGACGAGTAGCCTTGGCGTAGTCACCATCATACATTGCCAGCAAACCAAGGTTATTATCGGCCTGATAACAATTGATATCCATGCTAAGGGCAGAATTGAAAAAGGCTTTAGCCTTTTCAGGATCATCCTTGCTTATTTCCACGCCACGAACCAGATCTTCCTCGCACAAAGCACTGGCTTTAAACTCGTAAACTTCTTCTGCGGTTTTCACTCCTGCATCTTCGGAAGCTGCCTCTTTATCACCTTCAGCAGGTGCAGCCTCCGTCGCAGCAGTCTCAGCAGTCTCAGCAGTGGCTGCCTCTTCCTCGGCTGAAGGTTCTTCTGCAACCTGAGGTGGATCAGCAAGGATTTCGTCGTCTTTTACAGCAGATTCGCTACTCTTGCAGGAAGAAAAAAGCAAAAGAGACATAAACAGAGCTGCAAAAAGCAGAAAATACTTTTTGCCTGATTTATTGAAGTATCTTTTTGTATTCATTCCGGCTTTCATAAATATTCAACCCTTGCAAAAGGAAATCTCTATCGTCGTTATTCCTGCTCTTCAAATCTCATCTGCACATGCTTGCTGCCATTATCCAAAGGCATCGGCATTACGACATCCTTTTTGAACTTCGGCAATTCCGGTTTTCGAAGTTTGATACTGCCAAGCACATGCGGTTTGACATTCGGTCTGTTCAAAGCCTGGAACAAGCGTTTCATCCATGCCGAACTATAAAGCTTGGCCTTGCGTGCCTCTTCCAGAGCCTCCAGATACATCTCCGCAGATTTCTTGTAGTACGGTGTGGAGAGATCATACATGGTTTGCTCGTATTGGGCCTTGAACTCTTCCACATAGTCTATGCCAGCCCTTTTGATTTCCTTGGGAATCAGAATCGGCGCGTCAAACAGAGAGTTTGCATAAGTTTCAATACACTCAGCACTTCTGGTGCTGGCAGCCAGGAAATATTCCGGAGAGCGGTAGTTTTTGATCTTGGTATAAAGTTCAACCACTTCCAGCATTCTGGTTTCTTTCTCTTTGAAAGACTTGGCAAGCTGTTTCTGGTTTTTACCGCGTATTTTCATAGCCTTGTATTTCTCGAACTCAAGCTCCACCAGAGCAAACTCGGCCTTGGCCGTCAACTGGTTGGCCAGCGCATCTGTTTCAAGAGCCTTAACCGCATTGAAAAATTCGATGGCTTTTTTGTAGAACTTGATTGCATTTCTGCTTTTACCACGAACTTCATAGGCATCGGCCATTCTGACATAGGCCTGAATTGCAAAGCGCTGGTTACCTTCTGTTCTGCCATAGCGATCAATAAACGACTGGTAAATCTTGTTCATCCGGTTCCAGTCTTTCAGCTTCTCGTAAATTTCACCGGCACGGAACAGAATCAGCGGAGCGTTTTTATCAACCTCGCCACACTCGTTGACATATTTTTCGTAAATGCGGGCTGCTTTACGATATGCATGGTTGAATTCTTCCAGTTGAGCATGGTTGTAAATTGCCAGACAAATACGCTTTTGATCGGTGTCCGGATATTTGGTATACAAGCGTGAATAAGCCTGCGATGCCTTGTCAAGATTGAACGCATCATATGCGCTTTCAGCAACAAAGTATAGCGACTCGGAGGCAAACTCGGCTTCGGGGTAATCATTTACAATACGTTCAAACAGGGTCATAGCTTTGGCCGGACGTTTGGCATTTCCGTAGTCAATGGCAGCATTGTAAATCATCTTGGGTGCATCTTTGCCCCTCGGATCCATCGCCACTGCCTTGAGATACTGATCCGCAGCCTTTTCCCACTCTTTACGTTGTTCAAGTTCCATAGCATATTGTGCCATGGCATTTCCCTTGACAAACTTCAGGCGGGCACGCATTTTTTCGCGCTCTTCGGTGCTACCGATTTCAAGTGCAGCCAGTCTTTCCGACCATTCGGTAACCTGAACCCAGTCTTCCACAATTTTGTATGTATCAATGATACGCTCTGCTGCACGTGGTGCAAATTCGCTTTTGGGGAAGTTGTTAACAATATCTATATAACGTGTGCGTGCAGGTTCAAGTTCGTTGTATTCGAAATAAATCTCTGCCGAGTTCCAGGCCAAGCCCTCTTTATCTTCAGGTGCTTCGGCGTTGGCAACATAGTAATCTGCTGCTGCGACATATCTTGTTTTAAGTTCGGGAATTTCCTGCTTTTCAACCTTGCCCTTTAAGCGTTCACGCTGCTGCTCCTGAGCTTCCTCTTCGGTCTGGGTAAGCTGACCTTCCTGCTCTAAAATCTGGTTCCAGTAGCAAAGTACCAACTGATATGCTGCTATCTGATAATGTTTTTTCGAAAGCTTGCTGTCTCTGATAGCAAGATAGGTTTTTGAAGCAGATTTGTAATTTCCCGAATAGAACCTGGCCTCTGCCAGACGGAAAGTAAGCTCATAGGCATCCTGATCATGCGGGAAACGTTTTAAGAAACGTTTATACGCTCGACTTGCCTGCCTGTAGTATTTTTTCGCCTCGCCTTCGTTACCGGATTGGCGATACTTATAAGCTTGCAAGTGCAGGAAGTAGGCCCACTGCTTGAGGGAATCCAGTGCCAGTGTAGTTGCCTCTTCAACCGCTTCCGGGTTGTCTGCATTTTGCATGGCCCAGGCGCTGTCTTCACCAAACTCTTCGATCAGACGTTCACGCTCGATATTCATCTGCTTGTCGTCTTTAATACCACGCAGATAAATAGAGATAATCTTCATCTGTAATTTCGGATTATCCTGATCCCAGGGGTCTTTGTTCAGCACGCGTTTATAGGCCACAACCGCTTCGTTCCATTTGGCCTGCTGGAAGAAATAGTCACCCAGATCTCTGAAAACATCAGCTTCCCACTTTGGATCGCCATATTTCTCGAAAAATCTGACTGCATTATTCACACCGGCCCTGTCCCAGTAATCCGTACCTTGTGCATAACAAAATGCAATATACTTGACCGATTCATCCCTGAAATAGGAATGTCTTTTTTTCTTCTTTAAAATCTCTTCCGAGTAATCATTCAAGCTGGCAAACACCTTGATAGACTCGTCAAAGCGGTTAAGAATAAAGTAAGTCGAGGCCAACTTGTACAGAATCTGATCATATAATGCGGAGTCGCGATAGGTTGCCGCTCTTAGGAGTGATTCAAGAGCCGGTTCATAGTTGTGCTCGTTAAAATATGCATCACCGATTCTGAGATATGATTCTGCCACATACTTGCTATCCGGGCGACTGGCAATCAAATCTTCGAAGGCTCTTCTGACTCTCGGAAGATTTCCCTCTTCCTGATAACAGTATGCCATCAGATAATAAACATCACCGATATAACGATAGTTGGGAAAGTCTCTGGTAATAATATTGTAATATTTCAACGAATAGAAGAAATCAGGATGCGGGGCCTTGGGCTCATCATCAATCAGTCCCTCATCAAACATATCAAGCTGCTTTTCGTACTCGGCAATACGCTGTTCCCGGTTCTGGTTAAATTCCTGTCTGGCTTTCTGATAATAAAGTTCCGCCAATCTGAACATCGCATCCGGGGTGTATTGTTTTTCCTTGGGAAAGCGTTTTACGAAAGATTCAAATTTTTCGATAGCAGAAAGAATAACGCTCATTTCCTGCTTTTCAAAACGTGCAAGCTCGGCCTCGTATTTCCGGTCGATAACTTTATCACGATGCTCAAAGTTTTCTTCAACGGTTCCGGCAATATCGGACTGGAATTCGCTGGCCCGCTTGGTAAATCGCTTGACCGCAGCAGCCACATCTTTGGCGGCCAAAGGATAATCGCCTTCTTCAATCTCTATCGGCGTGGCCTCGCTTTTTTCTGCATTGTCTTCAGACTGCTGAGCTAAAAGGTTGCCAGGAGCAAAAACACACATCAGCACTAAAAGCAGTGTCAACGCCTTTTCTCTACAACAGAACTGTTTTTCTATTTGCCTGTTCACTAGCGTAACCCTTCAAAGGATCTGTTCAAGCGGTCCTTTTCCTCACTACGAGCCTCAAGAAGCCCTTCAATTTTTTCACGGATATTCTGTCGCTTCTGCCATGAAATATCAATCACACCAACATTAGCTTTCAGATAGATATTATAGAAATGATCCCTGACCTCGTGCATGTTGATCTTGGCAATACGGGTAGCCATTTCTTCTGTTTGCTGTCTAAGTTTTGACAGTTGGCTGGTATATTCGGCCAGCATTTTCTGTTCTGCATCAACCTGCTTCATAAAATCAACCACGCGCTCGGCAACCAGTGCCTCCAGATCTCTGAAAAAGACCCTGACTTCACTTTCTAGCCTGTCACTTTTGTGCTTGGAACGCTGAATGCGGTCAAACATCATGGCATCTTTATCCGATAAACCCTTGCGCATTTTATCCAGCAAGGCACGTTCCTTCTTCAAGGCACGCTCCATCTCAAGCCTGATTTGCTCATCGGCCTTGTTAACATTATCACCAATCTTGGAGCGTTCAACTCCTTGGCCAATCTCACGTTTAAGTTTCATAAGTTCATCGGCCATTTCTTTGGCAACTTTGTTAACCTGCTCAACCTCAGACTCAACCTGAGCCATGAATTTTTTGGACATCTTGGGGTTGCCGCGCAGTTTATCCTGTTTACCCAGAATCTTCTCCACAATATCATCCACAGATTTCATTTGTAATGATAAGTTGTGAATTTCATGTTCAAGATTCTGCATTGTCTCTATTTGTCTGGCTCGTCTTTCATAGCGGGCCTGCATGGTTTTGGGAATCTCGTTATACAGTTTTTCAAGCTCTCTGCGTTTTTTCTGAACTGCTTCCAGCTCTTTTCGCTCTGCTGCGCTAAAATTACCACCCACAAGTTTAACAGACATAGTGGCAAAGGCTTTATTTAATGCCGTTAGCTGATGATTGACCTCAACCGCCTGATCACGTCCCTCGCGCAGGGGAGGAAACAGGTTGGCCTTTGATTCCTGATCCAGATGCATTTTGAGTGCCGCAATAATCTTGGCAGATTCTTCCGAGTCACGCTTGCCGTTTTCAAGCTCATTTGAAACAGCCAGAGCACTGGCAATATCTTGCTGTTCGGCAAGCCAGGCCATTGCTATAGGTGGCACCTTGGTAGATCCGCCAAAGAGAACTTCCCGAATAACTTCGGCCTCTTTACCCACGGACTCTTCAAGCATCTTGTCCATGATCTCCACCACACCGGCGTATTTATTGATAACGTTATTAAAACTGCTGTTGGCCTCGGTATATCGGCCTTCCAGAAGGTGAATATTTCCCTTCAAGACCTGCGAATCCGGGGCATAGATAGAATCGGGAAAGGCTAATAGCATCATGTCCAGCGTGTTGGCTGCTTCGCTATATTTCTCTTCCTTAATATAGATCCAGGCTATTTCATAATAAGCCTGATCGAAGTATTTGGATTCAACAGGCAAGATCCTGTAAAGGCTCAAAGCTTCGTCATATTTGCCAAATTCAAAAAGAACTCTGGCAGAAGACAGGGTTGCAAGCTCGTACAAAGTCACCACATCTTCTTTTTTCTCGGTCATTCTTCTGAGAGACTCGAATACCTCATAGGCTTTTTCCAGTTTGTTCTGCTGAACATAAATTACACCGGAAAAATAAAGCGCTTGAAAATATTTATCGCTATTTTCAGATATCTCGTTAAAGGTGCGCAAAGATCGGGCAAGATCTCCCTTTTTATGCAGAGACTTGGCATAGGCATACTGAATCAAATCCCAGCCTTCCGTACTGCCTGATCTTTTAAGTTTTCGGTAATATCCTTCAGCATCATTGAACTGACCGATGTCTACAGCAATTTCAATTAATTTGATCAAGGCGCTGGAATAAAACTTCTGACCGTCACCGTAAGCTACAACCCGCTCTAACAGATCTCTGGCAGTCAAATAGTTTTTGGCTCTGGTCAAACAGTCTCCCAGATACCATAACAATTCATAGTATTCGGCTCTTTTTCTGACATCGGGAAACTCTATCAGGTCAGAGAAAATGACCGATGCGTTGATATAGTCTTCAGATTTGTAGAGGAACATGGCACGCGAATAACGATGCTCAAAATTCCGCTCACTCTCAACCTGTAGTGGATTGACGTAGCGTCCCCGCATCTCGGCAATGCGTTGATCCAGACCTTTTAGTTGAGTCTCTGCCAGATCCAGGTCGCCCTTTACAGAAGCATTCGCCTGAGCTGTAATCCCCAACAGTGCTGACATTATTAACACAAGTATTATTTTTTTCACGCTAACACCCTGTAGCATGTCTGTTCAACCAGTTCCTTGTCAATGATTCGCAAAATCTGATACATCCAAAAGACGCAACTAATGGATTACTGCTGGTCACTCTTTTCGACCGGCAACTCTTCTGCCTGCAAATCAGTAAAGACCGTTTCAAATTTCACAGCCGGACGATCCTCGAATTTGGTCAGAACACCGCCTTTATCGTACCCTACCACATCTATTCTGGTAACCTTGCCTTCTTCTGCCTTGAAATTGAAACTGGATTTCAGCTTAACCTGAATACCTTCAACATATACAAACAGAGAAGAGGAACCACGATAGACCATATAAATGGATAGCAAATGATTACCGGGCTGGATTGTGCCGTTGTAGATTTCAATACCTTCACTGCCATCCAGCGAACCATCCAGATTGATTTTACCGAAAATCGGCGCACCATCGAGATAGTAGGCTACACTTTCCAACTTGAAATTTTTGCCCATGGTGTTTTTATGCGTGATGACGGTTTTGCTGCCTGCAATAACTCCCTGCAGGATTGTTTCCTGCAAAAGCATCAGGCGGGCTTTGGAACGGAAGATCTTTTCTTTGAGGTGATTAACCTTTTCTTCAAGTTGTCGCAGTTGCAACTCGTATGCATGATCACCTGTCGACAGTGTTTCACCTTCTGCTTTTTCCCCGTTGCCGGACGCAGCCGATGTCGATGCAGATTCCTGCGCCAATGCCGGAGACATCATGCACATCATCATTGCTAACACTAAAAAAATCCGAACCCAAGTTGTCCGCATTTTCGATCCTCCCTGAAAAAATAAAAAAGGTCTCGCCCTACAGCATCGACCCGTCAAGAAATCTAACTTTGTATAAATTCTGATTGCCTATCTGATTTAACAAATACCACATTACGTGTCAACTCAATAAAACCAATAAAAAACATAGGCAAAACAAACAGATTCCCTGTTATTGTCCAAACAACACATAAGAAAACTTCTGAAAACACTTAAAACTGTATACCCCTGGTTATCCCTAAGGTCACCGAATTTTATATAATGATAGCTAATTATACTAATCTTAGCAAATTAATTCTCCAAGCATACACGATATCCAGTTACCTGAGACCCGGAATGTTTCAATAAATTCAATTTTTTCCATTCCCTACACGATAAACAATACAAACCTGCTAGTAATATCGGCCATACTGCGATTAGCTTTAGAAAATGAATGGCTTAATCAACAATATTTTAACCGACAGCACCTGCTTATATAAATACACCACTTGGTCAAGGGGTCAATACTAAAAGTTGACAAACCAGAACAAAGACCAGAGAATGTCCCGGTATTTTATTATTTTTTAAGAACAGAAAAGTACCGACAAAAATGAAAATAATCAAAGCAAAGGCTTTAAAATCAAAAGATAAAATCGCAATTGTGGCACCAGCGAGTCCCTTTTCAAGAGATCGTTTCGATAAAGGTTTAGAATTACTGGATAATATGGGTTTTAAACCCGTATATGACGATAGTATTTTTTCCACAGAAAACTATCTGGCCGGCACAGATACAAGAAGACTGGCCGAGCTTATGCGATATATTGAAGATCCTGATATCAAGGCCATTATGGCAGTCAGGGGTGGATATGGTTCCATGAGACTCTTTTCAGAGCTAAATTTCAGAAAAATTGCTCAAAATCCCAAAATATGGATGGGGTTTTCAGATATTTCTGCGCTAAATGCAGCAATCTATTGCAAAACAGGTCTGATTACCATTCACGGGCCACAACTGGTATCATTGCCGGATGCATCGAATGAAGTACGGACTCATTGGCTGAATCTGGTTTGTGATAAAACCAAGACGGGCGAAATCTTTTCCGGCAAATCAGAAACCCTGGTAGAAGGCTTTGCGGAAGGCAGGATAATTACCATTAATCTGGCCATGCTTTGCAGCCTGCTGGCAACGCCTTATCTACCTGATTTAACAGGACATATTCTTGCCATTGAAGACGTTGGGGAGTGGCCCTACCGCCTGGACAGAATGCTGACACAGCTTGAGCTTGCCGGTATTTTCAAAAAAATTAATGGTCTGGTGCTGGGACAATTTACCTTCCCAGAGAACGCTCCTCAAAACAGCCCACAGCAATTAAGGCAAAGAATAGAGGAACTTGCAAGCAAACATCAACTGCCCACAATCGCCAACTGCCCATTCGGTCATATTGATGACAATTATGCTCTTGCAAGCGGGGTAAAAGTTACCCTTGATGCCACATCCGGCAAACTGATACAGAATAAAGCAGCCATAAGCTGAACCAACTACAAGCTGAGACAGGAAAAGACGTATGACAATACAAAAAGCTGACACTCATATTCTAAAAGCTCTGAAAAAACAGGTTTGTTCCGGTGCACAACTACTGGTAACCCATCAGGGACAGATTGCCCATCAAGTGTCATACGGTGTTACAAGCTGGGAAAATGATGGCCAGGCCGTTACAAATGATACCATCTTCGATCTTGCCTCACTGACAAAACCACTGGCAACGGCCACAGCGATTGCCTTGCTGGTTCAGCGTGGCGAAATAGATCTGGATGATAAGATCGCAAAATATCTGCCCACCTTTGAAACTCAAGAGATAACTATTCGTCATTTTTTGCAACATAGCGCAGGTCTTCCGGACTGGAAACCCTATTTTGAATCGCTGAAAAACGAAGCCTCTCCCAAAGAAGCCATCTTTAAGGCTATTGCAAAAGAAAAAACCATCACCAAGCCTGGTCAGAAAACACTTTACAGCGATCTGGATTATATGATTCTGGGGCAACTGATTGAAAAGCTGAGCCAGAAAACTCTGGATCAATTCGTGGAGCAGGAAATATACGCGCCACTGGAAAACAAAAACCTGTTCTTTATGCCACTTGACAGTGACAAACGGGAAACAATTCTGAGGGAAAAACAATTTGTAGCCACCGAAGGTTGTCCCAGACGAGGCATGCTTTCAGCAAGTGTACATGACGATAACTGCTACTTTGCCGGCGGAGTAATGGGTCATGCCGGGCTTTTCGGTAACGCCGACGGAGTTTATCAGATACTGAAATTATGGCAAAAAGCACTTAGAGGAGAATCCGAGCTTTTGAGCAAAAAGACTGCCCAGCGTTTTGTATTTCCCAATCAGACACCGGCTTTGTCAAGCTATGTATTGGGATGGGACAGACCAACCTGGAAACAATCCACCGCCGGAAAATACATCTCGCCACACTCCATTGGACATCTGGGTTTTACCGGAACTTCCTGCTGGCTGGATTTTGAAAAGGATATTGCCATAATTCTGCTAACCAACAGGGTACATCCGTCAAGAGATAAAAATGCTCAAGCCATCAAGGATCTGCGTATAAAAGTACATACGGAAATTTACCAGGCACTTGGTGCCACCCATAAAGGGCCGTTTACCGAACTTCCCACACCTGCCGAAACAAAACACATTCACCTGACAGCGGTGGCCGGAACCGGCATGGGCTCTTTAGCTGGCATGTTAAAAAGCGCGGGCTACGACGTCACGGGTTCGGATCAGGCCATCTACCCGCCCATGTCCACCCTTCTTGAGAATCAGCAGATCAAGGTCAAGCAACCTTTCGCAGCAGAAAATCTGGCCGATAATCCCGATTTGGTAGTGGTGGGTAATGTCTGCACCAGAGATCACACTGAAGTTGTGGAAATCAAAAGACGCAATTTGCCACACGATTCACTGCCCGGAGTGCTGGAGAAATTTTTTCTGGCCGACAAACAGCCACTGGTTGTAACAGGCACCCACGGAAAGACCACTACCAGCTCCATGCTTAGCTGGCTGCTGGAAAGCGCAGGTTACGACCCCGGTTTTATGATCGGCGGTCTGGTGCAAAATTTCGACAGCAATTATAAACTTGGCAAAGGCCCCTATTTTGTGGTTGAAGGCGACGAATATGACTCGGCCTATTTCGATAAATATCCCAAATTCATGCACTACAAGCCTTTTGGTGCAATCATCACCAGTATCGAATTCGACCATGCCGATATTTTTGACACACTGGAAGAAATCGAACAGCATTTCTGTGAATTTGTAAAACTGATTCCACCTACAGGTTGCCTGGTGGCCTGCTGGGATTATGAGACGGTACGAAATGCCACCAAATATGCCAACTGCAAGGTCTTGAGTTACGGCTCACATCCGGATGCAGAATGGCGCGCAGCTGTTCTAGTTGAAAATGAAAACGGCTGTGAATTTGTCATTACCCAAAACAACGCCCCGCAGGTCAACATCAGTTTACCAATGTCCGGCAGACACAATATCGACAACGCCCTTGCAGCCGCCGTCTTATTGCTGGAATTCGGCTATCCGGTTCAGGCACTGCACAAAGCATTTGCCAACTTCAAAGGCATCGCCCGCAGACAGCAAGTCAAGGGTATCGAAAACGGTGTCAGAATCATCGACGACTTTGCCCATCACCCAACCGCAGTGAGACTAACGCTGGATGGCCTTAGAAAACGTTATCCCAAAGGAAAACTTCTGGTAGCCTTCGACCCCAGAACCAACACCTCAAGCAGAAATGTTTTCCAGCAGGAATTTGCCGAAAGTTTTAAAGCAGCCGACATGGTCTGGGTAGGCGACCCCTCACGAATGGATCGCATAGCAAAAGAAGAACGCATGGACGTAGACAAACTGGCTCATGATCTTGAATTAGCCGGGCAACATGGAAAACATCTTTCCGATATGGATCAGATGGCTAAAGATATTATTAAAAATGCAGAATCGGGCGACACCATTGCGGTTCTTTCAAACGGAAGTTTTGCTGGTATACACGGAAAGCTGCTTGAAGGATTGCGGAAATAGTTTTGAACAAAAAGCATACAGCACAAAGTTAGTCAACATCACGAACACAGCGCACATGCCTGTAACCGCGTTTTAACTCTGTGCCAGTAACTTCGCCACTATAATAACTTGCAACCCATGCACCTCTGATAAATGATTTGTCAACTTTGGTAGCAGACCAATATTTGGAACAGGAACCTTCCAGTTCTTCTGGCCAATAACAACCATTATCAGGGCCACCGCCCAGTGGACAATTGCCACAGTATTCATATTGCGTTTTGGTTTCGCACAATAACGTACTGCAATCTCCCTTGCAGCTATTGGTGGTTTCTTCTGCCGGACAACCGCGATACAGCGAACGAAGTTCATATATGGTGGGTAAACGCCAGTCGTCGTATCCTCCCAGAGTCAGTTCCTGACAATATTGCTTGGCCTGTTTCCAGTTCATTGTTCCCGCACAAGACGAGAGCAAGATACTTACAAGAAACAAACTAAAGATCATGAAAACAGTGAAACACAAATTTTTCATAATAAAACCTCCAAGGAATATATCATTGGCACGGTGCCTTAACTATAACTCTGACAAATTTTTACACAGCGATAACTCGTTATTTCAGACATTAATTTGGCGGAACAACCTGCCACATCAAACCACGTTGCTTATCAACCCAGGTCTGCCCGGTGTAATCCTTTTCAGTAGTTAGCACATCGGCAACTTTCAACTCACGGCCTTCATTGATCTCTATCTCAAGCATGAACTGACCTTGATCGCTAACTACAATCAGGTTATGCTTTCCCATTAACAGCCGTGTCTTGAATGGTGTCAAACCCATTTCCAGTTTGTCTATATAAACCTTGGCACCAGAAACAGGGCTGCGCTTTCCATCAAGTTCGGAGTATGCCTCAACTTTCAGCAAACCCATCTTTCCGGTTAAGTTGGCCTCCAGAATCTCCGCCCGATTCTTTTCAACATCAATCAGTTTCTTGAAATCGTTGTGTGCATACAAACGCAAAACAACCTCGCGTCCACCCACTGCAAGCGGGCTGATTTTTGCCGGCGTAGTTTTTCCTGTATCTTTGCCGTCAATAATTATGCTGGCACCGTCCGGTTTGCTGACAATACTGATAGAGCCGAAATTTGCTTCCAGCCTTTCTTTCAATTCAATCGTTTTTCCATCACCAAGTTTAAACGAGATGTTTTTAGACAAATACATTTCTTTTTTCAAAGACAACTCGTATTGACCCGCTTTTTTCATGGGAAAAGTAAAAGGTGTAACACTACTGGTAGGTTCTCCGTCGAGCCATATTTCCGCACCTTCCGGTGAACTGGCGACCTTTAAAATTCCGTAATTCGGCCCCAGCTTCATCTCTAGCTTGGCTCCTGCCTGAGTCAGCCTGACACTCTTTTTAGCAGGAATCCACAAGGCCCCGGATTTAACCATAATGACATACTTGCCAATCATCATTTCCTTGATAAACGGTGTCTGTCCCATCTCTTTGCCGTTGACGAAGACGGTGGCACCTGCTGGTTCACTTTTTACCACAAGGTAACCCTGTTTGTCTTCGATGGGATTTTTAATTTCACTTCCATCATCATCGAAATTATTCCGAAAGGTTGTAACATTCACCGCATCACCGGCATCTTCAATAGCCTTGACAGTAACAACCTGTGACAAAAGCCTTTTCACTGCCAGCCTAACAGCCAGACTCAAGGATGCCTTGTCCTCCTGAAAACCATTACCCTTGTATGGTTCCTGTGCGCTGGCCTTGATACAACCGTCCTTTTCAAGTTGCAGGGAGAGATAACGTTCACCTGTCATATCTCCGGTTAAACGGATACGCAGATTACTGTTAGCTGGGAAGTTATTCATACAAACATCTTTGTGAGTTTTAGGTATAAAAGAACGCGATTCACTGATGATATCAAACTTGCTCAGCTTCTTTACCTCAGACACCACTTCGTCCCTGACCCAGACCGGATTGGAAGCAATGGCATATTTGTCACCTACCACCTGTACCTGATCCACTTCCATTTTGTAGGTGGTCTGGCGAAAATAGTTTTCGATGGCATTCTCAACCGATTTTACCCGGTGGGAGCGCATGGCAATATTGCCCTCCCACGAAAACAGCAGAGAGGTTGGCAACTCATTGACTTCATATTTTCTCTGGAAAACTCCGTCCGTGTCACAGATGCTTAAATCCGGTGACCACTCCAATGGCTTTGAACACAAACCTTCATCAGCAGAAACCACAATGAATCTCAAACCGTTTTTTCTGTATTTATCGTGCAGCTTTTTCCACTTGGGTACCGCCTTCATACAGGGTATACATGAACTGGAATAGAACTCCACTACCAGCAATTTAACACCGGGACGAGCCAGTTCTGCTTCTATGTCTAAAGTTGTTTCAGATGCGTATGCCGTGTTTGCCAAGATAAACATCAGCAAAAACATGCATAAAACACCAATTTTCCTCGTCAACATCGCCAGAGATCCCCTTTCAAATAACAGCATTTTCATGAGGCTTCAAATCAAAACTATGGACAGAATATAACACAGCAAACCTTTTTTTCAATACTTTTTAAAGTACGACAAAAGCTATCGATCCAAGCTATACCCCACCCCAACTTGTCCTCAGTTTGAGGAAAAGACCGTGTTCACACACAAACTATCTAATGCACTTAATACGCGCATATCCATGAACAGTGCCAGTGCTTACTTTGCCTTTAAAATAATTCAGGACAAAAAGATTATTTTCAATTGAAGGAATCAGCGAAGAAGAAAAATATGTCGACTGACTTTCTACACAATCAGAACTCATTTCTTTCGGCCAGTAACAGCCATCCGGCCCGCCATCGTCAGTGCATTCGGCAGGACTACATGAACCTGTTGACAGACAACCCGGATTAACCAGATCCAAACAAACGTCCATATAACCCAAGTTGCAAGCTGAACAAATATCCCAAACTCCGCAGGAGCCACCGAGTTCGATATCGTCACAATTACGCACCAGCGAACGCAATTCGCT
>Ga0070728_10003374_pt1 | contig 17726 bp, 12 predicted proteins | sample tdDd471_FD_66723 | JGI IMG/M metagenome (GOLD analysis project Ga0070728, IMG submission 66723) | Marine sediment microbial communities from the Atlantic coast under amendment with organic carbon and nitrate - tdDd47.1 | ecosystem: Environmental > Aquatic > Marine > Coastal > Sediment | place... | reverse complement strand
GTTCGATTCCGGGTCGCGCCTCCAGCTACTAATCCGGAGTAGCTCAGCGGTAGAGCAGCCGGCTGTTAACCGGCTGGTCGGGGGTTCGAATCCCTCCTCCGGAGCCAATTGATAAAAAGCGGTCTGCTTAGGCGGGCCGCTTTTTTCTTTTCCTGGCCACTGAAACAGAGATGCTTTAGGCGATTTTTTCCTTGGGGAAAGAGAAAGTGAAGGCCGAGCCGCTTTCCTCGCTGCTCGTTAAGGAAAACTCACCGCCCATTGCCTGGGCCAGCTGACGGACCATGAAAAGATCGAGTCCAGCGCTCACCTCGGTGCGATAAAGCCAAGACTGCGCCGGTGAAAACGGCTCTTCCAAGGCGATTCGCATTTCCGCCTCACGCATCACCATAGCCGGATTCTCAATCGTAACCGCCAAACCGCCCTCAAGGCTCTGCGCCATAATCGTTATACATCCACCGGGTGAAGCGCGACGAATGGCGTGAAGCAGGACCGAAGCGAGCATTTGCTCAAGTCGATTTTTATCTAGGTAGAGCCTGGGCAGCGACGCCATATCGTCTTGCCTAATCTCAATGGCATTTTCTTCGGCGCGACTCGATAACTGGAGAACCACATCTGCCACCAGTGGGGCGAGATCAAACATCTCTTCCTTCAACTCCAGAATTCCGCCACCCAAAGCGGTCAGGTCGGCAAATCCGCCAATCATATCGAGCAACCGTTTACCGGAAGCGTAGATTCCATCGGCATATTCCTGATAGCGCTCATTCTGAAGCGGGCCATAGAGTTCGCTTTGCATGGATTCGGAGAAACCGGCGATAACGTTGAGCGCGGTTCGCAACTCGTGACTGACGTTCCTCAAGACTTGCGTTTTCGCAGCACTATCCTGTAGAGCTTGCGCCTCCGATTGACGCAGGGCCATTTCAATTTTCTTACGCTCTTGAATCTCCAGAGATAATTCCTGGGTTCGTTCATCAACCCGCTGCTCAAGTTCCTCATAGCTACGCTTGAGGTCACTCTCGACCCTGCGTCGCTCGGTAATATCCTCAGCCGTTCCCCGAACACCGCAGAATGCGCCCGTATTGGGATCATAAACCGGCAAACCGCTAATCAGAAAAGAACGGTCCTGCCCCCCCCTATCCTTGGTCGAAAACTCCACATCGCGAAACGGTGAGCGCCACCGCGGCTCGGAATTGCTGCCATCCCAGGCGGTAAAAGCACCCAACTCCGTAAAGGTTTGCCCCTCCACCTGAAAAGGGTGCAAGCCGAGAAGTTCGAAAATCCGGTGCGAAACATAGGTCAGACGAAGGTGCTCGTCCGTCTCCCAAACCCAATCGGAAACCAGACGCGTAATATCATCCAATCTTCGCTGAAGATCGGTTATTTTTATTGCAGAATCAGTTACTTGTTCTTTTTCCGACACGAACTACCGATCCACCTCCAACTGCCGGATAGCGGCCAAGTACTCCATGTCCCTCTGCCAGGCCTTGAGTACCTTTATCGCCGCCTCGCTGCTCATCCGTTCGTAGAGATTGAGCACCTGCTTCGCTTCGCCCTTGATATCGCCGCCCTCGCCCGGTCGTGCTTTGCGGCTTAACTTGAAAAGCTCCTCAAATTCATCATTGGAAATTTCAAGCGCCTTGCAAGCAATGGCCAACCCTTCGCCGCCCGGCTCGAACAAAATACGTAACACCAAGGTTTCCCTCAATTGCGAACGGCGACAAAAAAGTGAAACAAAAAGTGGAATTTCGCCCTGGCGAAGGGCCTTGACCAGCATGCTGTTGGTCACCATTCCTTCCTTTTCCAGACTCGCAGCCAGTTCAGCAGTTGGAGAAAGCTCTTTGTCTTTTGTTTCTCCCGTAGCGCTTTCCCGGGCTACTTCTTCCATGAGGTCGTCGATGGTTGCATCATCAAGCTTGTAATTCTGAATAATGAACTGACGCATGGCCGCCGAAACCCAAAGGAACATGCGCTTAGCAAGGGCCGGATTGAGGTCGTCACGATGTAGAATGGGCTCACGGAAGCTATCGACCCGCCGCGATTGTTCGACCAGATAGGCCATCGTCTTGCTCGAAATTACGGCACTCGAATTCTTGAGCAGGGTGCGGATAACATTTTCCTCACCCGTCTCGACCAAAGCGTCGGAAACCTGCTCACTAAGATTTTCCCGAATAGCGACCGCCAACTGATGTTCCAGGGTCCGATGCCGAATGACCTCGATCAGGTCCATATCCCTCAGCACCTTGCTTTTGCTGAGCAACGGATAGGCGACATCGATCTCATCATTTACGAGAATATTGACCAACTCAACCGGCACCTCGCCCACTTGGGCCAAACGCTCACTTAACTTCTTGCGGATCGTCAGCTCAACTTCCTTCACCATATTGTGGAGAATATCGAACATCAGAGCCCTTTCGCGGTCGGTCAGGGTCTCCGCCTTATCTTCAAACAAATCAGAAATGGTTGAGGCTAGGGTATTGCGGCTTTCAGTCGACTTTTGCCGGGCCAAACTGAGGAGATAGTCGCTGTCTATGTTATTAGTGCTTTGTTTTGACACAGTAAATCTTATCTCTATTTGAACTCAATCAAACCAAGCCACACCTTATAGAATCCAAACGGAAGCGTCTATCGGTAAGAGAAAAAACTATACGGATGGTTAACCATTCAACCGGCGCGCGAGGGCTGTAGCATTCCGCATGGCCACGCAATAGATGGAAAGCTGTGGATTGGCCCCAACGCTGGTTGGGAAGACCGAGCCATCCATAACCGACAGATTGTCGAGGTGACGATAACTCCCCAGGGTATCAAGCAAGGAGGTTCGGCTATCCCCCCCCATTGGGCATCCTCCCATCACATGGGCCGACCCGAGATACACCTTGAGAATTTCCATAGGCAGAGCCCGAATCGCAGCCTGCGCTTCTGCCCAGCTTTTATAACGCTTGGCTTCCGTGTGCAGCGGTAGAACCTCCTCGGCCCCGGCGGCAAACTGCATTTCAGCCAAGCTCAAATAAGCGCGCCTAAACCCGTCCCACATCGCATCCGAGACCGGATAATCGATAATGGGACTGCCATCGTCATGCAAGGTGACGGTGCCGCCGATGCTTTCCGGGTGGAAACCATCACGCATTAAGGCGATACAGGCGTTCATATAAGGTAGCCGCGCCATCAATTCAGCATGCGCCAGCCCATGGGTTTTCATCACTGTCGCACTCAACTGCGGAAACAATGGCGGCACCTCGAGCTTGTAGCCAATTTCTCCACCCGCGCCGTCAGACCAAAGGAAATGATCACTATAGAGCGACTGAGGCGCACCATGGAAAGGCTCTACCAATTCAGGCATCAACGCTACAGAAATATTAACCGGATGAAGGAATGTCCGCTTACCAAGCAAATCATCCGGATCGGGAGCCTTGCTCCTTAACAACAAAGCAGGCGTTCCGATGGCGCCGCCCGCAAGCACAAAATGTCTGGCGTTTACCGAAATACGTTTTCCGGTTGGTAACCGTCCTTCCCCGTCAAGCGCCATAGCTTCCAGGCCAATGACTTTCCCCCCTCGATGCAGAAACCTTTCGGCCCGCGCCCGATAAACCAGAACACCCCCCAGGTCGAGCACAGCGGGAACCGTAGTAACCAGCATGGAGCGCTTGGCGTTGACCGGGCAGCCCATGCCGCAATATCCCAAATTCTGGCAGCGGCGCACGTTGCGTCGAATAACGCCCCAGTGCCAGCCTAGTTTTTCGGCTCCCCGCCGAACCACATCGTTATTTTCATTGGGATCACCGGTCCAGGGCGCAATGTCGAGCCGACGCTCCACTTCCTGAAACCAAGGGGCAAGCTTTGAAGGCGTATATTCCTCCAATCCCCAATGAGCCCTCCAGTGAGCAAGAGTATTGGCCGGAGTTCGGAAGCTGGTTGTCCAGTTGACCACCGTGGCGCCACCGACGGCCTTGCCTTGCAGGATGTTGATTGCGCTGTCCTTGGTCTTACGCGCGGCATTTTCCTGATAAAGATCGCGAAAGGCGTCGCTCTCCCGGAGCGAAAAGTCCCGGTTGGTAAAGTATCCGCCCTCCTCAAGCATCACGACCTTCAACCCACTAGCCGCCAAAATTTTGGCGGCAAAACCGCCGCCTGCGCCCGTCCCGACCACAGCCACATCGGCTTCCAGGGTGACATCATCGCTTAAGGCCGAAGCATCGATAACCTTGCGTGTCCTCATGCAGGATCTTCCCCTATCGGACGTTCCACATCGGGCGGCCCGGCATAGCCGATACGCCCCCAGGAATCAGACTCGCCATACCAAGCAGAGGTTATCATCTCATGGAGTGCAGCATAGGCGCTGCGCAGTTGCGGGATGGAGCTGTCACGCCAACGGCCGAGAAAGGCATCCAGATCGTATTCTGTCGCCGTCTCCCACGGCGACCAGACCCGGGCCAGCAGCGCCCGCACCGGCGCCATATCCATCAAGTTCAACAACAATCTGAGTTCGCCCTTGATGTAAGGAGCCAATCGATCAAGAGAGCCGTCAATGCGGCGAATTATTTCCGCCATATCCTCAGACCCAAAGGTCGCAGGGAGGGCTCCCGCTAGGACAATGGGAATCAACGCTGTTAAAATGGTCACATCACCGGGTTCCAGGAACCGCAGCTCGGACGATGGTATATCCACAGACGCCCAGGCATCGGCAAATGGCAAAGCGGTCAGCGATGAAGCCGACAAAGCAACCGGTGCTGCGGCCCCCAATTTCAGAAAGCTGCGGCGGTTGAGGTCGGGCAAAGATGGAAAAAGCGGCTTCCGGTGGTTCGTCATCAGTTTCTAGCGGCCGATCAGGATTTTTAGCATCAGGTTGGCGATCTTGCCGTAAGGCGGATAGAGCATAGCGGTCCCGGCCCATTTTGACTGGAAAAAAACCGGCTTTTTCTTGGAAAAAGTTTCGAACCCTTCAAACCCGTGATAATGCCCCATGCCGCTCGGTCCCACCCCACCAAAAGGCAAATCATCCTGAGCCACATGCAACACCGTATCGTTAATCGTGACGCCGCCGGATATGGTCTCATCGAGCACCTTCTCCACATTGGCTTTGTTCTCATCGAAATAGTAAAGCGCCAAGGGCCGGGGCCGTTCGTTGACGTAACGGATAGCCTCATCCAGCGTCTGATAAGGAACGATGGGCAGAAGCGGTCCGAAAATTTCTTCCTGCATCACCCGCATGGTCCCATCCACACCGATTAAAACGGTCGGTGGAATTTTGCGGCCCGTCGGCTTGAAGGTTTCCTCCGCCGGGTTGACCTCCATGATGATCGCCCCTTTGTTCTTCGCGTCCTCAACAAGCTCTTTCAAGCGGTCGTAGTGACGTTGACTGACGATGGAGGAATAATCGCCATTCCCCTCAAAGGACGGATAATGCTCACCGGCAATCCGCGCAAACGCCGCCGTCACATCATCGATGCTTCCGGCGGGAACAAGCAGATAATCAGGCGCGATACAGGTCTGCCCAGCGTTCAGCAGTTTGCCGATTACGATCTTTTGCACCGCCTTATCGATGGGAAAACCTTCGGAAAGAATAGCCGGAGACTTGCCGCCCAATTCAAGCGTCACAGGCGTCAGGTTTTCAGCCGCGGCCCGCATCACATATCGGCCGACCTGAGTCGACCCGGTAAAGAACAGATGATCGAACGGCAATCTCGAAAAAGCTTCGGCGAGATCGGGGCCGCCTTCAACCACATGAACCAGCTCTTCATCGAAGGCCTCAGCCAGCAACTTTGCAGTCAGGGCCGACGTCCGCGGCGTATACTCGGAAGGCTTAACCATAACGCGATTGCCAGCCGCCAGAGCCGCCGCCAAAGGGTCGAAAGCGAGGAACAACGGGTAGTTCCAGGGTACGATCACGCCGACCACCCCCAGAGGCTGATACTGAATCCGCGCTTTAGCCGGTTTGAACACCCAGGAAACCGCTCGCCCCTTCGGCCGCATCCAGCGCCTCAGGTTCTTGCGCATATGCTTGATGCTCGAAACACTGGCGAAAACCTCGGCCATCAAAGTTTCATGGCGGGACCGACAACCGAAATCTTCATTCAAGGCTTCCACAAAAGCATCTTTGTTGTCGATCAGCAAACGCTTCAGACGGTCCAGACTCTCCAGCCGCGCATTCAGCGCAGGACCGCGTCCGTGACGGGTTGCGCCCCGCATCCGATCAAAGACGGACTTCATTCGCTCCGCACCAGGCACATCCAGAGAGGCGGTCCGTTCCGTATCCATCATTTCGCTCCCAATCTCCGCCCGGCGGCTCGTCCGATGAAGCGCAAACGCTCCTGCCAGGGCAAGCGCCAGAAGTTGGTGGTGACGACACCTTTGGTAAAGAAGGTTTTGTGGGAATAATCAATCGCCACATCAACCATAACCGGCCTGCCGCTCCGACCGATTTCCAAAGCTTCCCGAGCAATGGCTTTTAAATCGTCACCGCCGTTCATCGCCAGAAAAGCGCTATTGGTCGCTTCGGCAAGTTTTTGCACCTCAAATTCAGGCAAGGCCGCACAAGTCTTACGGGCCAGCGCAATATTTTGGAACTGCGCAATTTGCGCCAACTCCTTGTCGCGCAGAACGAAGGTCACCACGCCGAGCCCATAATTGGCCGCCGTCAGGCCTTCGAGCCCGGTCATCAGCAAAGCGCCATCGCCTGCAAAGGCGATCACGTCACGGTTCGGGTTGGCCGCCTTGGCCCCAATGGCGGCGGGCACGGCATAGCCCATGCAGGAATAATCCACCGGCGCAAGAAACCGGCCCGGCTTTTTCAGCCGCAGGTGCTCCATAGCAAGGAAAGTGCCATTGCCGCTGTCGGTGGTATAAATGGCATCTTCTGCCGCAGCCTCCTCAACGGCGGCAAAAAAAGCGGCAGGTGGCACCCGCCCATCGCTTGTCTGTTTTCTCCGCGCAGTCAAAATAGTCGCATGCCCCTTGGCGATGGCTTCCCGGTCATTCCGAACCGCTACGCCTTCTCCAAGCTTCTCCCTTAAGGCTGAAAGAAAGACCGCTGCATCGGCTTCTATGGCGAGCTTCGCCGGGTAGTTCTTGTTGAACACTTCGGGCTCGATATCCACATGGATCATGTTCTCCGGCGCGTCCATTCCGTAGCTTCCCGTCGCCACTTCACCGAACCGGCAACCGATGGCCAACAGGCAGTCGCTGGCCTTGGAGATTTCACGCACGAACTTAGGCGCTGATTTTCCGAACCCGTTCCATAACCAGAGAGGATGATCTTCGGGAAAAACGCCTTTTCCTTGAAGGGTCGTCGCCACCGGCGCTCCCAGACGCTCAGCCACGGCCATAAGCTCGTCCAAAGCATCCCGCGCACCGTTGCCCACATAGATCATCGGCCGTTTTGCGCCTTTGAGCAACGCAGCAGCCTGATTAAGCAAATCGCCTGCCGGAGCGGGCCTGCGCATTCCCCCTCCCCGATAGGGCGTTTGCTCTACATTTTGAACCAGCATGTAGTAATTGGCCGGGATTTCTACGGCGACGGGACCAGGCGCGCCGTCTTTCGCCAAGTCGAAGGCCTCTCGAACGGTTTTGTAAAGGCTGCTCGGCTCTTCAACCTTGAAGGTCGCCTTGGTGACCGGCTTGAGCATCGCCAGTTGATCGACGTCATGCAACTGATAAGCCGCACCTGTATCGTTGCGAATTCCTGCGGTCAGGACGACCAAAGGAATGGTGTCCATGAATGATTCCGCCACTCCGGAAAGACAATGACTGACCCCCGCTCCAGGCACCACATTGACCACACCGACACTTTTCGAACTCCGCGATACCGCATCGGCCATAAAAGAGGCCGACTGCTCATCGGTCACCAGTACGGGCGTCACTTTGTCCGACTGGGCCATAGCGTCATAAAGCTCGATATTATGGGTGCCAGGAATACCGAAGGCTAAAGTAGCACCAGCATCCTCCAGCGCCTGAACGACGATTTCCGATCCGCGTTTCTTCATAGAACCGCTCTCCCTGCCTTTATTTTCAGGCTTGTGCTTATCCTGCCTTAGAGATGGCGACACAACAAGCGCCGCCCAATTAACGATTAGGTTAACACAATGCCGAAAACGTAAACAAGTCGGGAGCCGTGGATAAAAAAAGCCCCCGCACACTAGGTCGGGGGCTTGAAGAGGGAGGAACGTTAGAGAACGTCTGCCAATAGAGATAGGGAGCGCGCCAGCTGCAAACAAGAATTAAAATTACTTTTTTTCTAAAAAATATGACAGCCTGTTATTTCTGTTTTATTTCAAACAGATAACTTAATCATCATCTTCCAAGTCGGCCAACATGGGAGCATTTTTTTCAATATTCTTAATTTTATCGAGGCCCTGGCGCATCTCGGCCATGATAAACTCGGCTTTCTTAATCGGACCGCCCATATCCTTCTTGGGGAACATCCGCTGCCAATGGTCCATTTTGACCCACAAGGCGCAGAGAATGCCACCGGTGGTGACATGATAGTTCTTAATCAGACTTTCAACTTTCCGAAAACGCGTTGCGCTGATGTCGTTCCACATTTCCGAAGTGCTGCGGTCGAAGTTTTCGAACCGGCCTGAAATTTCCGCCGTTAGATTGTTGAGCGTCGCTTCCACCGTTTCACAGGTCTTCATCAAATGACGGTCCTGCTTAAGCTGCCAATTATCCTTAATCTCCCGCATGGAGGTAATGAAGTTCTCGATCAATGGCTCAATGGTATCGAGACACTGGCGGTAGTAGGACAACGAGAGAAAAATATCGCCATAATCCTCAAGGAATTGGGGCACTTCATAAACATCGATCCCCAGCCCTTCGGCCATGAGCCTTAAAGACTCCATAGCCTTGCCTTTGTCGGGATACTTGAACAGCCTGAGAATATCCTCGAAGTCGTCCACCTGAACGTCGGTTCCGCCATAGATCCGTGTGATTAGCGGGCGGGTGAAAGTCGTCATATAACGATTCAGCTCTTCCTGCTTGGCCTGGGAAAGCTGCAGATCATTGATATCGTTGATCTGCACACCGGCGCGTCGCAACGACATACGCAAACTATAAACATCGTAGCTGGGCAGAAGAGAAAGCTGCATCAAAAGGCTGCGGTCCGGGTAATCGGCCGTTTCGGGCCATTCGAAAAGATGCCCGAGTTCGGTGATGTAGAATTGGCCGCTGCCCATGTCATCGTCGTGAAATACCTCCACGACAGACTCAAGGCGCATGTTCTTGATCATTCGCGCCGTGCGCAGAGGTTTGGTTTCCAGCGGGACGAGAGAAAGCGGCAAAGCGTAGAGCGCATCCCGATCATCTTCAAGCGGCAAGGGCTTGAGGGTTGTTTCCTCACTGCCAAAATCAATTTCAAGCTTGTCGTTCAAAGCGTACCCACCAAGAAGTATCAACCTGTCTCCTTTTATGGAGGCAAGCTATTTTATATTTTGTTAGCACGGTTGGAGTTCCGAGAAAAAGTTACTTACTGGTCATCACCCAGACACCATCCCAAGCCCCCCCTGGATGCTCTTCAATCAGGTGTTCACAGCGGCCGATGTAGGTTTCGGCCAATTTATCCTCGGCATTCACCTTGAGGACCTGTTTGAAAGACTTGATCGCCTTTTCGAACTCACCGGCATGATAGAGTTCACGGCCCGATTTGAAGTAGTTGAGCCCGTCGATCAGGTTGGGGTAAGATTCTTCGTTGTGGAAATCCATAACCTCATAGACCCGAACCGGCTTGGTTTTCCCTTTTACGATCACATCGTCCACATCGCGAATTCGGTAGGTCCCTTTGAGCTTTCCGTAAGTGTTTTCGCTGATCAGCAGTTTGGCGTTGTATTGCTTACAGGCACTTTCAAGACGCGCCGCCAGGTTCACGCCGTCGCCAATCACCGTATAGTCCATACGCTTTGGGGACCCGATGTTCCCCGAAACCACCGCATCGGTGTTCAGACCGATTCCGATATTGACCGGATGCACATCACGCTTGAGACGGTCGGCATTGAACTCCTGCAAAACCGTGAGCATGGAAATGGCCGAGCGCATGGCGCGGTCTTCATCGTCGCCATGAGCGATGGGAATACCGAAGGCGGCCATGATGGCGTCACCGATAAACTTGTCGAGCATCCCCTCTTCTTCGGTGATGCAATCCACCATTAACGTAAAATATTCGTTGAGTAGACTGACCGTTCCCTGCGCGCCCAACTCTTCGGTCAGGGTAGTAAAGCTGCGGATATCGGAGAAGAGGATGGTCGCTTCAGTGCTCGCACCACCCAAAATTTCCTCACCACTGCCCAGCAACTGATCGGCCAAAGCCGGGTCCATATAACGCGCCATGGTCGACTTGACCCGTTTTTCCGAGCTGATGTCTTCGATCATCAGCATGGTCCCGAGCTTTTTCTTTTCTTCATCGAATAAAGGCAACACCGTCAGGTTAACCGACAGGTCTTCCTCACCTTTGAGACTGGCGTCCATAAAATTTGCGGACTCAAGGGTTTCATCAACCCGGTCGATTTTTTCAATCAGCCAGGCGTTTTGCTCAACGAAAAACTCTTCCGCCTGCTTTTCGAGAATATCTTCCGGCTCAACATTAAACAGCCTGAGACCGGCCGCGTTGCAGGTAACAATCTTGCGCTCTTCGTCCATGGTGATCACGCCGTTGGACATACTTTCGAGCATGCTTTCGTTATAGTTTTTCATCGCCTGAACGTCGGCGAAGAGCTTGGCGTTTTCGAGGCCAATGGACACTTGAGCGGTAAAGGCCTTGAGCCGGGATTCATCTTCTTCGGTAAAGGGACCGCCACGCTTATTGAGCACCTGCGTCACACCGATGGTCTTGCCTTCCTTATTGATCACCGGAACGCAAAGGATGGAGCGCGTGAAGAAGCCTGTTTGCTTATCGAACGCCGGGTTGAACCGCAGGTCGGCGTAAGCATGGGGAATATTGACCGTTTCCGATGAGGTAAAAACCGCCCCGGCAATGCCCAGATGGTTGGGGAAACGAATTTGGGTGGTTTCCAACCCCTCGCCCACCTGCGACCACAGCTCATTGGTCTTCTCATCATTGAGAAACAAGGTGGAGCGGTCGGCGTTGAGCATCCGGGTGGCTTCGCTCATCACTTTGCGTAACAGTTCCTTCAGATCGATTTCCGACGTCAGGTCGGCGACGATATCGAGAAACTCAAGCTCTTGCATACGGGAGCGCTGCATATCTTCGGCGTACTGCGCGCTTTGCAAGGTAATGGCGGCCTGGGTGGTTATCGCCTGGAGGACCGACTGATCCTCCTTTGTAAACCGCGCATCCTTCAACTTGTTGAGCATCTGGGCGACGCCAATGATCTCACCCTTCACCGTCCTGATGGGAACGCAGAGGATGTTGCGGGTCGTAAAGCCGGTGGTTTTATCGACCGTGTGATTGAAACGGTCGTCTTCATAAGCGTCTTCGATAATTTCAGGCTCGCCCGTCGAAAAGACGGCGCCGGCAATCCCGCTGTTATTGAGCAACCTGATTTCCCGACGGTGGGTGCCCATCGCAACCCGGGAATAGAGTTCACCGGTTTGGGGGTCGTTTAAAAAAAGCGTTCCGCGTTCGGACTTGGTTTCTCGGGCGGCAATCTCCACCAGAGTTTCCAGCACTTCTTCAAGCGTTTCAATCCCGGCGACAGTGTGAGAAACATCGAGCAACATTTCCGCCCGGCGTAGACGCTTCGCCTCTTCGCGCACCAGCGCCTGGGCTGCTTTCTTCGCGTTGGCGGCCTCCCGTTTCTTTTTAGCGACGCTAGCTTCCACCGTTCCCCTCCAACTGATCTCTCAAGCCCGCAATCGTGTCTTGCAATTGCTTCAGTTCATCCCGTTGCTCACGAGCCATACGTTGTATTTTGGCATCCGCATCGGCGCGTTCCAGTTCCATTTGTTCACGCAGCGCGGAAATTGTTTTTGTTAGTTCATCCGCCTCGGCGCGCGCCTCGACAACCGCCTGCTGAACCCGTTGATCGGCATCGAAGCGGACTTTTTCCAACTCATCACGCAGGGCCTGGGCCGTATCCTTCAATTGCGCCGCCTCTTTATTACCCTCCGAAACAGCCGACCCGACCGCCTGCTCACCTTCCAAGCGTAGATGTTCCAACTGGTCGCGCAAGGCCTGGGCCGTATCCTTCAGTTGGGCGACTTCCTTTGCCCCTTCAGCCATGGCTTTCTGGACGGCCTGCTCGCTGTTGAATTTTTCTTGCTCCAAGCGGTCCCGCAAGGTCGCAATGGTGTCGCGAAGCTGCCGATTTTCACCCTCGATCGCATAAACCTTTTCACGGTCCATCTCGGTCTCGACCACGCGCCCGGCCATTTTTTCGTCCCAAATTTATCAGAGGCACCATAAACAGAGTGCCGTTTCGTCCCATAACCTAACGATGACAGTCACTTAGAGGGTTTGTCAACGAGATGCGGCGGGTTTTTTATTTCGTTAAAGGTAAGATTAGGCCAGCCAAGCGGCATCGTCGATCATAAATTGAGCCGTTTCAGTGCCCTGCCATCGGTTGATCCGCAATCGCCCGGCAATATGCAACGGCGCACCGGAATGCTTCAAAAGCGCCTCGCCAATTCCGCTTTCCATGGCGCGAAAAGCAATTGCTTTCAGCCGCCCGCCATCGGGACCGGTGAGTGCGCAACTGACATGCGCCTGATCTTTACCCACGGGGCGAGCGTCCATAATTCTCGCCCCCGAAATGGCGAAGCGAGGCTCTGGATTGCCCGCACCGTAGGGAGCCAAGGCATCCAATTGCTTTACCAACTCGACAGACACGCCCTTGACTGTCACCACGCCATCCAATTTGAGGGTTGGTACGATTTTCTGTTCGGCAATGCGAGCGGCGAAGCGTTCGGCAAGAAACGCCCTGAAAGCCGGGAGATTTTCTTCCTTGAGCGTAAAACCGGCCGCCATGGCGTGGCCACCGCCTTTTTCAAGCAAACCGGCTTGTCGTGCGGCGATCACCGCCGCACCGAAGTCGACCCCCGTAATGGAACGGGCCGATCCAGTCGCCATCCCCTCTTCAATGGCGATAGCGCAGGCCGGAATGTTGTAGCGCTCCTTCATCCGGCTCGCCACGATACCGATGACGCCCGGATGCCAGCCTTGCCCTGCGGCAAAAGCCAAAGCCGATGGCTGCTCCTTCTCGGCCTCGATCATCGCCATGGCCTCGTTGAGAATGGTCCCTTCGATATCCTGACGTTCGGCATTGAAGGCGTCCAGTCGCTCAGCGATAGTTCTGGCTTCCTCAGGGTCGTCTATAGCAAGCAACCGCGAAGCAAGCCCGGACTGTCCGACCCGCCCTCCTGCATTGACCCGAGGCCCGAGGATAAACCCCAAATGGTAAGCGCCCGGCGCTTCATCGACGCCTGCAACATCGCTCAAGGCCGTAATGCCCGGATTGAGCCGCTTGCCCATGACCTTAAGACCTTGGCGGACAAAGGCCCGGTTCACCCCCTTCAGGGGCACCACATCACAGACTGTCCCAAGCGCCACAACATCGAGCCACTCAAGCAGATTGGGTTCTCGCCCACCATTGAAAAAACCTTTTTCCCGCAAGGTCTTATTGAGAGCCACCAACACCAGAAAAGTCACCCCGACAGCCGCCATATGACGATGCGGGCTCGTTTCGTCCAGACGGCAGGGATTGACCACGGCGAAGGCAGGCGGCAAGAGGCTCTCGGCTTCATGGTGATCGACAACGATGATATCCAAACCGGCCTTTTTACCGGCTTCGAGAGCATCATGCGCCGTCGTGCCGCAATCAACCGTAACGGCCAAAGACGCCCCATTTGCCCGCAGCTTCTCAAGGGCCGGGCCGTTGGGACCATAGCCTTCGGTCAAGCGGTCGGGAATATAGACCTCATAGGCCGCGCCGACCGACTGGAGATAGCGAACGACCAAGGCCGATGATGTAGAGCCATCCACATCGTAATCGCCAAAAACCGCAACCTTTTCCCCCTCAACAATAGCCTTGGCGAGCCGCTCGGCAGCCTTGTCCATATCTTTTAGATGAAAGGGATCGGGAAGGAGCGTCCGGAGAGTTGGGTCGAGGAAAACCTCCGCTTCTTCCAAAGGAACGCCTCGCGACGCCATGACCCGCCCGGCAACCTCGGGAATACCCAAGCGTTGGGCCATAGCCAAGGCTATACGGTCATCGCTTTCAAGCAGTTCCCATCTTTTTCCTGAAAGAGACTCGCCGACATTGAGGAAAGCCTCGCCCACGCCGGATCAGCCCTTTTCACCCACTGGGGTCAGCGGTGCGGTGATGAAATCGTGGTGAGCTTCGATATAACGCACCGTACCCGTCTTGGCCCGCATGACCAAAGAGTGCGTATAGCCGCCACCGGCATGGAACCGCGCTCCTTCGAGCAGTGCGCCATCGGTTACGGCAGTGGCGGCGAATGTCACGTCGCCACAAGCCATGTCATTCAGGCTATATTTCCGATCCAGGTCCTCAACGCCATAGTCTTGCGCGAGACGGCGCTCATCGGGGCTGCGGAACACAAGCCGCCCTTCCATCTGCGCCTTGACGCAGGAAAGCGCTGCAGCAGCCAAAACACCTTCGGAAGCGCCGCCGATTCCCATATAGACGTCGACGCCGCTTTCTTCCCGACAGGTGGCGATGGCCGCGCTCACGTCACCGCCTTGAATAAGCTTAATACGCGCACCGGCACCACGGATTTTTCCAATCAACTCTCCGTGGCGCGGCCGGTCAAGCACACAGACCACGAGATCAGAAACATCCATACCCTTGGCATCAGCAAGATTGTTGAGATTCTCTGTCGGAGACAAATCCAAATCAATCACGCCTTCAGGCAGATGGCTCCCCACAGCAATTTTGTCCATATAGAGCGGCGGAACTTTGAGAAAACTGCCCTCTTCGGCCATGGCAACCACCGAAAGCGCTTCGTTGCCGCCCAGCGCGGTTAGAGTCGCCCCTTCCAATGGACGGGCGGCCACATCGACCTTGACCCCTTGGCCGTTGCCAACATTTTCGCCGATAAAGAGCTTTTCGGCTTCCCCTTCCAGGCCTTCGCCGATGATGACCCTACCGTCGATATAGAGCGTTCCGAGCGCTTCATGCATATCGTTGATAGCAGCGCGATCAGCGGCAATCTCATCGCCATGCCCCATCCAGCGTGAAGCCGCCAAGGCGGCCGCTTCGGTTACGCGCACGGCCTCCATGGCCAGGTTACGATCTCCAACAGGGTGTTGCCCCATGTTTCAATCCTCTTATCGTCGGTTAGTACGAAAAGGTCTCTATCCTGATCATTCTGGGCTCTTCGACCACGGAATCAAGGTCGCCAATGGTTTTTAGGGCTGCGCTCATGGCCGATTTTTCGGTCTCATGCAGCGTCAGAACCAAAGGCACCGTCCCTCCCGGGGCGCGACCACGTTGAATAACGGACTCCATGGAAACCTTATGTTCACTCAAGGCTGTAGCAATATCGGCAAACACCCCCGGACGGTCCAAAACCATCAGGCGCACGTAGTAAGGGCCGCAATGGCTGCCCGCGGGGGCAGGCTGCAAAGGCTTAAGCGCATCAGCGGGGACGCCGAATGTCGGTTGGGTTCGGCCCCGCGCGATATCGATGATGTCGGAAACCACCGCCGAAGCCGTTGGCCCCTCGCCAGCACCACGTCCTTCATAGACGGTGGTGTCGATATAGTCGCCATCGACAACCACGGCGTTGAACACCCCTTCGACCTTGGCGATGGCCGCGGCTTTCGGGACCATGCAGGGCTGAACGTTCTGCTCAATTCCGTTTTCCGTCTTGACCGCCATGCCCAAAAGCTTAATGCGATAGCCCAACTCTTCGGCAAACTCGATATCGACCGGCGAAACATGGCGAATGCCTTCGATATTGACCTCATCGAAATTCACTTCGGTGCCGAACGCCAGGCTGGTCAGAATCGCCACCTTATGCGCGGCGTCCACGCCGTCCACATCGAAGCTCGGGTCGGCTTCCGCATACCCCAGGTCCTGCGCTTCTTTCAGCACATCGTCAAAATCCCGTCCCGTCTCACGCATGGTGGTCAGGATATAGTTACAGGTGCCGTTGAGAATGCCGTAAACTTGGCTGATGTTATTGGCAGCGAGACCTTCCCGCATGGCCTTGATGATCGGAATGCCACCGGCCACGGCCGCTTCGTAACCAAGCGTCACGCCCGCACCATCAGCCGCCTGCCCCAAGGCCGCACCGTGATGAGCCAGCAGCGCCTTGTTGGCGGTGACCACATGCTTGTTGTTGGCGATGGCCTGCTCGACCAGGGTCTTAGCGATGCCTCCCGATCCGCCGATTAGCTCGACAATGACATCGATATTGTCCTGTTCGGGCAACTTGGCGGCATCGTCGAACCATTCAATTCCATCCATGGAAACGCCATGATCGACATCCCTATTGCGCTCGGCCACGGCGACGACCTCAACCGGACGGCCACAGCGCTGGGCCAACAGCTCTTTGTTTTCAATAAGGATTTTTAACGTTCCGCCGCCAACGGTGCCGAGCCCGGCGATGGCGACTTTTAAGGCTTCACTCATTTTATTCGTCGTCCCCTACCGGCTAACCGTTGTTATGGCGCGCCAGGAAAGTTTTGATGTTGCGGATGGCCTGACGGGTCCGTTGAATATTTTCAACCAAACCGAAACGGACAAAGCCCTCGCCATGTTCGCCGAAACCGAGCCCCGGAGAAACGGCCACCTCGGCCTCTTTCAACAGCAGCTTGGAAAATTCCACCGATCCCATGTCTTTAAACTGCTCGGGCAGCGGGGCCCAGGCAAACATGGTGGCTTCGGGGCTGGGAATATCCCACCCCGCACCGGCCAGTCCTTCAACCAAAACGTCACGGCGCTCTTTATAAAGCTGACGGATATCATCGACACAGTCCTGCGGACCATTCAGGGCTGCTGCAGCGGCAACCTGAACCGGCGTGAACGCACCATAGTCGAGGTATGACTTTATGCGGGTCAAAGCGGCAATCAGCTTTTTGTTGCCAGCAGCAAACCCGATGCGCCAGCCCGGCATGGAGTAGGTCTTGCTCATGGAATAGAACTCAATGGCGATATCCTTTGCCCCCTTGATCTGCAAAATCGAAGGTGGCGGATTGTCATCGAAGTAGATTTCGGCGTAAGCGATATCGGACAAAATGTAGATACCGTGTTTCTTACAGAAATCGACGACCCGCTCGTAAAATGCCAGATCGGCCAGTTCGGCCGTTGGGTTGTTGGGATAGTTGAGCACCACAGCAGACGGTTTGGGAATGCTGTGCATCACCGCATGTTCCAACGAAGTGAAGAAAGTCTCGTCAGGCTTGATGGGAATGTTGCGCACCGCAGCGCCGGCGATAATGAAACCGAACTGGTGGATTGGGTAGCTGGGGTTGGGCACCAAAATCACGTCGCCCGGGCTGGTGATCGCCATGGCGAGGTTGGCTAGCCCTTCCTTCGAGCCCAGGGTTACGACCGCTTCGGTTTCAGGGTCGATATCGACGCCAAACCGGCGCTCATAGTAAGATGAGAGAGCCTTGCGCAGACCGGGAATGCCTCGCGACTGCGAATAACGGTGCGTCTTGGCGTTGGACACCGTTTCCTTCAGCTTCTCCACGATATGATCGGGCGTCGCCGAGTCTGGGTTGCCCATACCGAAATCGATGATGTCTTCACCGGCAGCGCGGGCGGCGGCCTTCATCGCGTTGACTTCGGCGAATACGTAAGGCGGCAAACGTCTGATGC
>Ga0070728_10003371_pt1 | contig 17729 bp, 6 predicted proteins | sample tdDd471_FD_66723 | JGI IMG/M metagenome (GOLD analysis project Ga0070728, IMG submission 66723) | Marine sediment microbial communities from the Atlantic coast under amendment with organic carbon and nitrate - tdDd47.1 | ecosystem: Environmental > Aquatic > Marine > Coastal > Sediment | place... | reverse complement strand
TCGGGTAATATTATCGGTGCGCTTGATGTACAAAGTGCGGACGTAAACGCATTCCAACCCATAGATATTCAAGCATTACAAATTATCGCCAATCAGCTAGCAGTGGCAATTCGTAATGCTCGCTTATTTGAACAAGCCCAGCACAATATCAATGAAAACAAGCGACTTGTATTCGAATATGAAACCAATTTGAGAGAAGTTGACCGACTCAATCGGACACTCACAAAGCAATCGTGGGACAATTATCTCACGCAGTCATATGTTGATGGGGTCACCCTATCGAAAGATAGATTTGTCCCAAAAGCTGATTGGTCGGACGCGATGCGAGTTGCTACAAACCAGCATAAAACGCATATCACCTCAGCGGAAGATAGCAATTTGATTGCTGTACCAATTATTCTGCGTGGTCAGGTGTTGGGTGCTATCGAAGTCGAAGTTGATGGCAAGTCAAATACAGCAGATTCGGCTGAAATGATTCAAGCCATCAGTCAACGTCTAGCAATTAGTCTGGAAAGTGCGCGACTCTTTGAAGAAACACAAGAAGCAACACTTCAAGAGCAACAGATTAACGAAATCGTGACCAGTTATGAGACTGCCGTAACCATTGATGAATTATTGCAAGTCACGCTCGAAAAATTACAGCAATCACTAGGTGCAGAAAAAGGCAAAATCCGCCTCGGCACACTAGAAACAACTCAACCATCTAACGGAAACGGAGGGTCGCCCTCATGATACCGAGTTTTATCCGACAACTATTTACACTCAATTATCAGTATGTCGATATCGTTAAGCATCAACGCACACAACGCCTACTCCAAATAAATGGGATTATTCTGATTGCGTCATTGATTTGGTTCATATTCTTAGGAGTGCCTTCATTCTTCAATGAAGGTGGTTTTTGGGGAGATTGGGCAATTCCACTAGCAGCAATCGTTATCAGTTCTGTTCTCTACAGATTAATACAACACGGACACGCCTTGTGGTCAGCTCGCATTTTTGTGATGTTCATGTTTGTGGCAAGCGTTCCATTTACTGGCGAATATTTAAGTACACCCCTACTCGCTAACGTTATGTTACCGATTATATTAGCAGGTGTATTGTTAGATTGGCGATCATTAGGGATTGTCACAGGTTTGATTATCATACTCACTGTACAAGCCTTTTTCTTTGGAAGTGTTACGTCTAATCTATCTATTGTTCAGATCATCAGTCTTCTTATTGCGATTGCTCTATCGGCTCTATTTTTAGGATTATTTAATCGAAACTTAGAACAGATTACAGAATCGGCAGCAAAGTTGATTGTGCAAACACGTCGTTTAAATGACTACAAAGGCGATATTACAGTAGAAACCACTCAGCAAATACTAATCTCTAATGCAATTAATTTGCTTCGTTCACAACTAGGATTCAATTATGTCCGCGTGATTCTATTAGACGAAGATCACCGTCCTCTTCAGACTTACTATAGTAGTATCGGTGTTGAACAAGTTGCAGAGGCATCTACATTTTCATTCACGGATAACAGTGCTTTCCAGCAAGCCATTAATACTGCATCGGCTAAAATCATCTCCCGCCATGATCCCGGAAATGTATCGGCTCATTTATTAGCCTCATCCAATTTTGGAATGATCATCCCAGCACAGAGTTTTAACAAGATTATTGCACTCTTCGATATTCAAACTGAAAATGCCCAACCCATTGAGCCAGAGACCATAACAATACTAAATTTGTTTATCGGACAATTCGCCAGCAACTTGATTTATCATAGAACCGTGAATACTTTACGCGATGACATCCATGAACAACAAACAATCATTAACCAACAGCGGCAACAACTCCAAAATATACAACACCTCCAGACGGAAGGCATCATCACCGATTGGCAAAGTTATCTGCACCAACGTGGCTTAAGTGCTATTGGTTATGATATTAATAACAGACGTCAAATTAGTGAATTGAACAAAGGTGCAATTCCAGATGATCTTCGTCCAGCCTTTGAAAAAGGCGAAACGATTGTCCAACTACAAGGGGATGAACAACTCGTCACGATTCCGATACGCTTTCGAGACACAATCTTAGGTGCAATATCATTTACGATTCCAGAAGAAATCCCGATGACAGAGCGTAAACTAGAATTTATCCGTAGTGTTACGGATCGCCTCGCACTGGCATTAGACAACAAACGATTGCTCGAACAAACACAAGTTCAAGCAAAGCGAGAAGGTGTCGCTAACGAAATCGGGAGTATTTTGCTGACTTCAACCGATGTCCAAACCGTGCTCCAAACCGCCGCTAATCAATTTAACGAAGCTCTGGGAGCAATATCCACGCAGATTTATCTACAACCTGCGACCTTACAATCTATTGATCGTCAACAACAAGGGGACACCATATGAGCTGGTTAAATTTTTCCTCTTGGTCAATCAATGTCAAAATCTTTGTGATTATTTTAGCGGCATTTATGACCTTGAATTTCATCAATACGCCGTTAATTATTGAGACACTCAATAATACCAGTCGTCAAGCATTCCAACGGGTTGTGACCGAAAATGCCCTTCGTCAGAAAGATGCCATTGATGAAGACTTTCGTCTTGCACTCAGTATTGTAGAGCAATTCCAAGATAGTCGCATTCCATATTTATCCATGACTCAGTGGTTAACCCGCTCTGACCCGTCTACTGAGGGTTTTGGGGTAAATGCAACTCAAACCAAAGCCACCGCCGATAGAGCACTCACTACCGAAATTTTGTCTGTTTTACCAAGCGCATTCCGTCAAGCATGGTTGATTGATGCTAACGGACAAGTTATCTCTAATGTGACCAATTTCATTGATCCTCGATTTAGTGTAGATGTTGGCGACTATATGGATGCGTCAGATACACCTGCCCATCGTGCGGGTCAACTCTTAGGAGAAGGCTCTGAGATTGATCGCCGTGTTGACCTTGTTGTAGAGCAAGTAGCCGACCAATTATCGATTCAGTTTATCACGGCAATTGTGAGCAATGATAACGAATTCTATGGAACACTCGTCGTAGAGCTTAATAATGTGGGTATCTTCATAAATAACATTCAGTTATCAGGGGCAAACAAAGATATTTACAGCTTTATCGCAAGTCCTGAAAATGGTAATGTTGCCATCTCACTAGACTCAACCCAACAAAATCTAATAAACCTCAATACTCAGGCGACCCGTTCCTCGGCTAGATTACAAGAAGCACAATCATATACATCAGGCAACCGTCAGGTGATTGGTTTCTACACCCCGTTATTTGATGATTTTCGTAATGACATCATTTTTGTTGTGGAACTTGATGAGTCAATCGCTTTACAAGGTCTTACGATATCGGTTGTGAGTTCATCAACAACAATCTTATTGCTCCAGATTGCCTTCCTACTCGTTGTTATATTCATTATCAATCGCTTATTTGTCAAACCAATCAATGTTGTCACCGATACAATTCGGGCGATTGGTGCTGGTGATCTCACGTCACCATTTTCGATCAATACAGGCGATGATGAAATTGGGAAACTAGTTGAAAGCATCATTGAGCTACGGCAACAATTAAAGACATTTACTGCGGACATGTTATCACGAGTCGATGCGCGTACTCGTGACTTACAAGTGACGCAAGAGATTGGTCGTGCCGCTATCTCAGAAACAGAATTAGACCGATTGATGTCACAAGTTGTCAACTTGATCGTAGAACGGTTTGATCAAATTTATCATGCGCAGATATTTTTGATAGAAGGCAGTTATGCCGTGCTAAAAGCCAGTACAGGAGAAGCAGGCGAGCAACTATTAGCACGAGGACACCGCTTAGGCGTTGGGAGTTTGAGTGTTATTGGGCAAGTAACCCAACAGAATCAATCCATCATCGCTCGTGACACCGCCGCCAGCGAAGTTCATCGTCAAAACGAATTTTTAACCGAAACCCGTGCCGAATTAGCCACACCAATCCGTCTGGGTTCACAGGTAATTGGTGCGCTCGATGTACAAAGTAAGGTGCGAGATGCCTTTGACGATGACCTTGTGACCATTATCGAGACGATGACCGCTCAAGTTGCCATTGCGATTGAAAATTCCCGCCTCTTTGAACAATCTCAACGTCGTTTACAAGAGTTTGAAATTGCCAATCGTCAACGTACCCAACACAATTGGGCAGATTTCATGAATAGCCAACGTACCCAGCAAATCATGACTCATGCAGGGGCGCAAATAACAAATGACTTTGCCAGTTTACGGCAACACGCCACCGAAACTCGCCAATTGGCTGTTGGTAGTGTCACAGATCGTAATACAATTCCAATCGCCATTCCAGTTATCATCCGTGAGCAAGTCTTAGGTATTATCGAGTGGGAAGTTAGCGAACATGAATATAGCCAGAATCATATCTTGCTGGCAGAAGAATTAGCTTCGCGCCTTGCTATCAGTCTAGACAATGCTCGCTTAGTCCAAGCAGGACGACAGACCGCTGATAATGAACGTATCATCAATACAATTAGTGCTAAAATAAGTGGACAGACCGATATTGAGCAAATCTTACAAACGGCTATTCAAGAAGTTGGGCAAGCCTTACGTGCACCTCGCGTTAATGTTCGACTTCAACAAGGCACTAGTCGTCAAAATGGACATCAAGATAACGATCATTAACCCACATCGAATACCTAGACGCATGGTATAAAGGGGAATCTATATGCTACAGAGCGTACAAGGCACCAACCAAAATTTATCTGGACTGATCTTACGGCGAATCATCCCAGTCGTTGCTATCGTTTTCGCCATTTATATGGTGATTATTGGTATCATCGTCTATCAGTCAGCCAATAATAACCTAGCAAACAATCACGAGAATACCAACACCATTCTACAGGCACAGTTGATTACTGAGCTGAACTTCCTCTTGCGTGAAAATCAAGAGGTGGCAAACACTGGGCAATTACGGTCACAAGCAGAGCAATTACTCGCCAACGATCAAGCGATCAATGCACAGGTCAATCAGCTCTTTGCAAATTTGATTCGTCTGAATCCCAACGAATATCTTGGTGTTCAATATATCGCTAGCAACGGCGTGATTTTGAATGAGGTGAATAACGAACGAGGGTTGCCACGTATCTTAGGGCAGGAAAACCTACCCCGTACAGATGTCACTGTTATCCAATCTACAGCATTCCAGAGAGCACTACAAGCATCTGATGTCAACGATTTCTATATCAGTGATTTTACCCTTGTTAAAGATAGCTTGGGCGAACCCGTCAAGCCTTTACAGCCAACATTCAGCGTATATATTCCAGTTTTTGATCTACAAAACAAACGAACCCCTCTTGGCACAGTCCGTTTTGTTATCTCCGCTGATACATTATTAGATATATTCAACAATCCAATACTGAGTGAAGAAAATCAAAGTAACAGTCAATCACTGTTTCTTTTAGATGCTCAAGATCATGTCATAGCAAATAGTAGCGCATCCTCACAAGATTATCTTTACCATCTGGTTGACATTGAATTTGATGATGATGATTTTCATGATGTAGTTGCTAATGTTGTTAGCACCGTCGCAACCAACGAAGCAACACTCCTTGCGGAAAATGGCGTTCTATACACCATTCGTGAATTCAATACAGGCGACAGTCAAAATACCATATGGCGTTTGGTGATTACAAATCCGCAAAGTACCCTATTTACAAGTTTCATAACTACGCTCTTTTTTATGACTCTAATTACCCTTGCGATTGTCGCCGCTATGTTATATTTCATCAATCAGCGCATGACACCCGTCGTCGAGCCCTATATGGATGTCAACATAGAAGCGCAACAAATTGCAAGTGGTAGACCAACCGCTGTTAGTAGTAATGTCAATACCAACCGAGAGGCTTTTCCAATTACCGCCGCCCTCTCAACCTTATCTGAGCGGATTCAAGACCTCACAAACGATTTAACTGATCGGGAAAGTCGCCATAATCGTGATATGCAGATTATCACCAATATTGGGCGTGAAACCGCAACCCTCTATGATATTGATACATTAATGCAACGCGCTATCGAGTTAATTTGTAATGAGCTTGGTTTCTACCATGCACAAGTTTTCTTAGTTGATGATGCACGGGTCAATGCAGTACTCGTTCAAAGTCGTGGTGAAGCAGGACAACAACTCTTAGCAAAAGGACACCAATTAGCAATTGGCTCTGATAGTATTATTGGAACAGTGACAAGCAAAGGTATCCCCGTTATTGTCAACGATATAACAGCCGGTTCTGCTGTTCATGGGTTTAACCCACTGTTACCCGATACTCGTGCAGAAATGGCACTCCCGCTTGCGATTGGTTCAGACATTATCGGCGCAATCGATATTCAATCGACACAGCCGAATGTATTCCATGATGAAGATTTACCGACCTTCCAACTGATTGCTGACCAACTCGCCGTTGCCATTTATAATGCACAACTTCGGAATCAAACCGATCAACGGATTGAACAAATTAATCGGCTCAATCGACAATTAACCCGCCAAGCATGGACAGAAACCGAAAATTCACTCGGTCTCGATGTTAGCTATACCTACAATTTGATGACCATCGATAAAACAGCTCAACCGGAGTTGCCTACTGGTACAATCGCCGCCCCCATTACCATCCGTGGTGAAGTCATCGGTACACTGAATGCAAGCCCACCAGAAGGGCTAGCTTTTTCTGATGGTGATCAAGCGATTGTCCGTGGTGTTGCAGAACGTGTTGCTTTAGCGATTGAAAATGCTCGTCTATTCCAAGAAACCCAAATCATCTTATCGGAAACAGAAGTCCTGTATGAATTGAGTGGTAAGCTTAGTGAATCGGTATCGTATGATGACATCATCAGCTCAATTATTGTAGCTGTCGCCCCTGAGGCAATAGGTGGCCAAATCTGGGTATTTGATGATTATACGATTGGAAATAAACCATCATGGGCACAACTTTCCACCACACCGACCATTCAATATACAGATGATCCTGCATCTGAGGAAATTCGGTTACAGATCAGCAAACACCGTATCCTCCAAAAATTAAATGGTGTCGATGTTTTCTCGATTCAAGATACAACTACTGATCCCAACATAGAAACACATTCTCGTAACCTGATTGATGAGATGGGTGCTGTATCCATCGTCTTTATTCCATTGAATATGCGCGGTCAATGGAAAGGCTTCTTGACGATTTACTTTGATCGTCAGCATGTTTATAACGAGCGTGAAGAGCGTATCTATAATGCACTGATCGACCAAGCGGGTGTTGCGATTGATAACCGCCTCTTGTTAGAACAAACAGAACTCGCCTTAGAACGTAACGAAAAATTGTATGCCTCCAGTCGTATCATTAACACCGCACAAAGCCTACAAGATCTAGTTTATGCTGCCGTTGCGACAACAACATCAACCCAAGTTGATTTCTGGTTGGGTATCTTTGAAGGCACAACCAAAGAAAATCCGTGGCAAGGTCAATTGAGGATTGTGGCACGTTCGGAACTAGGAAGTGTGACCGAAGCCAATGAACTACACAATATCCATATCGTAGAAGATTCACCGATGCGTCGGCGTGAACACGAAATCATTAGCGATCATAAAGATCATAACTGGATGTGGGATACGGCTCATGCTTTTGTCTCAGCATTTCCACTCTTTAGTGATAATCAACCGATTGCGCTCTTCTTCATTGTTTCCTACGAAGATTATCAACTGTCAAATGAAGATTATGATGTGTATCGTGCTTTAACCGGACAAATGAGTACCCAAATTCAAAATTCTCGCTTGCTCGAACAAACAGAATTGGCACTAGCAGAAACACAACGTCTGTATATCGCAAGTCGTGCTATCGCAGGGGCAACCGATATTGATAGCATCTTCGAATCTGCCGCAGGGCATTTGGCTTTGCCATTTATGCAATCGGCTACCGAGCAGCGTATATTGATTAGCTTGATTTCAGCACACCCGACACCAACCCGTAATGCGAGCCACATGAACTATCGCTACCAATGGACAAGCGACGCTGATGTACCCTTTGAAGTGCCAACAGGTTCGATTGTACCGAGTGAAGAAGCGCCGTTCTCTCAGCTTTTCGACTCACGCACCACATCACTTAACTATCCCAATATTGCCGAAGACCTTAAAGATAACCCAACGATCCAAAACATACTGTTACAAGATAATGGACAAAGCGCGGTTCTAGCTATCTTACAGACACGGCAAAGTTGGTATGGTGTACTCATCTGTAAAAGCAGCGAACCGAATGCTTTTGATAGCCGGTATATAGAATTTGTGCAAGCAGTTGCCAATCAAATCGCTATTGGTATCGAAAACCAAGAATTGTTCAATGCCGCTCAAGCCGAGCAAGAACGTCTACAAACCATTCTATCGACATTGCCGACAGGTGTTATCGTACTAGATCCAGAAACACTGATACCAATCCTCGTCAACGATAATATTACAGGGTTGCTCGGGCGCGAAGTCAACATGCAAGAACCGTTCTCGGCTCAATCTTATAATATTTATCGGACGGGTACAGATTCATATTACCCTGATAAAGACCTTCCGATCCTTACATCAATTGAATCAGGCATGAACCAGATGGCTGATGATCTAGCATTTGTCCATGAAAATTATCAAGTTGATCTGCTGTTAAGTGCCGCCCCCATTTTTGATACACACGGTAATCCAACCGCTATTGTCGCGGCGTTCCAAGATATCAGTAACTTACGTAGCCTAGAGCAAACCTTGCAAGAGAATCTGCGAGAAACCGTTTCATCTTACGAAATGCAACGGTCTATCACTCAAGCCGAATCACTAGAAGATTTGCTAGATGTCATCCTCATGCAAATGATGTTCTTAGAACCAGAAAACGCGCTGATTTTGATAACGGATGATCAAGTTGGGGAATTAACAATTGCACGTCAAATGATCCCCGCGATTGACGATATCCGAGGGTTATCACCGATTTTGTCTGATGACAATATCATCAATATTCGTAACATCAATACCTATGCAAAATCAACTCCCGAAGTTGCATTTATATTCGAGAAGTTAGCAGCTCAATCGGCATTGATCTTAGCCTTACAAATACCAAATCGTGATGAAGTACTCGGTTGGTTCATCGCAACCCATAGCGAAGCCAACTATTTTTCAATGGAAGAAGAACGGCTACTCACCTCTCTTAGAGATATGGCACGTACAGCCATTGATAACCGCTATCTGGTTCAAAGTACCCAAATTGCACTCGAAGAAGCACGGACACTCTATGCGGCAACCACAACCATCACGCGATCTAGCGACATTGATGAATTAGGTGAAGCCATTCAACAATCGGTTCTCGCACTAGAACCTGATATGTACGCTGGTTTCATCACACTTTCACCTACCAATACCATTGAAATGTTTAACGTCGGTTTTGAAGATGCTGTTGCAAATGGGATGGACATGGAAAGACTACGGACAGCCCAATTACCGCAACATGACGGAGTCTATATCAGTGATATGATCCGTAGTACACCCGGTATTCTAGAACAAGAATTACTCAAGAGCCGTCATATCAGTGCATTTGCCGCGATTAATCTCCGCGCAAAAGATATGAAAAGTGGACGTATCCTCGTCGGATTTAAGCAAGCGCGTCGATTTACAGAAGGCGATACTCGCTACCTTAGCTCGATTGCAGATAGTGCATCCGTCATTATCGATAACCAAGCCCTGCTAGAGCAAATTCAAGCCACACTACAAGAGACCAGCGTACTCTATCAGTCTAGCCGTGCCTTAACCGATGCCTCATCACCAACCGAAATTATTGATGTTGTTATCAATTACCTGATTGGACCGCATGTCAATCAAGTATTTATCGCCTTGCTCAATAGTCCAAGTTGGGATAGCACATCTGCAACAGTTGAAGTTGAAGCAGGTTGGCAAGCCGAAGGTGGTGTTAATTTAGAAGGGGTTACACTCAGCGCAGATCAATTCCCAGCATGGGAACAACTATCTAGCCCGAATGTACTCATGATTAATGATATTTACGATGAAAGTCTCGACATAGACTTCATGCAACGTACCAGTATCGAAAGCCTTGATACGCGCTCACTAGTTATTATTCCGCTTCGTGTTTCCAACCGTGCAATTGGTAGTATCTGGATTGGTTCACGAGAACCATACGACTACACCGATGCTGATGCACGTATCTTCCAAGCCTATGCGGAATCCGCATCTCTATCATTAGAAGCATCGTATCTGTTTGCACAGACCGAACACCGTGCGCGACAACTCGAAACATCAGCAGAGGTGGGACAAACCATTGGTCAGATCCTCGACCTTAATATCTTGCTCCCACAAGTGGTTGAACTGATCCGAGATCGTTTTTCTTATGACCACGTTCAGATTTTCTTGATGGATAACCGAAATCGCTATGCTGTGTTACAAGCCAGTACCGGTGAAGCAGGTCGTCAATTGCTGGCAAATAGCCACAAGCTAGCAAGAGGTTCACAAAGTGTCATCGGGCAAGTGACAAAAACAGGTAAACCAACTATCGCGTTAGATACAGCTGATGCTAACGTTGTCCACCAACCAAACCAGTTCTTGCCACTAACCCGCTCGGAAATGGCACTCCCTCTGACAGTAAAAGGGCAAGTTGTGGGTGCGCTCGATGTGCAATCGAATAATCCGAATGCGTTTAGTGAAGAGGATGTACGAGTATTAACAACCCTAGCGGGACAAATCGCCATCGCTATCGACAACGCCAACCTGTACGAAGAAATTGAACGACGTGCAGCAGATGTTAGTTTACTGTTCGATATTACAGTGATTGCAACCGCATCAAATACCCTAGCAGAAGCCCTACAAACTGTAACTGATCAATTGTATAACGCATTAAGTGCCAGCGCGGCAGTCTTTTATTTGCCACAGAATTATATTAACCATACGGTTCTCCAAGCCGTTGCCTTGTCTGGCTCTGACCAACCTATCAGTGAACTGAGTGAAGTAACTGTAGGAGATAGTGAGAATCTAATCGGTCTTGTAGGTAGCACATTGAACCCACAACTGATCCGTAATATCGGCAATGAGGTTCGTTATCTATCGATTACACCTGCATCATCGACGGCAATGCTTGTTCCGATTGGTACAGGCGGTAAGCTTATCGGGCTAATCGTGATCGAACATGAACACGAAAATGCCTTCTCGCAAGATGATTTCCAACTCGTCATTACATTAGCGGGGTCACTTTCTGCCGTGGTCGAAAACTCACAGCTTGTAGATGAACTCCAAAAAACCAATGACCAGTTACGTGAGATTGATCGTCTTAAAGGTCAGTTCCTAGCAAATATGAGTCATGAGTTACGAACACCACTCAATTCCATTATTGGTTTTAGTCGGGTCATGCTTAAAGGGATTGATGGCGCATTAACCGAAATGCAAGAACAAGATTTGACGACCATCTATAACAGTGGTCAACATCTGCTTAACCTGATTAACGACATCCTCGATCAAGCCAAACTTGAATCAGGAAAGATGGATTTAAAATTTGCTTTCTTCGGTGTAAAAACACTGATTGAAAGTGTGAAGTCTATTGGTGTAGGTCTTGTCAAAGAAAAACCGATTGACCTATTTATTGATCTCGAGTCTGGCTTACCACAAGCCTATGGTGATGAATTCCGTACCCGTCAAATTTTGCTAAATATCGTAAGTAACTCAGCAAAATTCACGGTAGAAGGATCAATTACAATCCGTGCCTATACGATTCAACATCCAGAAACGGGGGTCACATTTATCCGAGTTGATGTCATTGATACAGGCATCGGCATCGACGAAAAAGACCTGCCACTCCTCTTTGAGACATTCCGTCAGGTCGATTCTTCATTGACACGTACAGTTGGCGGAACGGGCTTGGGCTTACCCCTATCTAAATCATTGGCAGAGATGCAAGGTGGCGAATTATTGGTTGATTCAGTTGTAGGTGTTGGGTCTACCTTTAGTGTAACTATCCCAACTGAAGAAGTTGTGATAAACGATGATGAGGATAATGACGATCATAATGAAAAAGAAGATAAACCAGATACACAAGCTGTTCGTCCGTCATACACAACTCAAGCCTCCAAATCTGAACCATCAGAGACCAAAGCCGCACCTTCTATAGACAAACGGCTTGTCACGCAAACGATGAAGCAGACGACCAAACGTGAAGTTTTGCTAATTGAAGACAATAAAGATATGGTCGACCAATATCGTCGATTATTGCAACGGGAAGGCTTTGAAGTCCAGACTGCCGACCATCCTGCTTATGCAGAAGCAATGGTGAGTAATTTGCGCCCAACACTTCTGGTTATGGATGTCAATTTTGCCGATGGCGAAGGTTGGAACATTTTAGAACGGCTCAAACAACGTGATGATACATTCGATATTCCGATTATCGTATGTTCGGTTGATCCCGATTCAGAACGCGCTTATCAAATTGGCGCACACAAATACATTCATCGTCCATTTACAAACGAAGAAATTGTAGAGGCGGCTTTGGATGCTGAAAAAGAAAGCCAGCGGGAACGGATTCTCATCATTGATGACCAACCCGAAAGTGTCCGTTTGCTATTTGAACTCTTGAATGAAAAAGGGAATTACCGTATCTTCTCTGCCGATAACGGGACAGAAGGCATTTCATTAGTCGCCCGTCGTCATCCCAATTTGGTTATCCTTGATCTGCGGATGCCGGGCATGGATGGATTTGCCGTGTTAAACGAATTACGCTCAAATCCAGAAACAGCCGAAATTCCTGTCATGATCGTCACAGGTGAAGTTGACCTCAGTACTGATGAACAAGAACTTCTAGCAAACGTCCATGTTCTTCGTAAAACGAATATCAGCGAAGAAGAATATGACGAATTTATCAACGACATACGCCGACATTTGAACGGCGATCATGGGAGCATTTAAACGTGATTGCAAATAAAGTTAAACAAATTATATTGGAGTGTAGCCATTGTCATTCCATGACACCATTAAGTACATTTGAAGGAGCATGTCCCGATTGTGGCGAAACATTGGTCGAAGCCCGTTATGATCACAAAAATTTTAATGTTGATGCGTGGTTAAAAGACCTCAAAAATCGACCTGCAAATCTATGGCGGTATCACGAAGTATTACCAATATATGACACAAACAATATCGTCAGCTTAAGTGAGGGAGGAACACCCCTCATCAAATCCCGCCGATTAGCGGCAACATTGGGCTTAAAGCACCTCTATCTTAAGGATGAACGTCAAGGTCCAACCGGTAGCTTTAAAGATCGTCAAGCAACAGTCGCTATATCAGCGTTGGTCGAAAAAGGGATTGATGAAGTGGTTGTCGCCAGTACAGGAAACGTCGCCATTGCTTATTCGGCATGTGGCGCACGGGCTGGCATCCATCTGTGGGCATTTTTCCCACAATTAACGCCAAATGATAAGATGCGAGAAGCCGCCCTGTATGGTGCAGAAATCATCAAAACTACAGGAAACTATGATCAAACCAAGCAACTCGCGGCGAGTTTTGCCAAAAATAAAGGGATATTCCTCGACAAAGGGATTAAGAGTGTAGCGGCTATCGAAGCCATGAAAACAATGGCATACGAAATCGCTGAACAACTTGGCAATCAAATGCACGATGGAAAGAAATGGTGCGCCCCCGATTGGTTTTTACAGGGTGTGAGTGGTGGAATGGGTCCGATTGGTGTCGGCAAAGGTTTCCGCGAAATGCTCGATTTTGGCATTACCGATAGTATGCCAGCGATGGGGCTTATCCAATCATCAGGTTGTGCCCCAATGGTAGAAGCCTTTAAACGTAATCAACGGGTGGCAACCCCTATTGAAGAATCAACAACCATCATCGCTACACTAGCGACAGGTAGCCCCGGACGCGCCTACGAAATCCTTTATGATTATGTCAGTGATTACGGCGGACACTTTATTTCTGCCTCCGATGAAGAAGCATTTCAAGCGATTCGTGTTCTGGCACAGCAAGATGGTTTATCTGTCGAGCCAGCAACAGGTGTAACATTTGCAGGACTCTTCAAAATGGTACGTAAAGGGATTATCAAACCTGATGATGTAGTTGTTGTGAATGTTTCAGGACATACTCTTCCGGTAGAAACACGTATCCTCGGTGAGCAGTGGCAGAAGTTAGTTGACCTATCACAAACCCCAACAACGCCAAAAGTTCCCGAAGCAGGTCTCATGAGTGCTGTTAGTAATATGCCCGGTAAGCTCAAGCGCGTTGTGGTGATCGAAGATAATGAAGCCGCTGCCCGTCTAATGAGTCGTCTTTTAGAAGCTCGAGAAAATTGTGAAGTCTATCTAGCACATAATGGTGCAGCAGGTCTAAATATCATGCGCGAGATCAAACCAGATCTAGTTATTACCGATTTGATGATGCCTGATGTAGATGGGTTTACGGTCATTAATACCATGAAATCTGACGATGACCTTGCACATATCCCAATTGTGGTCGTCAGTGCAAAAGAACTAACCGTGCAGGAAAAGCAATTTTTGGATAACAATATCGATATGTTATTACAAAAAGGCTCGTTTATTGATGATGCTTTTGTTGAGCAAATCATCGGTAAATTGAACTAATGACAGTTATCATAAAAGCATAATCCATGTTATAGTTTGGTCTATAAACAAGTGATTTAGAGGTGTGCATTGTTTGACGCTGCGCCAACCATCTTAATTATCGAACATGATGAACAGACTCGACACGATGTACAATTTATTTTGAAGGGTGTTGGGTATCATGTTCTGACCGCATCCCGTGGATTAGACGGAATTGACATTGCGCGCAAAGTTAATCCAGATTTGGTTATAGTCGCAATGGATCTACCCGACTTAATGGGGGGTGAGCTAACCACCACACTCCGCACAGATAGCCGTTTTGAAGAGACTCCCGTTTTGGCTTTGCTCTCTAGTAATGATCCTGAACAACTCGACATGGCATTTGCGGCAGGGATTAATGGGCATATGGTCAAACCCATCAATCTGGAAGCCTTACCCTTTAACGTCGAATTTTATATGAGTGGTGGCACAGATAGTATTGATGATACGGAACGCCTCAAGGTTGCCAGAACACGTTTTTTGCAAGATGTCGTTAAACGTCTTGAAGAACGTATTCGCGAGCTAGAAGATAAAAACGAAACCCTAGAGCGCATTGACCAGATGAAAGATTCGTTCATTCAACTGACCGCACATGAATTACGTACCCCTTTAACCCTCATTACAGGGTATGGCCGTTTATTAGAAGATCACCCACCACTCCAAGCCATGCGCAAAACCGACGATAGTGTTGGATCACTAGTTGATGGGCTGATTGACTCTATCACACGGATGCAAGGTATCATTGAAGAAATTCTCACGGTCAGTCGTATTATGACCAGCGACATCGAATTAACACTCGTACCGATGAACCTCGCAAGAATCGTCGCTACTGTCATTGGACAATATCAGAATGTTGTTCGTGAGCGTAATCTAACGCTCTATTTTTCCGAAGATGAATGGCCCCAATCCATGCGAGCCGATGCTGATTTAATTCAGTTAACAATATCAAACCTCCTGTCGAATGCGATCAAATATACACCCAATGGCGGTGAAATCTATCTCCGTGCCCAAACCAAAGGTAAGCTGGTGCGTTTTAGTATACGGGATACAGGTATTGGTATTCCCCGCGACAAACGCGAGGTAATCTTTGAGCGCTTTCATATTGGTGGAGAAGTGGAAACGCACACCACAAGCAAGACAGCATTTGGCGGCGGCGGCTTAGGCTTAGGACTTGCCATTTGTAAAGGCATCATCGAAGCGCATGGCGGGACAATCGCTGTCGACAGTCCGGGATATGATCCCAAAAATCCACCCGGTAGTGAATTCATCGTGATTCTACCTGTTAACGCCAATGCCTCACAAAATGTATTCACGTCAACATCGCCAGAAGATTTAGGTCTCAAAAAACTGGCTAAACGGCAGTAAACGGGGCAGACCGTGGATAAGCAATCGATTGACGCAAAAGCTATTGTTGCTCTTTTTGCTACTCCTGCATTCTTAGGGATGGCACCGATTTTTGGTAAACTCGCCATCAATACAGGTGCAGATCCTTTTAGTGTTGCCGCTTTACGCACTATTATGGCAGTCATAATCTTATGGGGGATGTATATCTTATTCTTCCGTAAGTATATCTTTATCTATCCTGCGGGTTTGATGGGTTGTGTTGTCATCGGTGCAATCAATGGTATTGGATCCCTATTTTATTATGGTGGGTTAGAGATATTAGATGCGTCACTAGCACAACTTATCAATGGTATGTATCTCGTATTTGCAGTCATGCTCTCACGCATCGGCGGACAACGCTCAGACTTCCGAACCTTATTACGGGTTGGCGCTGCAATTCTAGCACTGGGCATGATCACAGGCTTTGGCACAGGCATGATTAATTGGACAGGGGTCGGCTTCATGCTAGCCAGTGCGCTGATGTTCGCCGGTACAGTCACTCTCAGTCAATATGTTCTATATGAGATGCCAGCCCCAACAGCCACCCTCTATATCTTGACAACGATGGGTGTGGTGGTTACAGTCGTATGGTTAGCAATTGGACAACCGATGTCTGGCGAAGTTATCCAGAATGCAACACTCCCCATTATTTTATTAGGTTTAACAACAGCACTATCCCGTCTAGCAATGTTCGTAGGTGTTAAATTTCTAGGTGGAATGCAAACAGCCGTCCTTGCCATCACCGAAATTGCTGTCGCAGTGGTATTAGCCATGATTTTCTTAGGCGATACCCTAACTACCGTCCAATGGGGAGGTGTCGCTATCCTCGGCATGACCTTATTACTTGTTCGTCAAAAAGACTTACTGCCACGCGGGTATAATCCAAATGCACTGATTGTTGCCAATATGTCGAGCGTCCAATTCCAGCGTATTGCCTTCCATCGTGCCTTTGGGACAACAGGGACAGACAACGAATTTATGACGATGGAAAGCATCACCACCCAAGAAATGCAAGCCATCCAGCAAATGATGGGAGCATCCAGCGGGGGACTAGACCCCTTCCCGATTGGCAAATCTAATAAAATCAACAAAGTTTCTACCGAAGCTATCGAACCTTATTCGTCACCAGATACAGAAGTCCCACACTAAATATAGAATTTGATCCCCAACGAAAATCGCAAAAGATCAAAATTCCCCACGAATTATTTGACCCATCGCCACCAAGTAACCCCGAAGACGGTGAACCTGTATAAACCCACAATCTTTCTAACAAGTTTTGTATACCCATCTACTATAATTCGTATATGTTTGAAGCAAATTAGTGAGGATATATAAACTCTATGAAACAACTACAAGCTCTATTTGAACGTGTGGATACACAGCTCACGGATTGGATGGCGATGCATGGTATCACCCTGCTACGGGTCAGTGTTGGCATCATTTTCTTCTGGTTTGGAGCACTTAAGCTATTCCCAAATCTCAGCCCCGCCGAAGATCTTGCCACCGAAACCATCCGCGTCCTGACATTTGGTATTATCACCCCAAATATTTCGTTGCCTGTATTAGCTATATGGGAAGTATTGATCGGGATTGGTTTGTTAACTGGTCGCTATATGCGCATCACACTCTTACTACTATTCGTACAAATGATGGGGACAGTAACACCACTTGTGCTCTTCCCAAATGCAACCTTCACAGCTTTCCCAATCGGATTGACACTCGAAGG
>Ga0070728_10003369_pt1 | contig 17748 bp, 12 predicted proteins | sample tdDd471_FD_66723 | JGI IMG/M metagenome (GOLD analysis project Ga0070728, IMG submission 66723) | Marine sediment microbial communities from the Atlantic coast under amendment with organic carbon and nitrate - tdDd47.1 | ecosystem: Environmental > Aquatic > Marine > Coastal > Sediment | place... | reverse complement strand
TGATGCACTGTATCTTAAAGGTGACAGCCGTGACCTGACTGTCTTTGCCGATATCGACAACGATTCTGAAGGTGTGCTTTCAACGGATGATGAGGTTGAATACGAAATCTATGTAAAAGCCGGCAAGAACTTTAAAGTTACTCTGGCCTGGATTGATCCAAACGGCACAGTCGGAACCGGTCGCACGCTGGTGAACGATCTTGACCTTGAAGTAATTGCTCCAAACGGCGATACATACCTCGGTAATGTTGGCTATGTTAATAATGGTTCTACTGTCGCAGGTGATGAAGATTTGCCCGACAGCCTGAACAATCTGGAGCAGGTTATCCTTAAAGCTCCTGTGACCGGAACATATAAAGTGCGGGTAATTGCCAGCTCTGTTCCCGGAAACGGCAGATTCTATCCCAGCGATTCTACTCAGCAGGGTTATGCCTTAATCGCCACCGGCGATCTTGGTCAGGGTGAAGATGTAAGCTTCCCCAGATTGTCTGCCAAGCTGAACGAAGTAACAGGCGGATGCGATAACGATGTCAGCCTTGATAGCAATGAAGTTGTTACCGTGGTGATGGATGTGATCAATTCCGGTGAAGGTGACAGCGGGCCTTTGACTGCAACGGTTGAGGCTCTGGCCGATAAAACCGATATTGATATCGCAGTCATGGAAATTCCCGGCGGTGGAGTATTTGAACTTGAATCCATTGCTGCCAAAACCAGAACCACCTTTAATGTTCAGGTTGGTCTTGGTGATTACGAGGGCGACTTGTGTCGCAAGGTGGCTTCCTTCTCTCTTCAAATCAGCACTGCCGATGGTGAGCTTCTGAAAAGTACAATTTTCAGCGTTATCATGGGTCTGGATTATGCTATTGATGGCACCGAAATGTGTCAAGAGCAAACCTGCAACCCGCCTTTAAACATTACGGATATTATTCCCAGCACCTTTAGAGCCGGTGACTATGGCTTTAACCTTACGGTTTCGGGACAATATATGCGTGATGGTATCGAGTTGCGCTTTGAACCGGATGTGGTGGAATACGGCGAAATCACCTTGAAGTCGCCCACTGAGCTTCTGGTTAAAAATGTCAAGATCAGTAGAGATGCAGAACCTGGCGCAGTGGAGATTCTTGCTACCAATCCCAACGAGCTTGAGAGAAACTTTATAGGCTTGCTGGAAGTCAGCGAACCTGTTATTGAAGATGGCGATTTGGAAGACGAAATGGATCTGGAAGAAGAGTTTGCCGATGGAGATTCTGGCAGTGGTTCTGGTTCCGGTTGTAATTCCAGCGGTAATGCAGCTTCTGTCTTTTCTCTGTTTATCTTAATGGGATTGTTCTTTAGCCTTAGAAGGAAAGAATGGACATCAAACAGACCTTAAAATTAATCGCTGTTTTTATACTGGGATACATCGTCTTTTTCCATTTTTTCGATGGTGCTCCAGACTCCAGCGGAAGCCTTGAATTGGGATCAGTTATACCCGGTGAAAGCAAAGCAGAGGCTTTATACACTGCCCCGGATTTCAACCTGAAAGATTTCAAAACAGGCGAGGAGAAAAAACTCTCCGATTACAAGGGAAAAGTTGTAATCCTTTCTTTCTGGGCCACCTGGTGTAATCCCTGCCTGAATGAATTGCCGTGGTTGAACCAGCTTGGCCAGAAAAGTGCTGGCAGTTTTGAGGTAGTAACCGTGGTGTCACTTGGCTACAACGAGAAGATCCTCAACGCCCTGATTAATGATCGCAAGCTTGATCATTTAACCGTGTTACTAGATGAAGATGATCTGGCAGCCACCCGTTATGCCATTCGAAGCGTGCCGACCACGCTGATAATTGATGCAGAAGGTGTGGTCAGATATCGCCTGGCCGGAGATCGTCACTGGCACGAAAATGATGCCATACAGGATATTCAAAAGGTTATAGAGCTGAATGCCCAACAAACAAAAACAGAATAGACAACAATCCAGCAAGCAATAAAGAAAAGTTCTGGGGGCTTGGTAAGAAACCATGCAAAGAGTTATCTTTGCTGCTCTATCTATCTGTTTAAAATAACGCTTTTGATAAAATCTCAAATCCCGAACTCCTAAAACCCCGCCCCCTGTCAGGTGCACGGCACAAATACTGACATATGCCTTTACAGATTAAGCTCGCTGCACTTGTTTTATTCCCGCCCTTTCAGGCTTTGCATCTATTTTTTTGTAGATTTTACCTGACTTTTTTTATATCCTCAATAATTATAGTTAGGTAACAGACATGAATAGTGTGAAATAGCTCTTTCGTCTCAGCATTTCATTATAAAGCTATGCAATACACTATTTTTTGACCAATTTGTCTATGGAGCAATTGACATCAATCTTGCTTTTATATATGGTTTTATAAACCTGTAAAATATTCTTCTAACTGATTTGCCTGGAGTGTTATATGCAAGAAAACACAACAATGCTGGTTCTCGGTGCAGGCGTAGCGGGAATGAAAACTGCACTCAATCTTGCAGCAGAAAGCATCACGGTTCATGTTGTCGAAAAAGACAAGCGAATCGGCGGTTTGTCCGAAAGATGGTCCTGCATGGCAACGGATAGCTGTCATTTTTGCAGTGCCTGTCTGGTCAGTGAGTTGGAGCAGAAGTTTTTATCCAATGAAAATATAATCCTGCACAAAAGCAGCCGATTAAGCAAAGCTGACCGTAATGAAGCTGGTTTCAGTGTAGAGATTGCAGGTGAAACCAGCAAGCAGATTCAGGTGGCGAAAATCATTGTCGCAAGTGGCGTCACTCCTTATGATCCATCGGAGCTTGAAAGCCTGCATTATCAGCAATTTAAAAACGTTATCACCACCGCAGAGCTGAATGATATTTTAAGAGAAGAACGCTTATCAGAATACGTTAACTTTGCTGAAAATATTCGAGTAGGATTTTTGCAGTGCGTAGGATCGCGAGATCAGACAAGAGGACGCGACTATTGTTCGCAGGTCTGCTGCAAAACGGCCATCCGACACGCCAACAAACTCTCGAGCATCTTCCCGAAATCGGAAATAAGCATTTTTCATATGGATCTGCAAAGAATCGGCAAGCAGGTTCGCAGCCTGGTCAATGGACTGAACAAAAAAGTAAAACTGCTACAGGGAGTACCTGCCGAAATTTTGCAGGCTGAAGATGGTAAAAGCCTGAAGATCTTCCGTGAAGACGAAAAAACGGGTCAACGGGTAGCTGCTGAATTCGATCTGCTGGTTCTCTCGGTCGGCATGCTTCCCTCAACCGAGTTGGAGGAAATCACCAAGGTACTTGAGATTGAACCAAACGGCTGGGGGTTTTTAGGTGGTGTGGAGGTCAAACTGCCCGACAACATCCTCTCTGCCGGAGCAGCCAACGGCCCCACCGATATGCTTGGAGCAATGGCCCAGGCAGAAATGGCCTCGGCTAAAGCCCTGGAAGATCTCAAAAATTTTGCTGAACTGAAGCAGAATAAAAGAATTGCCGTGATAGGCGGCGGTTTTGAGGCTCAGAAATGTGCAGAAACACTGGCAAACAACGGTTTTTCGGTTCTGGGACTGCATTGCCAGTCAGCACCTGAATCCCATCAAAAGATAGAATGGCTGGCTAATTCAAGTCTGATTGCGGTTGATGGACAGTCCGACAAGTATACTGTCACCCTGAAAGTTGGTGATAGCTATAAGACGGAAGAAGTAACCGAGATTGTAGTGGCAAACAGTATTGAGAGAGCTTCTTCAAACATCTGGCCGGAATTTGGCGACAAGGTAAAAAACCTTAAGGAACTCAAAGATGTAAAAGATTCTGAACTACCTGAAACTATCAGCTTTTTGCTGGATTATCACGGAGCCGAACATAAAACCATGTCGCGCTCTGCCTTGAAAATGGCAAACGAACTTGCCAAAAACGGCAAGCAAGTTTCGATGATTTTCGAGACAATGCTGGTACACGGAATATATGGTCAAAGCCTCTATGATGAAGCTCGCAAAAACGGTGTAAGATTGATTAGATTTAATGCTAAAGACAAACCGCAGATTGCCATAGAGGGCGAGAAATTATTGATTGAAGTCAATGAATCCACCCTGCCGACCATAAAACTTGAAATCGAGAGCGATCTTTTGATTGTACCGAACAAGGTCGAACCCAAAGCTGATGCAGCTTATTTGGCAGGTATTTTGCGCCAGAGTCTGGACAGTGAAGGTCATATGCAGTCGGCCAATGTGAGACACCGGCTGATAAACAGCCCCCGCAAAGGAATTTACTTTGTCGGTTCCTGCCATGACGAAATCGACATGGCAGACTTTGAGCTTGAATGTATGCTGCTGGTATACTCTCTTCTGAAACCGCCAACAGTCAAGACCAATCATACACCTGAGATCAACGATAAAAAATGCGCCCGCTGCTTAACCTGCTACAGACTTTGCGCCCATGCTGCCATAACCTTGAGAGACGACAAACAGCCGATAGTATTGCCGGACATCTGCATTGGCTGCGGACTCTGCGCCTCTTGTTGCCCAGCAGGCGCAATTGACTTTGAGGATGCCCCTCTTGCAGAAAACACTGCCGATAAAACATTGATCTTTGCCTGTGAAAGATCGGCTGCCCTGGCAATTGAGAAAGCTCAGGCATTGGGGATTGAAGCTGGTGAAAACACGGAAATAATTACCGTTTCCTGCGCCGGAAGCATGGGAGTTGAACAGATGCTTTCACCATTATTGAATGGAGCCAATAAAGTGGTTGTTGCAGGCTGCCATGATGGCAACTGTCGCTCCCTTCAGGGAAGCAGCGTTGCAGCAAGCAGAACAGAATCTGCCATAAAAAACACCGGGCTGTCTAAAGGAGAGCTTTCCTTTCACCCTATTGCTGCAAACCAGCCCATGAGAATAAAGCAGCTTTTTGAAAGCCTTGCTAAAGATGGCAAGGAGGTGCAGCATGACTAAAACCCGCATGACTTTTGAAAACCCGCTCTTGGAAGTTGTCAAAGCCGATGGCGATTATGACACACTGATGCAATGCATGACCTGTGGCATCTGTCTTTCCCGCTGTTCTTGGCAGGATGGCGAAGACGGCCCCAATCCGCGTCAGATGGTACGTATGGCCACCCTTGGGCTTTTGGACGAATTGGCTAAGAGTTCCATGTTGTGGAACTGCATGATTTGCAACCGCTGCGTGGTAGAATGTCCCATGGGAATCAATATGGAGCATCTGGTCAGACGGGCCAGAGCCTTGCCCAAAGCGGATGAACTTATTCCCAAGGATTACAAACGCGGTATTCCGCTAAGGTTTGAAACCGGCAATGTCAACGGAATCACCACCGAGGATTATATTGATACCCTCGAATGGCTTTCTGAAGAATTGCAGATGGAATTGAAAGACGATAGCGTCTCCATGCCGATAGATCAGCATGGCGCAAAATATCTTTATTTGCCGAATCCCAGGGAAATCAGCCTGATTCCTACTTATCTGGTAGCAATTGGCAAAATGTTACATGCAACCGGAGAAAGCTGGACTACATCGAGCAAGCTTTCCGACGTAACCAACTGGGGTTACTACATTGGCGATGATGAAGTTGCCCGCAAAATGGCCATGCAGGTGGTAGAAGCCTGCGAGGAACTTGAGATCGAAAATCTGGTACTTTCTGAATGTGGTCACGGCTATAAAGTGCTGCGCCACATGCTGGAAGAGCTGATCGGACGCAAGGCGAAATTCCGCATAATGAATAGCATTGAAATGACGGTTTTAGAGATGGAAGCGGGACGGCTTTCTTTTGATAAAACGGTTAACGATATTCCGGTAGCCTACCATGATCCCTGTAATATAGGCCGAAAATCGGGTTTATTTGACGAACCGCGCAAACTTTTGAATGCCTCGTGCATGGAAGTTGTGGAGCTTGAACCAAACCGAATGCATGCCCTTTGCTGCGGTGGTGGCGGTGGAATTTTACAGGATAGTGGCTCGACAGCACGCAGAATGCTTTCCGGAAAAAGCAAGGCTGATCAGATCGTGGTGGCAGATGTGAAGAAAGTAGCCACAAGCTGTCTTTCCTGTCACCGACAACTGGGAGAGCTTTCCAAACACTATAAACTCGGGGTAGATGTAACAACCGTTATGACACTTGCAGCTAAAGCCTTGGAATTATAGCAGATTTCTATGACGCAAAGCTTTGCCACATTGCGTAAGTGTTGATTATAACAGGAAAGTTTTGATTATTTGAGCCATATTTTATTGACATGTGCATAATCATCTGACATTGTCTTCAGAGTAAAAAGGTCGGAAAAGGCTGCAAAGCCACTTGATTAAGGGATAGCGAAGGATGTTGCGAATGTTTGAAACAAACAGAAGCTGATGCAAATGCAAAGCATGATCAACATAAAACACAATTTGTTATTTCCAAATTGAAAGATTTCATGGCAAAAGCAAGTTTAAAATCTCAAGAACTTGAACAACGGCATATGCAGACACCAAATTACCGAAACAGTTTTTCGGCAAATCCTGAAAACAACACTGAAACACTATTAAAAAACAAAAACTGTCCTATAAATCAGGCTAAATTGCTGCAATGTGCGAAAATTCGTGGTAAAGTGTAAGGCGATATTCAAAACAGGAAACGTTTCTGCAAAAAATACAACCCGGGTTGTGAAAATATGCAGCGCGTAAATAGAATAAGGGGAACAAAACTTACCCCTTAATAAAAGTGTCTGAAACAAATATAGAATCGTGATCTTATTTGATTGGAGTAGGTCATATGTCTGCCAAGCAAGAAATCGACTGGAGCACTGGCAAGAAGTGTGTACTCGAACTTGAGAGAACAGGTGTTGACTACAAAAACATTCTGGAGTTCGCACCAAGTCCCAATGGCGAAACACTTGCCCTGATAACCAAAGAAGACTCTGAATTCAAGCTGCGACAAAACGATGAGGTGTCTGCAAACGGCTTTGAAAAACTCTGGCAACTGCGTTATCTGGCAAATGGAAATGTTTCTGCCCTGGCCATGAATGAAGACATGTGGTGCATGTCGATCAATGGCGAAAGCAGTGAAAACCAGTATCCCTTTGCCTGGAACCCGATCTTCAGCGAAGATGGAGAATCCTATGCCCTGATGATAAAAAAGGGTATGGACTATTCGCTGGAATTAAACGGCAAAGCCTGGGAGAGCAAGTTTTTAGCCATACGTGATCATTGCATAAGTGCAGATGGTCAGCATCTAGCCACCACCTGTCAGGTAAACCCGCTCAAGTCAGCCGATATTGATACTTTCTTCAAAGGTACCTACGGCGTTGCGGTAGATGATAAAGTCTGGGAAAACGCCTTTGTTGGTATGTGGAACCCGACCTTCAGTTCGGATGCCAGCAGAGTAGCCTGCGAATGTCGGGTCACCAATTCAGAATATACCATAGCAGTAAACGGCAAAGCCTGGAACCAGCTTTATCCGGCGGTCTGGCAACCGTGTTTCAGACCGGGTGGATATTCTGTTTTTGCACCAGTACGAACCGCGGGTAACTGGGCCGTTGTAAAAGATGGAGAGTTATTCTGGGATACTATTTATTCGCAACTGTGGCATCTACGTTTTTCCAATGACGGTAAACAACTTGCAGCAGTAGTATCCCCCACATATGGCAACTGGACCATTGCGGTAGATGACAAACCATGGACCAAAACCTTTAAAGATATGGTTCAGGCTCCCGTTTTTTCAGATGATGGCAAAAGAATTGCGGCGATTGTAAAAGAAAACAACATCTGGGGCATTGCGGTAGACGGCGAAGTCTGGCCCGGTGAATACGAGATGGTCTGGAACCCTGTCTTCAGCCCTTCCGGTGCATTTGTTGCAGCCAAAGTCGATGAAGGCGGAGGATATGCCATGCTGGTAAACGGCCAGCCTGTTTTGCGTGGTGTAGACAAATTGTGGGATCCTGTCTTTAACGACGATTCCAGCAAAATATTGCTGAGATATATAGTGGATGGTTCCTATTTTCGTGAAGTGAGAGAATTATAGAGGTGTCAATCAAATTTCAAAAGGGTTTAAGCAATGTATGACTTTGCAAGAGGACCGCTTGTCTGGATAGCTTTTGCTGTTTTTATATTGGGCAGCATATACCGTCTGGTAACTATTTTAAAGCTGGCAAAGAAGGACAAGGTAGTTTATCCCTACCTCAATTTCAAAGCGGGAATCAGATCCATTATGCACTGGATCGTTCCCTTTGCATCACTCAACATGAGACAAAGGCCGTTTTTCACCATTATAACTTTCACCTTTCACCTGCTACTGATGATTACCCCGCTGTTTGCATTGGGGCATCTGATGCTTTTAGAGGAGTCGTGGGGCTTTAGCTGGTGGAATTTACCTGAAGGCATGATCAACGCAATGACCATCACCTTTCTGGTGCTGGCAGGGCTTTTGACCTTGCGCCGAATAACCGACCCCACGGTGAGGTTTATCAGTGGTATCGGAGATTTCCTATTAATGCTGCTGGTTGCCTCTCCATTTCTCACAGGTCTTTTGGCATACTATCAAATAGGCAATTACCACATGATGATTACCTTACACATGGTAACAGGAGCCCTCTGGCTGATGGCCATACCATTTACCAGAGTGAGCCACATGCTCTTTTTCGCCTTGACCAGAGCATACATGGGCAGCGAATTCGGGCATGTCCGCGGAACAAAGGACTGGTGATCCGGTTTAAAACACTTACACATAGGTGAGTTGATATGAGTAAAAAGCACCAGGAACAGGTACTTGATCAGGGGATTGAAAACGGCATAAAAAGGTTGACACCGGAGAAAATTAAAAGGGTTGTCGACCGGGTTTTAAAACAGGAAGCCGCTGCCAGGTTGCAGGTCTACCTTGAAAGCTGTATGCGCTGTGGACTATGCGCCGAAGCTTGCCACACCTATCTTTCCCGAGACAAGGATCCAGCATTTTCACCTGTGGCCAAAGTTAGCCAAACCATCTGGGAACTTAAAAAACGTGATGGAAAAGTCAAGCCCGAGTTTTTCAGGGACATGGCCAGAATCGTTTATACCGAATGCGGAACCTGTCGCCGATGCAGTATGTACTGTCCCTTCGGCATTGACATCGCCTATCTGATCATGCTGGGCCGTAGAATTTGTCATCTGCTTCAGGTTGTTCCGCAATATTTGCAGGACACCACCAACAGCCACTCTGCCACCTTAAACCAGATGTGGGTCAATCAGGACGACTGGATCGACACCTTGATGTGGCAAGAGGAAGAACTACAGATGGAAAACCCGAACTACAGCATCCCCCTTGAGAAAGAGGGCTCTGATGTAATGTATTCCGTCATCGGCCCCGAACCGAAAATCATGGCACACCTGATTGCCGGAATGGGCAAAGTCTTTCATCAGGCAGGCATTGACTGGACCATGCCCGCTACCGATGGCTGGGACAACAGCAACATGGCTATGTTCTCGGGCGACATGGAAGTTATGGGACGGGTGGAACGTTTGCACTGGGAAACCGCCGAACGTTTAAAGGTGAAAAAGATTGTCATGGGTGAATGTGGTCATGCCTATCGTGGTGCGGTCTACGATGGCCCACGCTGGCTGGGCTGGTCCTACCCGCCGATACCAATGGTTCATGCGATAGAGTTTTATTACGACCTTTTAAAAACTGGACGTTTAAAGATCAAAAAGAAGTTTCAAAAACGAGTCACCGTACAAGACCCCTGCAACACTGTACGCGGTCTGGCTCTTGGTGAAAAGCTACGCTATGTAATCAATGCCACCTGCGAGGACTTTGTGGATGTAACTCCCAACAAGGAACATAACTACTGCTGCGCCGCAGGTGGAGGCGTTATTAACTGCGGGCCACCATGGAAGAAATCGCGCATGTTAAGTAACCGTGTAAAAGCCGATCAGCTAAGAGCCACCGGAGCAGAAGTAGTGATTACTCCCTGCCATAACTGTCATGCAGGAATTGAAGACATTGTGGAGTACTACGACTTGAAGATGCACACGCATTTCGTACTTGACATATTGATGGAAGTTGTTGATTTCTCTTAGTCATAACAGGACAAATGAGATGAAGAATCGAAATAACAGTGTTTTCTTGATGTGCTTTGGCCTCGCGCTGCTTGCTTTAGTATTATCTTTTGCTTCTGCATGTGGCGATAGCGATAGCAGAATTTTAAAAGAGCGGGCTGATTTGCTTATTTTAGATGGTATGAAAATTCATGGCGAATTGGAACGAGCCCCGGTGCAGTTCAAGCACGACAATCATACTTTAAGGCTTGAAGCTGAAGGCCAGGGCTGTTCTGTCTGCCATTTAGCTAACGAAAATGGCACAAGATCAATACGATTCATGCGCATAGGCGATGTGAGTGGCAAACAGCAGATGGAAATCTACCACAACTATTGTATCGGCTGCCACCAACAAAGGCTTGATCTAGACAAGGATAGCGGCCCGGTTACCTGCGGAGACTGTCACAAGAATGACCCGGAATATATTGCTGCCCAGGCAAAAATCGGTTTTAGCAAAACGATTCACTACAACCACATCAAAGCCATGAATTACAACTGCGTCACTTGCCACCATGAAACTCTGGACCAAAACACTGGAAAACCAAGATGTGACAAAGCAGATGCAGAGGCTATTGCAAACAACTGCCAGCCTTCGGGATATGAAACAAGCTGTCGCGATTGTCACATGGAAAAAGCTATTGAAAACAGAAGCTCCATCAGGGATGCTTCCCACGCAATGTGTATTGACTGCCACCAAAAGCGAGGGGAAGATTCGCTTAAAACAGGCCCCGTGATCTGTTCAGACTGTCATGATAGAAACAAACAGATTCTTTTCAAAAAGCCGGGCAAGGTTCCACGCCTTAAACGTTACCAGCCAGACAAGGTTATAATTGGTTCGGGTAATGTTACGGACGAGCTCAACCGACTGGCCAAGGTCGAGTTCAATCATTTGGCCCATGAAAACGCTGTAGAAAACTGCCACAACTGCCACCATGGCCAAATGAACAAATGCAATTCATGCCACACTACAAAAGGTGACATTAAAGGTGGACGCATCACACTTGAACAGTCCATGCATGCCATGAACGAGAAAGGCAGTTGTGTAGGCTGTCATAATGTTAAAAAGAAAGAAAAAGACTGTGCCGGATGTCATGATCTAATGCCTAAACACGAGATGCCAAAGTCTTCCTGCACCAGTTGTCACAATCATCACGAAAATGAAGTCCTCGCAAACAACAAAGTTCATGACAATGATACTGCAACGCAGACCGAAGATTCTCTGTTTAAAAATATTCCTGAACAAATAGACATTAGCCAGCTCGAAGCAAAATTCGATGCAGCCCGCTTCCCCCACAAAAAAATTATTCTGGCACTTAAAAGCGGAGCAGACAAAAGCAAGCTGGCAACTCATTTCCATGGTGATGATGAAACATTATGCATGGGCTGTCATCATCATAGCCCCAAAGGAACAAGCCCCCCGGCCTGCATAAGCTGTCATAACAAGCCATTTGATGAAAAAGATTTGAACAGACCTGGATTGCTGGGGGCTTATCATCAGCAATGCATTGGTTGCCACAAGAGCATCGGTATGAAAAACCCGACAGATTGCGCGGTTTGTCATACTGAGAAAAAATAAATTCATTTATACTTTACCGGAACCCGGTCGAGGAGTATGTGATGGATAAATCAAGACGACAATTTTTAAAAATACTAACAGGCACAACCGTTGCAGCAACAGTAGTACCCAAAGCTGCCGAAGCTGCGTCGGCCAACAAACACTTTGAGGGCTACCCCGATGGCTTAGGTGTCTTGCACGACACCACACGCTGCATCGGTTGCAGACAATGTGAAGAAGCCTGTAACAAAGTCAACGACTTGCCAAAACCTGAAAAACCCTTCAGCGACAAATTTGTCTTCGAGCAAAAACGTCGCAGCGAAACCGGGGTTTTCACAGTGGTCAACCGCTACGACGGTGTGGGCCCTAACGGCGAAGATGTGTTCCGCAAGTTTCAATGCAACCACTGTCTGGAGCCCGCCTGTGGCAACGCCTGTTTCGTTAATGCCTTCAAGAAAACCAAAGAGGGCGCAGTTACATATGATGCAAGCGTCTGTGTCGGTTGCCGATTTTGTCTGCTGGCCTGCCCCTGGTCCTTACCGGCTTATGAATACGATAATGCCTACAGCCCAGTGGTGGTGCGCTGCACCCTTTGCAGACCCAGAGTTTTGGAAGGAAAACTTCCCGGTTGTGTAGAAGCCTGCCCCATGGAAGCCTTGACCTTTGGCAAGCGCGAAGATCTTTTGAAGATTGCCAGAGACCGCATCAAAAAGCATCCTGATCGTTATATCGATCATATCTTTGGTGAAAATGAAATTGGTGGCACAAGCTGGATGTATCTTTCCGCTGTGGACTTTAACAAGTTGGAGCTAAACACCAACGTTGGCACTACTCCCACTCCCAAATTCACTGCCGGAGCCTTGGGTGCGGTTCCGATGATCGTCGGTTTGTGGCCGGTATTTCTAACCGGTGTCTGGGCCATGAACAAACGTAAAGAAAAAATCGCTGCTGACGAGAAAGCCACAGCCGTGGCTGCTGCGGTAGAGCAGGCCAATGCCGAAGCAGATGAAAAACTCAAGGCAGCACAGGAAAAAGCCAACAAGGCCAAAGAAAAAGCTATTGACGCTGCCGTTAAGAAAGCACTTAAAGATGCTGAAAAAGCTCTAGCAGAGGAGAAAGCCTGATGTCTGAGCATGTAGCAGTAGTGGAAAAACGGGGACTGATAACACCTTTCAATGTCATAACGGGTCTGATCATCATCGGCGGTTTGATTCTGACGGTGATGCGTTTTACCGGAGGTCTATCCAGCGTAACCAATCTGGATAACTATAACCCCTGGGGCTTCTGGATCGGCTTTGATCTGTTAGCCGGTGTGGCCCTTGCAGCCGGTGGCTATACTACCTCGGCAGCGGTCTACATCTTCGGCATGAAGAAATACCACGCCGCAGTCAGACCTGCAATCCTCACCGGATTTTTGGGATACTCGCTGGTTGTGGTCGCACTCTTGTATGACGTCGGCAGACCACTGCGCCTGCCCTACCCCTTTCTGGTGCAACAGGGCCCTACCTCGGTAATGTTTGAGGTGGCAGCCTGTGTCGGACTTTATTTGACGGTCTTGTTTCTGGAGTTTTCAAACGCTCCTTTAGAATGGCTGGGCATTAAAAAAGTCGCCCGAATTATTTCCAAATTGACTATTGTCTTGACAATTTTCGGGGTTGTATTGTCCACCTTGCACCAGTCTTCACTGGGTGCCATGTACCTGATGGTTCCGGCAAAGCTTCATCCCTTGTGGTACTCATCGTTTTTGCCTGTCTTCTTTTTTGTCTCCAGCATGATAGCAGGCTTGTCCATGGTAATTTTCGAGAGCGCAATTTCTCACAAGTATTTTCACCACATGATGGATGAAGAACACAAAAAAACAGCCGATCAACTGGTATTCGGCTTCGGCAAAGCAGCCTCCGCACTTTTAGCAGGATACTTTGCCATCAAGCTTATCGGCGTTTCACTGGATCATAACTGGGGCTATCTTAACAGCGGATACGGCTACTGGTTCTTGCTGGAAATTCTGGGCTTTGTACTTTTGCCCTGTATCTGCTATGCGATTGGAGTGCGCGAAAAGAACAAAAGATTGATCCAGATTACCGCTGCCTGGACGGTTGTGGGAATCATCCTGAACCGACTCAACATTTCTCTGGTGGCTTTCAACTATCATCTGCCCGATGAGTTGAGATATGTGCCACACTGGATGGAGATCTGTATTTCAATTTTTCTGGTTACGCTGGCCGTGGTTGCCTTTAAATTTATTGTAACAAGGATGCCAATTTTCTTCGAGCATCCCGATTTTCCCGATCCACATCACTAGAGTTGAAAAGGATAAAATCATGCATGAAGAAAACTTCTTTTATACAATGCAGGACATGCTCAATTCAGCAGAAGGCATCACTTATCTAATCGTTGTGGCCTCCCTGATAGTTTTCATTTTCTTCTGGAAATTTCTAACAGAGGGAGACAGCAAATAACTTATACCATCCCACAAACAAAAAGCGACAGCCTTTACACTGTCGTTTTTTTTATGCGTCTTTCTACTTTAACAAATAAATTTAACAGTTTTCACTAATCCACTTCAGGTAGTCCTCGTTGCCTTTTTCGATTTTGACGGCGACTGTTTCCGGCACATCGTAGGGATGATTTTGTTTGACTGTGCCAATAAGCTGATCCAGCTTTTCTGCGGTGGTCTTGACCAGCAGAAGCTGTTCCTGATCATCGCAAACCTTACCTTCCCATTTGTATATGGATCTAATTTTAGGCAGAAGATTTACACAGGCAGCCAGCGAGGATTCAACCAGCAATTTGGCAATGGCCAGTGATGTCTCTTCATTTGGCGTGGTAATGAAAACGATATAGGTCGCAGACATATCACTCTCCTGTAAGTTTATCGCCTTTGATTCTTACATCTTCCTGTCTGATGGTGAAACCCTTGTCATCAAAGTAGGTTAAAAGAGGCACGGCAAATTTTCTACTGGTAGCCATCTGCTCTTTGATTTCAGAAAGGGTCAATTCATTTTTTCCATTAAACATTTGCAACAGAATTTGTTTGGCATGGTTAATTGCATCCATGGCAAAGAAAAACTTCTTCTCCAGACAAAGCACCTTGTCGATATCCACCAGATAGGTCAAAAGCACTTTTAATTCTGCAGATTTTATATCAAGAGCGACTGCGATATCACTGGTTGCTTCAGGTTTCAAACCACCTTTGGCGAGCGTCTTTAAAAGTTGGTCAACCTTGCGTCTTTCGGCCTTGCTAAGTTTTACCGCAAAATCCTGCAGGGCCAGCAAATCTCCACCGGGTCGTTTAAGCACTCCCAATTCAAGACATTTCTCAAGGATCAATGCTGCGGAAGGTTTTGGGTATGCCTTGTTTTTAACCCGTGGCAATAAATCACCCTGACGCAGCCCTGCCCTCAAAGGATTCATCTCGTGATATTTTGCCAACTCAATTTTAATCTTTTCAAAGCTTTCTTCAAACTGCCTGTCGGTGCAAAGCAGAATATTTTTCCCGGTTTCAAAAGACATCAATTCGCCCGACAATAAAAGATCCTCCACAATAGCTGCGGTCTCTTCTTCCGTCTGACTAAGCGAAAGAGCCAGATTTTTTGATGTTATAAAAGGAGTTTTTTCCAGAGCAGCGATAACCAAATCTTTGTCGTCGGTAGAAGCCAAACGAGCCAGCGCATCTGTGACTTCGCTCTTGTTTCTTTTGTGGCGCGGTGGATGAGCATCCAGCACGATTCCACCGCCAATGGTTATCTGCGGTGAATAGCGTCTGATAACAAACCTGTCCAGTCTTTGTGTAACGGTGGGTGACTCCAGATGCAGTTGCACAAAGCCCTCTTCCCCGGGCTGCATTTCGGTACCTATCAGCAAAACCACTCTGGCAAATATTTCTGCACAACCCATATGCAAACGCACACGCTGTCTGTGTTTTAAAGGGGCAGGAGAAGATTTTAATAGGCTAAGCTTCGCATCCAGAAATCTTGTGGGTTCAAGCGCATCTTTAGTAACCAGCACATCGCCACGCTCGATATCTGTCACCGCAAGTGCGTGCAGATTGATCGCGGCCCGCTGTCCGGCAATGGCTCGCTCCAAGGATTTACCCTGTGACTGTATGCCTTTGATGCGAATTTCCCGATGGCTTGGCAAAACATCCATAGAGTCACCAACAGCTATCGAACCGGAAAGAATGGAACCTGTAACCACGGTACCAAAACCCTTAACCGTGAAAACCCTGTCGATGGGCATTCTGAAAAGTCCGCTGCCACCCTGAATCTTTTTGGTGGCAGCCATCTTTAAAATAGCCGATCTTACCTCTTCCAGACCACGACCGGAGAGACTGTCCACCACATGAATCTCGGCTTTGTCAAGCGCAGTACCAAGCAGCAAGTCATGGATATCTTCCTTGACCATTTCGATCCAGTCGTCCTCGGCCATATCAGCCTTGGTCACCACAACCATACCGTCAGTCACACCAAGCAAATTCAGGATGTCCAGATGTTCTCTGGTTTGTGGCATCACGCCATCATCGGCAGCAACAACCAAAATTGCATAATCAACAGTGGCAGCCCCAGCAACCATGTGCTTGATAAATTTTTCATGACCGGGGACATCAATGAAAGCGATTTTTTCGTTTAAGAAGGCAAAACCCAGCTCAATGGTTATCCCACGCTGTTTCTCTTCTTTAAGTCTGTCGGGATCGCTTCCGGTAAGGGCTTTAATGAGACTGGATTTTCCATGGTCGATGTGACCGGCGGTGCCGAAAATTACCGGAACATCCGGTAAGTTGTCGCTGTTGATTGCGCTACTCATACTAGAATTTCTCTTTCAGATATTGCCTGATAATCTGCCCCAGACTTTCCTCGTCTTCTTCATTCATCGTTAAAAAGTCGAGATAGAACCTGCCGGAATTGATTACACCAACCACCGGAGGATCGCTTCGCCTGAACCATTCGGCGACATGATCGGTCTTGCGGTTGGCAATGACCATGGCTGCACTCTCAATTGTATGACCCGGTAAAGAACCGCCACCAAATTGCCCAAGGCTGTCAATTATTTCAAACTTATCTTCTGGAAGTCCAAAACGCTTTTTGAAATCCACTATACGTGCTTTGATCTCTTCTCTACTTTTCGAAATCTGTCGCCACGGGCTTATTTTATCAGCCTGCCCACTCTCGTAATATTTAAAGATGACCTGTAAAAGCGAATAGGTAAACTTGTCCGGCCTGACAGCCCGCATTAGGGGAAACTTTGCCAGTTTATCAATCAATTCCTTTTTACCGGCGATAAGACCAGCCTGCGAGCCACCTAAAAGTTTGTCACCGGAGAAACAAACCAGATCCGCACCTTCACGAATTACATCAGCCGGAGTAGGATCGGGAAGTTCGTATTTACCAAAGCTGTTAAGCAGGTTACCAGAACCCAGATCCTCGATAAAAGGCATCTCTTCGGTTTTAAGGCTGGCAAGCTCGGCTGTAGAGGAGCGTTTGGTAAAGCCACCCTGATGAAAATTAGATAAATGAACCTTTAAAAGCGCAGCAGTATTTTCATCAATGGCTGCTTTATAATCATCCATGGTGGTGATGTTGGTTGTGCCTACTTCTTTTAACTCGGCCCCACCCTGCTTGATAATATCGGGAATGCGAAAACCGCCACCAATCTGAATCAGCTCACCTCTGGAGACAATAATGTTTTTACCTTTGCCAAAGCACGAAAGAATCATTAACAGTGCCGCTGCACAGTTGTTGACAACCAGCCCTGCTTCTGCACCGCAAAGCCTAGCCAGAGTATCACGCACAAAATTACCCCGCACCCCGCGCTTGCCGTCTATCATATTGATTTCCAGACCACATGAACCGGCTGCCTGAGTATATGCCTCTTGCAGTATTTCTTTGGCAATGGGCGCCCGGCCAAGGTTGGTGTGCAAAATTATTCCGGTTGTATTGATAACCCTTGAAAGTGGAGTAAGTCTGGCATTGGACAGAGCCAGCTTTATCTGATCTTCCAAAATGCTTTCTACAGTAATATCCGGATCTTCTTTGAGACTGCTCTTAACCTGATCCAGAGATTTTCTTAAAGCCTCTACAACAAAAGCCTGACCGCAATTGTTAATCAGCTCCTGTACATCTTCCCTCTCGATCAGTCTGTCCATTTTGGGGATCTGGCGGTATCTGTTGTCCATTTTCA
>Ga0070728_10003368_pt1 | contig 17753 bp, 18 predicted proteins | sample tdDd471_FD_66723 | JGI IMG/M metagenome (GOLD analysis project Ga0070728, IMG submission 66723) | Marine sediment microbial communities from the Atlantic coast under amendment with organic carbon and nitrate - tdDd47.1 | ecosystem: Environmental > Aquatic > Marine > Coastal > Sediment | place... | reverse complement strand
GCAAATCAGCTTCAGCGGCACGTCGGGCAGCTTCGACAATATAAGGTGGTGTCGTGCCTTGTGCCTGACTCAGCATACTGCTCAATAATATTCCTAAAAGAATGACTGTTTTAAAAAGACGGTTCATGTAATTTAGCCTCCAATTGGGTAAATTGAACTCGACCATATTGTAACAAAATTCATTAACTGTATTCTATATGATGTTTAGAAGTTTTGGGGAAAGTTAAAATCAACGAATGCAAAAGAATAAGTAAAGGGTCGAACAAAATCGACCCAATACGAGGGTTGTTATGCTTAGAATGTGCCACCTTTGAAGATGCGTGAGGGTAAATTAAACCCATATTGTTTAAAGGTATCCAAGAATTTCGGAGGGAAACCGGTGGCTTCTAATTTACCACCACCTTCATGTGAATACCCTTGTCCACGATGCCCTTCTGTTTTGTAGACGAAGAGGTCTTGCAGTGTAACGCGGTCACCTTCCATACCCTGAATTTCGGTAATCTGGGTGACTTTACGGCTACCATCTTTCAAACGGGCTTGTTGAACAAACATATGAACAGCAGAAGCAAGTTGTGCGCGAATAACTTCCACTGGTAAATCCATACCCGCCATCATACAGAGTGTTTCGAGGCGCGATACTGCATCACGTGGGCTATTCGAGTGAACCGTGGTTAACGATCCATCATGCCCCGTATTCATCGCCTGCAACATATCTAAGGCTTCACCAGAACGACACTCACCCACAACCAGACGGTCAGGGCGCATACGTAAGGTCCCTTTAACGAGATCGCGGATTTCGAGTTTGCCGACTTCTGTTTCACCGGGAATCGCTGGAGCAGTCTCCAACCGAACCACATGACGCTGTGCCAATTGTAATTCTGCCGAATCTTCAACCGTGATAATACGTTCATCTTCAGGGATAAAAGAGCTCAACACATTCAGTAATGTTGTCTTACCAGACCCTGTACCACCACTGACGACAATATTTAGACGTGATACAACAGCGGCTTCAAAAAATTCAGCAACATCTTCTGTAAACGAGCCAAATTTAACAAGATCAGCTACCGTCAGACGTTTATCAGGGAATTTACGAATGGTAATAGTTGTGCCTTGCATGGCAGAAGGGAGGGTCACTAAATGCACACGTGAGCCATCTGGCAGACGCGCATCCACCATTGGATTTTCACGACTGAGGGTACGCATTAATGGACGAACGATACGTTGTGCTGTCCAAAATGTGTGATCTTCATCATCAAATACAATATCAGTTTCGACCAACTTGCCTTTATATTCTGCAAATACCACATCAGGACCATTGACCATAATTTCGGAATAGCCCTTGTCCTCGACAAGCGGTTCAATTGCACCGAATCCGAGCAAATCATTGAATAGAGCCTCGCGTAATTGCTCATATTCTTTAGCAGATAATTGTACATTGAGCTTTTTGAGGATTGTCTTCATGCGATCCTCTAGCAAATCGCATTTTTCAGGGTCATTACGTGACCAGAGATCCGCTTCATCAGGGAATGCCAATAGTTTACTGCGGAGTTGCCGACGAAGTTTCGCCACATTTTGCGGTGTACGACTCTTTAAGGGGACAACATAACCTGTATCCAATACCCATGACCCATCAGGACGGACTTCATTTACAACAACTTTAGCCGTACCTGTTCCGATCGTAAAAGGGGTTGGTGTATCGATAGTAACATCACTCGGATCCATCGACCCAGAATTATTTTTGGGTGAAGAGGCAGGCTTTTTCTTGGGGGCTAACTTTTGCATCTTCTTAGGGGCTTCCGCAGGTGCGGCACTTGTATCATCTAAGTCATCAAATTCGTTATCTTCATCTAACGTTCTCGCTATCAGTTCTCGCGCTCGAATCTCGTCTTGTTCTTGTTGCTTTTGCTCGTTAATTCGTTTTGATAAGAAGGACATATTCTCGCCTCATATTCCATGCACTTTATAATTTAGTGTAAGCGACGAATGCGTTCTCGGCAACAAAATAATCATTAAGATTATGAATGTTCCAGACTTCAAACTTATATTATCAAATAATTTATCCAAGTATTCGACATAATATTTTGGTCTCAGCAATATTTTGAGCGTCTACTCATGGAGATTAGAAACATATGATCAGGCAATCAAACCGTAAGGGCAAAACGAGTTCACCCTTACAATCATTGTATGTAGTTCTCACCCGATTCATTCGGGAAGTTACCTTAATTAGTGTTCCTTTTTGAGTTAGCTAACAAAATTAGCCTTCCCAATTTGGACAGTCAATCAACATAACGCGGTTGTTACCCGTATCACTCACGAAAAATTGACCATTAGGCAATACAAAAATCCCCTGTGCGCCATTGATATTGTCGGCAGATGGTGTGCCTGAATGACTATTACCATCATTATTCATGACACCGGTATCTATATTACCGAATTGTCCAGCACTGCCATCGGCGGTTGTGTCGCCATCATTAGCAAACCATAACACCCGATGATGGAGCGTATCCGTAACATAGACACCACCAGCAGGTCCAACTGAAACTGATTTGGGGTGCGATAAATTATCCGCAGATGGCGCGCCACTGTTACCTGAACCATCATTGCTTTCGACATTAGATTCAAAATTACCAAATTGTCCATAAACGCGATCCGCCGTCGTATCCCCATCGTTGGCGAAGTATAAAATCCGATTGTTGTCACGGTCAGCAATATACAGGGCATTTTCGCTATCAATTGCTAATCCCCGTGGGAAATTGAGACTATTGGCAGATGGTGTGCTAGTGCGCCCTGTGCCATCATTATTCCGTGTATCAGACTGGAATGAATCCGATTGTCCATATACACGATCCGCGGTTGTATCCCCATCATTAGCAAAATACAAAATCCGGTGACTAGAAGAATCACTCACATAAAGCCCGTCGTTATGGTCTACAACTAAACCAAGGATATAAGCACCGAAGTTATTGGCACTCGGTTCCCCATAATTGCCTGAACCATCGTTATTGACCATATTGGTATTAAAATTACCAAATTGTCCATACACACGATCCGCGGTTGTATCCCCATCATTGGCAAAATATAACACACGGTGGTTATCACGGTCAGCGATATATAGCCCTCCTTGACTATCAACGCCAACAGCTGTTGGCATACTCAAGCTATCCGCACTGGGTTTACCTGAATTGCCTTGACCATCATTATTAGAAATATGGGTGGTGAAATCTCCAAATTGTCCATACACTTTGTCAGCGGTCATGTTGCCATCGTTGGCAAAATACAAAACACGATGGTTATCACGATCAGCAACATATAAACCGTCGTTTGCATCAACAACAATACCTAGTGGAAAGTTAAATGACTCTGCACTGGCACTTCCACCACGATTTGCACTGTTAGAGCTATAATCAGCCTGCCCATATAGTGCAATCGGTGTATATGCCATTACCAGCAACGGAAGCGAAAAAGCGAAAAACACAACACAAACCAAAAATCGTTTCAAAACTATTTTTATAGCCATCATGCCTCACTTCTAATAACTCATTACCGTTATCAGAAATTATAGGCTCAATTTTTAAATATGTTGCAATTCATAGGAGATGTTTAACCTGCCAGATTATTCTGCAAAACTTATGGACTTGGGTCAGCACAAGATGGTAGATTAGAATATTGCCGTTCCCATTTCTCACCATAAAATGTCAAATATTCATCGACATGTTCAATCCAATAATCGTTATTGTGTTCGCCAACAGGATGCACCACATACGTATGCGGAATGCCATTACTCGTTAGTCGGCTAGAAAAGATTTGCTGGCTCGGTCCTGATGAATCACTCGCACCATTATCCAGATACATCCGCAAACCCGAATCTGCTAAAATCTCAGAATTCACAGCTAATTCCAATGGATTGAATGCAGGTGGAATCGAAACAGTATCCCCAGAAAAATAGGCACTATGTCCACCAACAATGCCGAAGAGGTCTGGATGGCGCATCGCAATACTATATGCCCAAAATCCACCCCGTGATATACCCCCAATAGCACGATACGCAGGGTCTTGCCACAAACAGAAGTTACGCTCTAGCAATGGAACAAGTTCTTCAATAATATGTGTCTCATATGATGGGTCAGGTGGGAATTGATTAACTTGTCCAAAGTTCCCCATATAAGGCATAACGACCACCATCGGCGCGAGTGTCCCACCCCGAATACCTGTATTCAAGTCATCAATTAAACCGAGGTCTTCCCATTGGCTTTCTCGATAACTCAAGCCATGCAATAAAATCACTGATGGGAAGCGCGCTCCAGATTGTTGATAACATGGTGGCAAATACACATTAAAGCGCAAGTTTTCACCACCAGACACTTCGCTAGCATTACTGGCAAACGGCACAATTTGCCCGACTTCCTCATCACAGGGGAAAGCTGTCGGAGTGGCGGTAAAGTCTGGTGTTTCGGTTGGGAACGGTGTACGTGTAATAGTGGATGTTGGTGTTATGGTTGGTAAGATGGTGGCTGTTGGTGGATTGGTCAGGATAACAGGAACAGCCGTCGGCTTATATGCTAATGGTTCACATGCTGTAATAAGCAAAATGGCAATGAAGAATAGCTTGGATGCAAAAAGTCGTTTTATCATAGCTTTTATCAAAGTAAGTGAGAACCTATGTAGAATCAATCATATCATTTATACGTTACAAGTAACTATTTTACCGCATTTTCGAGTGAGGTATATCCCACCCTATAAAACTCTCGCATCACAACAACTTCTTTAAAAAGTAAGACTCATGTTTAGGTGGACGATCTGGCAAGGTAGCAAAGACTTCAAACCCCTGTGATTCATAAAATGATAACGACTGAAAATCAGTTGTATCATAAACAATGCCTGTCATGCCCCGTCGATGACATTCCACTTCTGCAAGTTGCAAAAGTTGCTTTTCATATCCTTGATCACGCAAAGGTTCATCAACCCAGAAATAAAATACATCAAACCAATCCCAATAGGTTGAGCCACATATCCCCCCTAGAACCTCACCATTTGCGCCATAAATAAAGGCACTCAGTTTTTGGCTGGTGCAATCCACAAACTGCTCACAATAATCGCGTAACCCCCGATTCACCTGTTGCACATCAGATGCGATAGGGGCGATTGTGATCGGTAATTTATCGATCGAATCACTCGGCTGGATGTTCATTTTGCGGAGGTAATAATACGCAAAGCCATGTGGGCGGTTCATGAGCGTTCCAAATATCTCATAACCGATATGTTGATAAAATGGTAAAGCCTGAAATTCAGTCGTCATCAAATAAACGTGGGGTAGCCCTTGTTGTAGTGCAATTTGTTCGATGGTATGCATCAAGGCTCTGCCGTAATTTTTGCCCCGCAGATCATCCTGTACCCACAGCAAATCCACATAGAGTACCCCCCAATCAACTTCACCAATCACCCCACCCTGAATCCGCCCCTGTTCATCACGTAGAAAAATAGCAATATCATCATCGGGCAGGTTCAGTAACTCTGGCATCTTTTTGATGTTATGAGTTCTTAATCCTACCCTGACGGCGTTAACGTGTTCGGGATCGGGGTTGTCAACCAACGTAACAGAGATCACCGGCATATTAACTATCGGTTTCGGGTTCTTCAGTACCTTCAGCACTGCTAGTAGGTTGAGTAGGTTCAGTACCTAGCGTTGGGTTTTCCTCTGTAGCTGGTGGCGGTGCGTTAAATGTGACACCGGGCACTCGTAAGACAACTAAGAAGTCTTGACCATTTTGATTAAATTGTACCCAGCCGCTGTTATCATGAATCGCTGTCCAAATCGGTAATACAAGGTTATTTTCTAACCAGATACTACTTTCTGGCATGTTTGCGATATCATATAGGCTTAACCCAGATGCTTCTGCATCCCACGGTAAAGACGGCAGGGAAGCATTATAGGATGTAACCAATACACTGAACCATCCTTCACTAGGTTGGAAAGTACGAGGTTGTTTGCCCTGTGTTTTACACTTTTCTAAAATTCGATTGAAATAATTTTCTGTCCAATCCCCAAAACTATCAAGACGATGACTCAAATCATTAACCTGTAGCAAGAGGACATCGGTATAAGGTATTTCGGCAGATGGCAACAGAGTATCAAACCCTGCCTTATAGGTAAAAAAGCGTTCTATGACGGTCAAATCCGTGACAAAATCCACAATTTGTTTGTCAGTCAAGATATCGAATAGAACCTCATTCTCATCATCTGTTACCCAGACGACACGTCCATCACCATAAATCGTACATAACGGAACTCGATTATTCTCAGCAAATAAGCCCGATTGATCGCCCCCTATTACATCCGCTTGAAACACAATATTCAGAGGGTTACGATCCCATTGGACAAGCGCACTATCGTTATCTGTCGATGATGGGTTATTCGTTTGCTCGGTATTTGACGTTGAATCGCCAGCAAGTGCCGAACATGCACTAATAATGAATGTAAGCCCTAGTAAAACAAACCACCGTCTCATATAACGCTCCTTACGGGTTGGCTAGTGATAGTGTTATTGTAATGCGATATGTGTGAATGGCAACTCATTTCGCTCTACTTTCTTTAAGTATACTGTTGACTATCCCCTTAATGAACCATACGTGTACAAATCACTAACACTTGGGACACGATGTGGACATCAAATGTTACGATTCTTCAATTTTCTGAACACGTCCAACTTGCCCATCCATCAACCGCACTTTGATACCGTGAGGATGGTTAGGAGATTTCGTCAAAATATCTTTGACAATCCCTTGCGTGAGTTTACCTGTTCGTTGATCTTGCTTAAGTACAATCGACACTGCTAAACCACGTCGAATATTGGAGCGTTTTTGTCCATCACTCATGATTATTATGTCCTTCGTTAAAATTTGACTGTTCGGTACTATTTGACCCGTAAGCCGCCACAACTCGCCCGTATCAGCAATTCCGGCGATAAAAACCGTTGAATCGGAGCAGTCGCTTTGTTTTCAATCAGGTCAATCAAAATATCCGCCATTTGATAACCCTTTTCCAATACAGGTTGGCGCATGGTACTAATGGCAATCCGTGGGTTCATAGATTCTGCAAGATCATCAAATGCAATTAACGAGACATCTTCCGGCAACCGAATCCCCAAATCCATCAAAGCATTGGTTGCCCCTACCGCAATCGTTGATTGACTCGCATAGATGCCATCAAATTCAATATTATTGTCGAGCAGATATTGAACACCCTCATATCCCGATTCGTAAGTGAATTTATCGATCCGCACTAAATCAGAGTTATAGGGGATTTGGGCATCTTGTAACGCCAATTTATAACCTTCAAGACGATCTAAGGAATCCACAATACGCGGATCACCGGCAAAAATCGCAATTTTCCGTCGCCCTAATTGGATGAGGTGATTCACCGCTTGACGGCTAGATTCAACATTTTCGACGGTACAGAAGTTTATTGGGGCAGCGTGGTGGGTAATGCGGTCTGCCGACACAAATTTTGTATTAGCGTTGATAAGCTCATCAATTAGCGGATGATCTAAAGTTGGCGAAATCAGCAAAAGACCGTCTAATATCTGATTATGGACAATCCGTCGCGCAAACCGAATGTCATCTTCGGTTTCATCACCCATCATTAACAACATGGCATAATCACGTGCATGAGTTGCCTGCGAAATACCCCGTAAAATCGTCGGGAAGTAAAATGAGGTATCAAATAATGCGCCAAGATCATTTGAAATCACAACCCCGATAATCTTAGTTGAGCGACTCGCAAGGGCACGTGCCGCAGAATTGACTTGGAATTGTTCATCTTCTATGATTTTTTTAACTTTGATACGTGTTTTTTCGCTCACATTAGGATCGTCATTGATAACACGCGACACAGTTGATTTTGAAACACCTGCTAACTCGGCAATGTCCTGTAATGACATAACTACAGCCTTTATCTTAATCTTTTGGTTGGGCTCACACGTTTGATGAAATCTTATTGTAGTCGAATTTAAGTGATTTTGCGATTGCTCTGAGCGTATGACATTTGTCATGGGTGACTATGTAGAATATCACTATAGCGTTCCCATGAGCTACGGTATAGTAATGGTAATTCGGCAGGCAGTAAGAGTAAAGGAGCTTAACAGCATAAATCTTGCTCAAACCGAAACACATAAATTCTTTACGATGAGGATGTAACACATAAAGTAGGCATGGAACGATTTCCACCGATATTGTGGAACAAAACAAACAAAACAGCCATCGCGCTCCTTTAACAAAGTGAAACATTCACTCATTGGAAGACATACAAACAGAATCGCTAACCACCCTCGGTTGGCGGTTTTGCGTTATACTATTTGGGAGTAGATTCATTTCATTTTTATTGATATTTACCTTAAAGAGATTAAATGACCCATGAACGAACAACCGAATATTATTTTGATTATCACCGATCAACAACGCTACGATACAATTAACGCCCTCGGCTTTCCGTATGTTGATACCCCCAATTTGGATAAACTCGTCAATGAAGGCGTGAGTTTTTCCAATTGCCATGTGACTGCCCCTTCGTGCGCGCCATCACGAGCAAGCCTATTTTCGGGCTATTATCCGCATGTGACAGGCATCCTAAAAAATGGCGATACATGGAAACATTCATGGGTGGAATTACTCGCAGAAAGCGGTTATCACTGCGTCAATATCGGTAAGATGCACACTAACCCTTATGAAGCCCCGATGGGATTCCATGAGCGTTACGTAGTCGAAAATAAAGACCGCTATTTGCAAGATCGCTATTACTTTGATGAATGGGATACAGCATTACGGGCGCGCGGATTGGTCAAGCAACAACGGGAGCTATATCGTCAGCTAGACGACTATAAAGAACGCATGGGGGCATTTGAATGGGTGATTGATGAAGATATGCACCCTGATAACTTTGTCGGGAACTTCGCGCAGTGGTGGATTGGACATTATCCCAAGACCGAGCCACTATTCCTCGAAATTGGATTTCCGGGACCGCATCCACCGTATGATCCAACCCCTGAATATGCCGAAAAATATCTAGCGCGTGATATTCCGCTACCAAATGTCACACAAGAAGAACTTGACCAGTTACCCGCACCTTATAGCAAACTCATCAAACACAATACCGAAGTCGATCACGATTCGATTCATCACCTCGAGCATCCTACCGAAGAGCAATTACATCGTCTCCGCGCCTATTACATGGCAAATGTCGAGATGATCGACAAACAAGTGGGTGACATCATGGAAGCCCTCGATAAGAACGGCTATCTCGAAAATTCAATTGTCATCTTCACCAGCGATCACGGAGATTGTGTGGGCGATCATGGCAATATCCAAAAGTGGATGATGTACGATGTCGTAACCCGTGTACCGACGATTTTCTGGTCATCACAGGGATTCCCGCAAAATAAACAAGTCGATGGGTTGTGTCAGTGGATGGATATTGGGCAAACCGTCTTAGAACTCGCTGGCGCAAAAGTCCCTGATTCCTTCCAGACAGAATCACTCGTACCTGCGCTCACCGACGATGAATGGGCAGGGCGCGACTATGTCTTTTCGGAACATCCACCTGATGCTCACTTTGAAGGTCCTTATATGACGATGATACGGAGTCAAAAATATAAGCTGGTGCATTTTATGGGAGCAGATTATGGACAGCTCTTTGATCTTGAAGCCGATCCTGAAGAAGTCCACAATCTATGGGATGACACAACCCATCAAGCGATCAAACAAGAGATGCTCATGGCGATGCTCGATTGGCGCACGGTCAGCACATTTGATACCCGCGATGTCTTTGCCGATCATCGTTAAGGATCGCTAACAGTGATACGACTAAAGCACGCTATAACAGATTTCTTTCGTAATATAGGTATCAATCTGTTAACCATCTTACCTGCATTTGTCGTCGGTCTGGTATTGATTAACGAGGAAAGCATGTTTGGTGTGGCGGTTGGGCTCATCATAGTTGTTTTTTTGACGGCTCTCTGTATTCAAACAGTGTTACTGCTCATTTTTCGGAGTCACCGCCATTGGGTGAATTCTCTTATTGCGATGACGGTCATGTTATTGACGGGACTACTCTTTCTTGATATTTTATTCCTTGAAGATACCCGCGACACTTATAGTCTATCAGAATTTGCATTGCTCCTAAATATCAGTACCGAATTTTTAGGTGCAGCAGTGATTGTCATCCTATTACAATTCAAGCGTGTCGGTGTGGCAGGTGCGATGGTGTTGGGTGTTGTATTTCTCCATCTTGTCGATACCGAGACAGGTTTGAACCTTGATTTATATATCAATCTCGCCAGCGAAATTTTTGGGGCATTACTCACAGGTTGGGTTATCCATCGTGTCATTGAACTCCGTGACCAGATAAATGAGATGAAAAAGAATGCGACCCTCGAAAAATAAATATAGCCGTTTAAGTTAGCAGTGGTCATATGCAAAGTTCGCAGAGAAAGCCATTCTAAAATCAAATATTATCATGATTAAGTGGTAAAAATTAAAACAGGTATTGTTCGGATGAAACGTTAATCAGCTATAACCAAAGGAATTTCCCATGATGAACCTAATATCTCGATTTTCAAAAGATGCTGTTCTTAATGTCCTAACCGTGATACCTGCCTTTTTTGTGGCAGTGATGTTTGAGATGCGAAACGGTGATAACGACAATACCGCCTACATGTTAGGGTTGGTGTTGGGTATTTTTGTTGTTGTGCTGTGTATTCAAGCGGTCTGTATTATGATTTTCCGCACCCGTCGCCAATGGGTGAATGCAGTTGTGGCCATCGTGGTGATGCTCCTCACAGGGGCACTGTTGGCAACAATGGTCACTGATCCAGAGATTAGTGCCGATTATTCCAGTGTTGAATTATCGTTTCTGCTTGATCTCGGTACACAATTTTTGGGAGCGGCCGCAATTGTGGTTTTGTTCCAACTAAGGCGTATTGGTGTGGTTGTGATATTAATGTTGGGAACATTTTCCCTCGGCTTATTAAGTTCAATAGGCGCGGAAACAAGTCAAAATCTGAGCATATATACCAACTTATCCGCCGAAATTTTTGGGGCATTGCTAACAGGTTGGGTGATTTATCGCGTGATCGACCTACGTGACAATCCTAAACTCAAGCAGAAGCCAAAAAACGAAGAATAAGTGCATCACGATTCCAGCTTTTCTCCAGACACACGTAAATAAATACTGGGCAATCGTAGGGAAAAAGGTGAGGAAGTAGGATTAAAAAATGAGTGGTTTTGCTAAAATTGACGGTATAATAAGAATGTCGAGTGTGAAACCGAACATTTCAAAATCCGTAAATGGATGTGTACCACTCATTCGAGCAAATCATAGGGAGTAAATCACCGTGGATATTGACCGCGACAAAGCAATAAAACTAATTATTATAGCAGTTGCAACCATTGCCGCGTTGGCTGTTATGAGTGTCATCGTGCAATTAATTCAGACAATCCTACCCTTCTTAATTGTCGCGGCAGGTGTATTTGCTGGATACCGCTGGGTTTTAAGTGACACAGCCGCCCCAACTGCTGATGAAGTCGAAGCACAAGCACGTGGCTTATTTTCGCGCTTCCGCAAGGGCAAAGAAGCAGTCGAAACAACAATGAAAGTTGGCGCAGTACTAAATGATTTGCAGGGCAAATCCAACAAAAAAAACGAAGATGTCGTACAGGGTGAGGTTCTGACAAAAGCACAAACAGTCAAACCTGTGGAAGAGGTTCAAGCAGTAGAAACTGCTGAGGTAGAAGATGAAGAGGACGAAACAGAAGAAGTCCTCAAGCAAATCAAACAATCTATTGAAAGTGATCCCGAAGGACAAATTGAATTCAACGATGGGGATGTAGTTATTAGTAAAGACGACCTAATTCAGCCTGATATATCCCGTCTAGAGGAAAAAGCTAAAGAAGTCCCACAAGTCACAGACAATGTTTTATCTCAAATTGAAGAACGTCGTCGCCGTTTGGAACAAGGTAGAAATTCGTAATTTAGGTATATCTGAAATATGTTGTAAACGATCTAAAGAATTAAGACCTAACACCAACCGGAGCGATAGGATACTTAGGAATGATGCACTTGTAAAATGAGCGTGTAAAGCGATCTGCATACCACGCATCACCAAATTGTTTTTTACAAATAGCATCGGCTTCTTCAAATGTTTCGATAGCAATCACTTTTAGGATTCTAAGGACAGGTTCATTGATACATTCTTCATTATCATAGAGCCAAACATCCTTTGCAGCACTGCCACCATTCCATGCGACATAAACCCCTACCAGACCTTCATAGACCACCCCATAACATCCACCTTGTCCATCAATTTTATGGATCGAATCAGGTTCGAGGAGGGTTTGGTAGGTTGGTTCAAAATCTTCGCGGATGACGACATTATATTGATACCGAATCAGATGCCAGCCTGCTTGCCACATCCAATCACGATCATAACTATCAACAACTTTATCGCCATTAACATCAGTTGTATTGCATTTACCAGATAATGTTCCGCCAAAGTAGCAGGCGTTGGCATCATCATTGACTCGGGGATCATTAACCCCGTCAGCAAATTCAATGGCAGGATGACTTTCTTGGGCAGACACAACAAATGTAATGAGTATGAAGCACAAACTGATAAAAAAGCGTGTTATCCATTTCATTAGACTATCCGATCTTTTCCGAGTTAATCATCCTAATTGATTCTGCTGACTAGTTTACGCAAAATCTGCTCAATATGAAAGTCTACGACAGACTAAGTTGAAACAACTTCGTCTTCATCGTCTTCATCTTCAGGCAAATCTTCATGAAGTTGAAGCATTTCATAAATCATCTGTGTGAGTTTATTGGTTGCTTTTTCAACATTCACAGCAGGACGTATCACAGCCATTTCACGACTTAACATTTTGACCAATTTGCTTTTCATCTTAAGCTCAACACTGGTCAATTTATCGGTGTGTTCGCGCCATGCCAGATCACGCAAGGCTTCTGCCATTGCTTCTGGTTCACGTGTTTTGATTTGTTTCTCGATTAATGCCTGACGCGCGCGATAGTCGTCAGATAATTCAGTGGGTGGGGCAGAAAAAATTTCTTCTATCACATCCATGTTTTTGATTGCGGGACGAATATCCATATCGTCAACAGTATCCATCGGAATCATGACTTCGCCCCGATTCCCAACTAACTCGACAATATGATACTTACGTGTCTTGCCATACAGTGTTACAGCTTTTTGACCTTTAATGATTCCCGCACCATAACGCGGATGGACAATCTGATCACCTGCTAAATACATAACGACATCTCCCTTTGAATTATCTGTCAAACGATGTTTAATCACGCTTCAGTCAGCTATTAGTAGAATGAACTGAGCGGTTACTCATCAGTTTCTACGTCGATAGCTGTCTCCTCCTCTGCGTTACTGGCATTTTCATCGATGAGGGTGGAATCTTCGTCGATTGTTGCTACAGGTTCACCTTCATTGATTAGCATGGATTCATCACTGGATTCAGACATCTCATCCGATGACTCAAGCAATGCATCTTCTTCATTCTTCTTTTGTGCTTGCATCCATTCCAACTGTTCATCAGACGATACACTATCGATGTCCATCTGAACCCGCTGGCGGTTGAAGTCGATATCCAAGACACGGATTAAGACTTCATCGCTGGATTTGAACATATCACTGGGATGAGAAAGATTCAGGCTCTGCATTTTACTGGTATGAACTAAACCTTCCATACCACCGGGTGCCGCCACAAAAATACCGTAATCCACAACGTTAGTCACGCGCCCTGTAATCAAATCGCCGACTTGATACCGTCCCGTAAAGGTTTCCCATGGGTCAGGTAAGAGTGCCTTACGATTGAGGCTGATACGTTCCCGTTCAATATCAATTTCTTCGATACGAACTTCGATTTCTTGCCCAACTTCAAGTGCTGCCGAAGGATGGGAGATATGTTGATGAACGATATTCGAGACATGGATTAGACCATCTGCGCCACCAATATCGACAAATGCACCAAAGTCCGTCATATGGACAACTTTACCCATGACAATGTCACCGACAGTCATTTTTTCCATACGGGCACGTTTGGCTTCGAAAATAGCTTCTCGTTCAGAAAATACCAAACGATTGCGGCGACGTTCAATCTCGATGACTTTAACGCGAACTTCTGCGCCATCAATTTCGTTCTTGTTGGTATACATGTGCGAATTGGGGATAAACCCTTGTAAGCGTCCAAACTTCACGAGTGCACCACCACGGTTTACACCAGTACTGGTCACCATAATGGTCTCGTTCGCATCCATGATTTCTTGTACTTTTTGCCAGTCTTCTAGCTCAAGTGCTTTATTAATGGATACCACAAGCTCGCCTGTGCTATTAAATGGCTGGAGCACATAGGCTAGGGTATGCTTACCTGGAACTAATTCACGGATAACGTCTTCATGTAGGTAGCTGAGGTCACGGCGCGTAACAACTGCGTCACGCTTTAGCCCAACATCTAATAAAATTTCGTTTGCATCTGCTTCTATCACAACGGCTTCGAGGATTTGTCCTCGTTCAGGCATTTCATAGATGTAGTTATCGAGCATATCAATAAATGAAACATCTGGTAATTCAACTTCTTGGATTGTCAACTGTCCTCCTGAGGGGTCTTAGAATTGGGATGGTTTTGAGTGATCGGGAAACCATCATTCCCGTTGAAACCCACATTTTAGTTGTCGGGAGACAATCAGAGGGAACTACAATGGAGTGGGAGTCTAAAATACGTACTGATTCCGACAAAACGATCTTCATACCTTAATGGTATCATACTTAACGATACTCTTCAAGATAGATCAAATTGTACTAAAAACGCGCCATAAGGTACTATATAATCGTTAGCCTGTCTCAATCAACTTCTAAAATCCACATCAAGCGTTAATGATTGTACATGTTCAAGGCAAAGTATTTTAAGAATGATAGAGGAGACTCCCCTAAATACTGGGGGATTTTGATGGTCGATTTTTGATATACTGAATTCATTGAAAAATGAAAGGATCATGAATATGGACTATCGACTTGAAGGCGAGGATATGCCTAGCCTAGAGATTAAACTGAAACAGGGTGAATCTGTTTACACTGAATCAGGTGGTATGGCTTGGATGTCTGGTAATATTGAAATGCGAACCGAAGGCAAAGGCGGGCTTGGGGCGATGTTGGGGCGTTCCTTAGCAGGTGAATCGATGTTCCTAACAACGTATACCTGTGAAGGAATGAACGGTTCGATTACGTTTACACCAGAAAGTCCGGGGACAATTTTGCCATTCGATCTAAAACCCAACGAAGTCATCATCGCCCAAAAAGATTCTTTCATGGTTGCTGAAGAATCGGTAAAACTGGAAATGCACTTTAGGAAAAAACTTGGAACAGGGTTATTTGGCGGTGAGGGTTTTATCCTCCAAAAATTGACAGGCCCCGGATTGGTTTTTGTCGAAATCGCTGGTGAAGTACGTGAATTCACGCTAAATGATGGTCAGACGATGAAAATTGACCCCGGTCATATTGCCATGTATGAACCCACCGTGAATTATGACATCCAACGGGTCAAAGGTGTTCGTAACATTTTGTTTGGTGGTGAAGGATTGTTCTTAGCAACCTTAACTGGGCCGGGTAAAATTTGGTTACAGACTATGCCATTATCAAACTTAGCAGGAGCGATTCGTCGCTATATTCCATCCAAATAACCACGGAGAAGCCGATAATATAACCATAAACTCAAGTTCATCTACTAGCAATAAATACGTTATAATACCCGTATGTCTGTTAGATTGAGGATAAGAAAATGGATGATAAACGTATTCGACAGATGATCTTTATTGTTTTGGGCATCGTCATTCTTCTTGGCGCGATTACATTACTCCAAACATTGTTGCAGATGATTATCCCCTTAGCAGTGCTGGGGATTGGTGGATTTGCCTTTTATAAAATAGTATTAGAAGGACGCGATGTACCCCAAGTGATGGGAGATGAAGTCGCAGAAACCTCAGCGATGGTTGTAGACGGCACTGCCGAAGTAGTCTCATCCGCCAAGACACAAACCAAAGCAACCAGCTCTGAAGATATCGAAACACAAGCCGAAGAACGTCTGAGTGCAACAGAACAAGCCAAGCGCGATTATCTCGATTCGATGACACCTGCCGAAGAAATCTTAGACCACATCAATGCTCGTAAGCAACGTCTACAAGGAGACGATGAAGCATGAAGTTAGTATCTGTCAATGTATCGCAACCCAAAGAAATCCCCTATCGTGATGGCACACTCCTCACGGGAATTTACAAAGAACCCGTCAACGCGCGCGTGATGCTCCGAAATCTGAATTTAGAAGGTGATGGTCAAGCCGACTTAAATGCACATGGTGGTTTCTATAAAGCCGCTTATGTCTATCCCCATGAGCATTATGCCTATTGGTCAAATGAACTAGAACGTGATGATTTCACGTATGGTCAATTTGGCGAGAATTTTACGGTCGAGGGTATGTTAGAAACCGAAGTCCATGTTGGTGACATGTATCGCATTGGTGAAGCGATTGTCCAAGTGACCCAACCGCGTGTGCCGTGTTTCAAGTTGGCACATAAAATGGGGATTCCATCGTTCGTCAAAACCTTCTTAAAAGCCAATCGCTCTGGATTTTATTTGCGGGTATTAGAAGAAGGGACAGTCGGTGCAGAAGATGACATCGAGCTCATCAAATCTGACCCCGTTGGGATGAGTGTCGCAGAGGTCAATTATCTGTTGTACTTCGATAATACCAATGTTGAGCAAGCCAAACGCGCCTTACAAATTGAGGGCATGGCACCGGGTTGGCGTGACTCATTTGAAGCGATTATCATGAAAGCATAAGCTGGATGGGTGCGATTATCCTACGGGATGCAGAAGTATCGGATTTACCTGCGTTGACGAAAATCCGATCATCCGAAGCCGTACATCGAGGTCGATTACGGGATGCTCAACGCTCTGATTTTCGATTTTTTGTACTGGAACTGGCTCAAGAAATTATCGGGTTTGTGTGTCTAGTCTTTCATCGTCCTCAGACTTGGTCAGACCCTGATGATACACGGCATCTTCCGCAGATTGTTGATTTGTATATTGCAGAAACACAGCGCAATCAAGGATATGGCTCGGAAGCAATTCATATTATGGAAGGTATCGTTGCGGAAGCCCATATCAAACAGCTGTATGTTGCTGTAGAACCACTTTATAATCCCCGTGCTTATACCTTGTATCAGCGTCTTGGTTACCAACAATTACAAGAAGAACCGTCCTTTCACTCTTGGGAAGCGATGGACGGTGATGGTCAGATACAATCGGGTGAGTTATGGCTTGTGTTTATGATGAAGGTCGTCACGCCATTGGGTAAAGATTGAGCATCATAACGTTCCCAATTTATCAGGATTACGCATTAAGCGCAGGGTGATAATCTGCTCCTGATGTACCTCAAAGGTTGCCGCAAAGATGATTTCGCCAGAGGGTATCATACGGCTAATTAACCCTTGTTCCCCATTCAGCATGATCGGAATATTCTCATAGTTAACCCCCATATCCATGGCGCGTTTATGTAAACCCAGCAAGAATCGCAGAATTTTGTCGCGTCCATGCAAAGGTCGGGTTGCCGCGGCAACTTTTCCGCCACCATCGCTAACCAGTGTTGCATCTTGGGCAAGGGCATTCGTAATTTTGGTGATG
>Ga0070728_10003367_pt1 | contig 17756 bp, 12 predicted proteins | sample tdDd471_FD_66723 | JGI IMG/M metagenome (GOLD analysis project Ga0070728, IMG submission 66723) | Marine sediment microbial communities from the Atlantic coast under amendment with organic carbon and nitrate - tdDd47.1 | ecosystem: Environmental > Aquatic > Marine > Coastal > Sediment | place... | reverse complement strand
AGGTTGCTCCAGCGCCCCAGTCACCCCGTCCCTCCCAACGGGAGGGACCGACGAGGGCGATAGCCCGAGGCAGGGAGGGCGATGGAACCACCGCCAGAGGCAGATCAAGCACCCTGCTCGGCGCAGCGACGGCGCGGGTGTGCACGCCCTCACTGACCGGGCCAGGGCCCGGTCGGTCTCTCCCAGGGGGAGAGACGGGGTGGGGGCGGTGCTCGAACCACCACCACAGGCAACTCCCCCTACCCGTTCACCCCGGGCCACGCGGGCAGTAGCTGATGCAGGCCTCGGTCGTGGATGACGCGGCCTCCCCAGCCGGCGATGCGGGGGGTGGGGAGTGCGGCGAGGGCTCCGAGGGCGCGGGTGACCTTCGTGCCGGTGGGGACCACGGTGCGGCCGTGCCAGGCGTCGCCGCCGTGCCGGCGCAGCAGGCGGGTGCCGATGGCGCGGTACACGCGGCTCGCGACCACGATGGCGAGGCGGCTGCGCAGGGGGATGTAGCGCATGCCGGCGTCGGCGCTCGTGTAGTACCGGTCGGCCATCTCGAGGAGATCGCGCACCACCGCCGCGACGGCGGGCCGGTCGGGCGTGCCGGCCAGCAGGGCGTCCGTCGACGTGCCGGCAGCGGCGAGGCGGTCGGCGGGCAGGTACACCCGGCCGTTCATCGCGTCTTCGCGCACGTCACGGCAGATGTTCGTGATCTGCATGGCCACGCCGAGGTCGACGGCGTGCGGCAACGCCTCGGCGTCGTCGACGCCGAGCACGCCGCACATCATCAACCCGACGGTGCTCGCCACCTGGTAGGCGTACCGAAGCAGCTCGGCGTCGTTCGCCACGCGCACCGGGCGCAGGTCCGTACAGACACCGTCCATCAGGTGCAGGGCCGGCGCGACGCCGGTGCCCGTGCGCTCCAGCACCTGCCGCGCGCGCACCACCAGTGGGCGCGGCGGAGCATCCCCTTCGAGCTCGGCACGCAGCGCGGCGAGGTCGAGGTCCGCCTGCTCGATCGACGGCGCCTCGTCGGCGAGGTCGTCGATCAGCCGGCACAGCGCGTACACCACCGCCGCGTCGCCGCGCGCTCGCGCCGGAAGAAACCGGCCGGCGAACGAGAACGACTTCGACCCGGCGGCCAGCGTCTCGAGGCTGGCCGCGTCGACGTCCGCGCCATGGGCGGACTGCGCGGCGTCCGGGTCGACGACGGGTGCGCTCGGCGGCGACATCGTCACTCCGCCGCCATGCGGTGCGCCACCTGCGGCGGCGGCACGGGGATCCGCTCGTGCTCGGCGAGGGTCGGCAAGGTGCGCTCGAGCACCTTCGCCGAGCAGAGCACGCCGGGCACGCCAGCGCCCGGGTGGGTGCCCGCGCCGACGAAGTAGAGCCCGTCGATGTCGTCGGACTGGTTGTGGTACCGAAAGTACGCGCTCTGCTGCAGCGTCGGCTCGATGCCGAAGGCCGCGCCGTCCTTCGACCGCAGGCGCCCCTCGAAGTACCGCGGATCCACGCTGAACGCGGTCGTCAGGTTGTCCTTCAGGCCGGGCAGCATGCGCTCTTCGAGGGCCGTGAGGATGCGGTCCTGGTACTCCTCGTGGTGCTGCTCCCAGTCGAGCCCGCTCTGCTGGTTCGGCACCGGCGACAGCACATAGAAGCACTCGTGCCCCGGGGGCGCGAGGCTCGCGTCCGACCGCGTCGGCGCGTGCACGTAGAGCGAGAAGTCGTCGGCGAGCACCTTGCGGTTGAAGATGTCGTGCAGCAGCCCCTTGTACCGGGGCCCGAGCACGATCGTGTGGTGCGCGATGTCCTCGTAGGTCTTCTTCGTGCCGAAGTAGGTCACGAAGAGGCTCATCGACTGCTTGCGGCGTGCCACCTTGCGGTCGCTGTACTTCCGCCGCCACTGGGGGTCGATCATCTTAGAGTACACGATCGTCGGGTCGGCGTTCGACACGACGAGGTCGCACTCGATACGCCGCCCGCCCTCGATGACCACCGCCTTCGCAGCGCCGTCGACGACGTCGATGCGCTCGACGGGGCTGTTGAGCTGGAACTCCACACCGGTCTCTTCGAGCGCCTGCACGAGCCCCTTCACGATCGACGTCGTCCCGCCCTTCGCGAAGTGGACGCCCCACTTTCGCTCCAGCCAGTGGATCAGCATGTAGATCGAGCTGGTGCGGAAGGGGTTGCCGCCGACGAGCAGCGGCTGGAAGCTGAACACCTGCCGCAGGCGCTCGTCCTTGATGTACCTCGACGCGAGCCCGTACACCGACCGATAGCTCTGCAGCTTGATCATGTCGGGCACGACGCGGAGCATCTCGGACAGCTTGTCGAACGGCTGGTCGGCGAGCTGCATGTAGCCGATGTCGAAGATCTCCTTCACGTGCTTCACCATCCGCCGGTACCCGTCGACATCGTCGGGGTTGAAGGCCGCGATGTTGGCGAGCAGGCGCTCTTCGTCACCGACGTAGTCGAACGACGAGCCGTCGGCGAAGTCGATGCGGTAGAACGGATCGACCGGCATCAACTCGACGTAGTCGCTCATCGTGCGACCGAGCGACGCGAAGAGTTCTTCGATCAGGTACGGGGCGGTGATGACCGTCGGGCCGGCGTCGAACGAATAGCCGTCGCGCTCGAACACCGAGGCGCGACCGCCGGGCTGCTCGAGGGCTTCGACGACGGTGACGCGCCATCCGCGGGCGCGCAGCCGCGCGGCTGCGCCGAGCCCGCCGAATCCGGATCCGATGACCACTGCGTGACGAGATTCCATGAGGTCCTCCAGGGGGGCGCACGGGGCGCCAGCCGGGGTCAGCGGACAGCGTGTCCGCGGGCGTGCATGACGTGGGCGATCGGGCCGAGAGCGCGCTTGCAGAGGCGCCGCCCGACCGTCTCGAGGCGAGGCTCGCCGAGGGCCGCCAGCTCGGTATCGAGGGCATCCCGCATCGCGACGATGCGCTCGAGCGCGCCGTCCAGCGCGCCCGACTCGGCGAACCGGTCGATCCAGTACGCGACGGCCGCCTCGGGGGTCTCGTCGCGCGGGGTTTCGAGCAGCTCGACCAGCTCGGCCTCGTCCTGAGGCCAACGCGACAGGTGCTCGACGACCAGCGCCGACACCTTGCCCTCGCGCAGGTCCGCACCGATCTCGCGGCGCCCCTTGTCGCCGTAGAGATCGAGCACGTCGTCCTGCAGCTGAAAGAGCGTCCCGAGCTTGCGGAACGGCCGGGCGAGATCGCGGGCTTCGGTGATGGTGCGGCCGGCCACGAGCGCGGCGCCTTCGACCGGCACGGCGAGCAGGCTGGCCGTCTTGCCTTCGACCACGCGCAGGTAGTCGCCGATACCGAGCCGCCGGGTGGCGAGCAGATCCATCTCGGCGGCCTGGCCGCGGACGGTCTCCACCGCGCTCGTCGACAGCGCCCGCACCAGATGCCACCGCGTCGCGTCCGGCACCGGCACATCGGCCGTCACCGTGAACGGCAGCATGAGCATCAGGTCGCCGGCGTTGATCGCGTGCGCCGTGCCGTGGCGAACCCACGTCGTCGGCGCCCCGCGGCGCACGGTGTCGCCGTCCTGCAGATCGTCGTGCACGAGGCTCGCGTTGTGCAACAGCTCGACCGCGCTCGCCCACGGCACGACCGAGCGCACGTCGGCGCCGAGGGACGCACCAGCCGCCAGCGCGAGGCTCGCGCGGAGCCGCTTGCCGCCGGTTTCGAGGTGCTCCTGCACGATGAGGCCGATTCGCTCGAGCCGCGTGCCGGCCGCCGCGCCACGCATGTGCTCTTCGACCCACGGGAGCGCGGTCAGGACGAGGTCACGCACCGGGATGCGCTGCTGCGCGGTCCACGGGGATTGTGCCACGGGGGCGATGGATACGTCGTCGGGCACGACTGGCTCGGGGCGAAGGGGGCACGAGAGGTTCGGCTCCCTTCACGATGCGAGGCCCGTCGCAAAAGGTACGCGCCTCGATCGTCACGGTGCATTCGCCGCGACGCGAGCGGCGGTCAGCGCACCCGCCCTCGCCCGGCGAGCCCGGCCAGCAGCGTCGAGGCGTTCGGCCCCATCCCCGCGCGCATCAGCCGCGCCTTTGCCGCCAGCGACGCCGCACCGAACACCCGCCACATCGTCCGACGGAGATCGGTGGGGGATCCCCGACCAGCGAGCCAGTCCGACCAGTCCGCCCGGTCGAGGGCAAAGAACGCCGCGAAGTGCGCGTTCGTCGCGACGTGTCCCCACTGCTCGAGGGCGCGCATCCCAAACGTGAACAGCCGCCACGCGCGCACCCGGTCGCGCGGCCAGAGGACGTCCCACGCTGCGGCGCGCGCCGCCTTCGGTCCATCCTCGAGGCCGCCGACGATCGCATCCGCCATCGGGCCGGCGAGTCGCATCGCCTGAGCGACGGAGTACCCGGTCGCCGGATGCACGAGGCCCGCGGCGGCACCAAACGGCACGACCCCCTGCCCGTACACCGGCAGCGGCCCGCCCATCGGGATGCGGCACCGCTCGACCTCGTCGTCGCGCTGCACCCACCGCCAGCCATACCGTCGCATGCGCTCGGCGAGGCGCGCTTCGAGCACGTCCCACGGCAGCGGGTCCTCGCGCACGAGGGACGTCTCTTCGAGAAACCACCGCCCGTCGCCGAGGGGCAGCGCGTAGAGAAACCCGGCGCCGTGGCCGTCGTCGAAGGGCGCGGCGTCGAACGGCTCCGTGAAATCCATCAGCCGCAGCTCGTCGGGGTCCACGTCGCCCTCGAGACGGCCGGTGACGCCCCACGCGGACTGCCACCCCGGACGCCGCGCAGCCTCGCGCCGGGTCCACGGACTGCGCGCGCCGGCGGCGTCGATCACCACCCGACACCGCCAGCTGCGTCCGTCCTCGGCGCGTACCGTGGCCCCCTCGTCGTCGACCGTGACGCCGTTGCCCGGCACGGACGCGACGATGCACCCTCCCGGGCCGAGGATGTCGAGCAGCCGAGCGCGGGTCGCGTCGTTGTCGATCCACGCATACGACCGACCGAGGTCGATGGGCGCGCGATCGGCGAGCCGCACCGTCACATGATCCCAGCGGTGCGACAGGCTCGGCGCGACGTCGCACGCGTCGAGCTCGTCGACCCACATGCCATATCGCGACGTCCACTGCGCACCTGACGCCGGCGCGATGCATCCCACCGACAGGCCCCGTCGTCGGCACGCCGCTGCCAGCGACAGACCCGCCGGGCCCGAGCCGATCACCAGAACGTCGCGATGCCCCGTCATCGCCCCACCCCGGACGCATCGATGCCGCCGATGATCCATCTCGACCACCCCGCCGCACCGATCGGCACCGCCGCGCTCGACGCGCCGGGCGGATTCGTCTGGTGGTATGTCGATCTCGTCGGCGACGACGGTTCGGGGCTGGTCATCATCGGCTCGTTCGGGTTGCCCTTTCTGCCCGGCTACACGGATGCGGCGCGACGCGCCGAGGCGCAACCCGCACGGCAGAGACCATCGCTGAACGTCGTCGTGTACGAAGACGGGCGCGAGGCCTTCTACCTGCTGCAGGAGCTCGACCCGGATCGCTGCGGCTACGATCCCGAGCGGCGCCGGCTCGCCCTGGAGGGCACCACCTTCGACTGGGACGCGTCGGGCCAGCTCACGATCGACCTCGACGCACCGCTGCCTCGCTCGGACGGACGGCTCACCGGTCGGGTGAAGGTGACCGGCACGCCGTGCCGCAGCACGAACGCGCCCGCGCCAGAGCACGCGCATCGATGGACCCCCCTGCTCGCCGGCGCGACCGGCACCGCGGACCTCGTCATCGACGGCGCGCCCGTCGCGCTGCGTGGCACGGCCTACCACGACCGCAACGTGTCGCCGACGCACCTCGACGGGCTCGGCATCGACGTGTGGTTCTGGGGGCGTGCGCGCCACGGCGACGAGACCCGCGTGTGGTACGTCGTTCGACCCGCCGAGGGCGCCGACCCGGTGGCGTGGGCGATCACGATCCATGCGGACGGCGCGGTGGTTCGTCACGACGACGCTACGGTGAACGTCGACAGCATTCGCCGCGACCGCTGGGGCGTGCCCTGGCCCGGTCGCGTCACGATCACCCGCGGCGACACCGTCTGGCTCGATGCCGAGCACGGCGCCTGCGTCGATCGTGGTCCGTTCTATCTGCGCGGGCCGGTGCACGCTGTGGCCGACGACGCCTCGGGGCCGCTCGAGGGGTGGGCCGAGGTGGTGCTGCCCCGACGCATCGACCTCGCGCGGCACCGCCCCCTCGTCCGCATGCGGGTGCACCGCCCCGACGGCCCGAACTCCATGTGGCTGCCGCTCTTCGCGGGGCCTCGCGAGGGTCGGGTCCGCCGCCTCTTCGCCCGTTCGACCGGAGCACGTCCGTGATCGCCCTCGCCACCGCCGGCGCCGCGCTCGCCTCGTTCGCCACCGCGCTCACCGCGTTCAACCTCGTGGTGTGGCCGCGGGGTCACGTACGCCGCGACGCCGAGCGGCCGACGAGCGTGTTGATCCCGGCGCGCAACGAGGCGGCCTCGATCGAACGGTGCGTCCGGTCGATCCTCGACGACGACGACGACACCCTCGTCGAGGTCATCGTGTACGACGACCGCTCGACGGACGCGACGCCGCGCATTCTGGCACGCCTCTGCGACGCGTACCCGAAGCTGCGGGTCGTCGACGGGGTCGAGCTGCCCCCGGACTTCGTGGGCAAGCCGCACGCCTGTCACCAGCTCGCGAAGCACGCGACCGGCGACGTCCTGCTCTTCGTCGACGCCGACGTCACCCTCGAGTCCGGCGGGCGCGCCCGCATCGCCGACCTGATGGACCGCCACGACGCCGAGCTCGTCACCGCTGTCCCGCGCCAGCGGATGGGCTCGGCGTTCGAGGCGCTGGTGATGCCGCTGCTGCACGTGACGTACACGAGCTGGCTGCCGCTGCCGCTCATCTGGCGGACCCACGACCCGCGCTTTCTCGCCGCGAACGGGCAGCTGCTCGCCGTGACCCGCGACACCCACGACGCGGTCGGCGGGTTCGCCGCCGTGCGCCACGAGGTCGTGGACGACATGGCGTTCTGCCGGCGGGTCAAGCAGGCCCGTCGGCGCGTCGTCTTCGCCGACGGCTCGCGAATGGCACGCTGCCGGATGTACGACGGCGCGCGTGCCCTGTGGCGCGGCTTCTCGAAGAACCTGTACGAGGGCATCGGCGAGAGCCCGATCGCCCTGCTGGTGGTGATCGCGCTGTACAGCCTCGCGTTCATCGTCCCGTGGTTCGCGCTCGCGGGCGGTCTGATCGACGGCGACGCTGCGCTGGCGTCCGCCGGCGGGGTCGGCGTCGGAGCGTCCGTGCTGCTGCGCGCGATGAGCGCCGCTCGCCTCGGGCACCCATGGCACGGCGTGATCACGCACCCGGTCGCCGTCGTGGTCTTTCTCGCGATCGCGTTCAACTCGTGGCGGTGGTCGATGTCCGACTCGATCGAGTGGGCGGGGCGTACGTACGCTGCACGCCGACGCCGCACCGCACGCCCGGGGTCGACCGCATGAACGTCCGCCACCACGATCAGGCCGAAGTCGTCGTCATCGGCGCCGGCATCGGCGGGCTCTGCGCCGCGATCCGTGCGGCGAGCGCCGGCCACGACGTCGCCGTGTTCGAGGCCGGCGACGGGCCCGGCGGCAAGGCGGGGATCGCCACACACGACGGCGTGCGTTTCGACACGGGGCCGTCGGTACTGACCCTGCCCGGCGTGTTCGACGAGGTCCTGCTCCACGCCGGTCTGCGGCTCGCCGACGTCGTGACCCTCGTCGAGCCCGAGCCGGCCTTTCGGTACCTGTGGGCCGACGGCGCTCGATTCGATGTTCACACGGACCTCGATGCAACGATCGACTCGGCGGCTGGCGCGTTCGGTGACGACGCTGCGGCTCAGCTGCGGCGCTTTCTCGACCACGCCCGCGGCATCTGGGACGCCGCCGCGCCGGCCTTCGTCTTCGGCGAGGCGCCCACCGCCGGCCGGGTCCTGCGGATGGGTCCGCGGGCGATCCGTGACCTGATGCGCATCGACGCGATGCGCTCGATGCAGCGCGCGATCGAGGCGTTCGTCACCGAACCCCACCTGCGCGACGTGCTCGCCCGGTACGCGACGTACAACGGCTCAGACCCCCGGGTGGCCCCGGCCACGCTGAACTGCATCGCGTGGGTCGAGCTGGGGCTGGGCGGGTTTGGCGTGCGCGGCGGGCTCTACGCGCTCGTCGAGGCGCTCGAGTCGGTCGCGAAGTCGCTCGGCGTCCGATTCGTGTATGGGCGCCCGGTCGAGCGGATCCTCACGGACGCAGACGGCGTCGCCGCCATCGAGGTGGCGGGCCGCCTGGTGCGCACCCGCACGGTCATCGCCAACGCCGACGTCGCGCACCTCGCCGACGCGCTGCTTGCCGAGCCGCCCCCCGCCGTCGCTGCGCCCGCCGAGCCGTCGATGTCCGGGTGGACCGCCGTCGCTCGGGCGCGACGCCGCGACGATCGCGCCGCCCACACCGTGCTCTTCGCGACGCCCTACGCCGAAGAGTTTGCTGACATCTTCGACCGGGGGCGTGCCCCGCGGGTACCGACCGTCTACCTTTGCGCCCAGGAGAAGGCGCACGGGGCCTCGGGCTGGGCCGACCATGAGCCGGTGTTCGTCATGGCGAACGCCCCGGCTGAACCCGACGGCGGCGCCACGGACCCGATGGTCTTCGCCGCCCTCGCCGACGCGACCCTCGGGCGGGCCCGCGCCGCCGGACTGCTCGACGGCGACGATCGGGTCGTGTGGACGCGGACGCCGGCGGGGCTGGCGAGCCGGTTCCCCGGCACGCGGGGCGCGATCTATGGCGCGTCGTCGAACGATCGGTTCGCGGCGTTCAAGCGCCCGCCGAACCGGGTCGCGGCGGTGCCGGGGCTCTACCTCGCGTCGGGCAGCGCGCACCCCGGCGGTGGCCTGCCGCTGTGCGCGTCCAGCGGGCGCGTCGCGGCCGAGTCGGCCCTCGCCGACGGCGTGCGGGGGCCGGTGTCATGACGGCGACCGCCCTCGACCGAAGCCCGCGCGCGACCCGCATCGGGGTCGCGGTCGCGACGACCATCATCGTCGCGTGGCTCGGCGGGCTCGTCGCCCTGCTCGCCCTCGACGCCACCCGGTGGCCGCTCGGCGCGCAGGCGCTCGCCGTCGCCGCGATGACCTGGCTGTCGACCGGCCTCTTCATCACCGCACACGATGCGATGCACGGCACGGTCGCGCCCACCCACCGGCGCTGGAACGACCGGATCGGCGCGCTCGCGCTCGGGCTGTATGCGCTCTTCCCCTACCGGACGCTGCTTCACGCCCACCGGGCGCACCATCGCGCACCGGGCACCGGCGACGACCCGGATTTTCACGCGCCGGGCGCGCCGCATCCGGTGCGGTGGTACCTGCGCTTCATCGGCGAGTACCTGTCCGTCTGGCAGATCGTCGGCATGGCCGTGATCTTCAACGTGCTGCTGCACGGCGTCGGGCTCACCGAGCGCGCGCTGCTCACGTTCTGGGTCGCCCCGCTGCTGCTCTCGACGATGCAGCTCTTCGTGGTCGGCACGTGGCTGCCGCACCGCGCCGACGGGCCGACCCCCGTCGACGACCACCACGCGCGCAGCCTCGCGCTGCCGCCGTGGGCGAGCCTGCTCGCCTGCTACCACTTCGGATACCACCGCGAACACCACGCGTGGCCGCACGTGCCCTGGTGGCGCCTGCCCGCTGCGCGTTCGACCCGTCCACTGGACCCCGCCGGGACCGCATCATGATCCGCACCGCCCTGCTCGCTGCCCTCGCCTCGTCGACGCTCCTCGTCGGGGCTCCCGCCTTCGCGGACGACGTGCAGCTCGCCACCCGCGGCGCCAACGACGCGGCCCCCACGACCATCGACCTCACCGGCGTCTGGGGCCAGCGCTGGACCCAGACCGCCGTGTCTCGGGTGCCGGTGGTCGGTCGCGTCCGCTCGACCACCGAGACCCTGCTGCTGCTGTCGATCCAGCAGAACGGCGACAGCCTCGAGATCGCGCAGGAGGTCTGCGCCGTCGACGTCTCGTCGGGCAACGGCATGGTGCGCACCGTCATCCCCGACGCGTTCGTCGACGCCCTGCCCGAGTCGGTGGTCGAAGCGCGGCTCGACCTCGGCGGCACGACCCCGGGCATCCGCGACTGGGACAGCCTCGACGTCGTCGGCGCGACCCTCACCAACGCGGACGCCGACGCGCTGCCCACTGACGCCGACGACCTCCGGGTCAGCGATCCGGATCGGGACGGCAACCCGGGCGTGACGGTCCTCGTCCGCGGCATGGTCGACGGCGAGGTCTACGTCGTGCAGCGCGGGCGGTCGTCGCTGCGCACGAGCTTCGTGTCGTCGGACCGCATCGAGGGCGTCGTCGACTGGTCCGCCGAGCAGAACGTGCTCGGCGCGTCGGCGCGGGTGCTGCGCAACCCGCCGCCGACCGAGCCCGACCCGGACCCGACGCGCAACCGCTTCGTCGCCGTGCGCCTCGACGCCGGGGCGACCTGCACGAGCGTGCTCAACGAGAGCGTGCTGCAGTAGCGCGGCGCGGCGGCGCGGCGAGCACCTGCCCGTCCGTCACCGCCCACACGCGCGTCTCGGCATCCGGGGTCATGCAGACCCCGCGCGCCACGTCCGTGAAGGCGGGCAGCACGAGCCCGCGGGCCGTCGCCGCGAACGCCGGGACCCGGACCGACGATCGGCCGAACCGAAACCGCGCCGTCGGGTGCAGGTGACCGGCGATCCACCAGGGGTCGTCGGCGGCCGTGTCGGCAGGGTCGTGCACGAGCAGCACGTCGCCGATCACGCAGCGGGCGCCATGGTCGACGAGGTGCCACCGGTCGGCGAAACGCGGGGTGTGCCGGTCGTGGTTGCCACGGATGACGTGCATCTCGACGGGCCATCGGGCGCGAAAGCGGGCGACCTCGTCGACGACGCGATCGGTGAGCCCGTCGGACGCATGCACCAGGTCGCCGAGCACGTACACCGCGCGAGGCTGCACCTCGTCGATCGCCTCGCCGAGCCGGTCGAGCTCGGCGGTGAGCAGCCCTTCGGGTACCGGCATCCCGTTGACCCGGTACGACGCGTCGCGCCCCCAGTGCAGGTCCGCGACGAGGAGCGCGCCGTGGGTCGGCCACCAGGCGGTGCGATCCGCGCGAAGCTCGAGCGGCGAGCCGTCGGGCAGCTCGATCGCGGGCCGATCGGATGCCATCGTCACCCGAGCGCCCGGTCGCCGAATCCATCGCGCACGGCCTCGAGCAGCTCACGCTCGCGCAGGGGCCGCGCAAAATGAAACCCCTGGGCGAGCTCGCAGCCGAGGTCGGTCATCAGGCGCAACTGCTCGGGCGTCTCGACCCCTTCTGCGATCGGCGTGAGGCCGAGGGCGTGGGTGAGCCCGACGATGGCGCGGACGACCTCGCGCTCGACGGCGTGTTCGGCCGCCCGCGCGACGAACGACCGGTCGATCTTCATCACGTCGAGCGGCAGTCGCGTGAGGTAGCTCATCGAGCTGTACCCCGTGCCGAAGTCGTCGAGGTAGAGCCCGATCCCGAGGCGCTTGAGCTCGGCGAAGATCGGCAGCGTCCGCTCCGGATTGCGGATGACGACGGTCTCGGTGATCTCGAGCCGGACGCAGGCGGGCGGCACGCGGTGCGCCTCGAGCAGCCCCTTGATCCGGTCGACCAGCCCCATCGTCCCGAACTGGTGGGGGCTGATGTTGATGCTGATGCCGAACGCATCATCGACCGTCCCGTCGGCGAGCCAGCGCCCGAGCGACGCGATCGCGACCTCCAGCACCCGGTCGCCGATCGGCGAGATCATCCCGGTCTCTTCGGCGACGGGGATAAACGCGCCGGGGCTCACGACGCCCCGCTCGGGGTGCTGCCAGCGGACCAGCGCCTCGGCCCCGACGACGGCGCCGTCGGACATCTGCACGATCGGCTGCCACGCGACGAAGAGCTGGTCGTCGGGCACCGCGGCGCGCAGGTCCATCGCGGTGCGCACGAAGCCGACCGCCTCGTCGCGCAGGGTGTCGTCGAAGCGCACCCAGCGGTTTCGGCCGTTGGATTTCGCGTGATACAGCGCGGTGTTGGCGTCGCGCAGCAGCAGCTCCGGGTGCGTCGCGCTGGCCTCGGCGACCGCGAGCCCGACCGACGCCGTCACGCGGACCTCGTGGTCACCGAGCTCGACGGGGCGCGAGAACGCGCGGTGCACCCGGGACGCGATGGCGGCGCCCTCAGCTTCGTTGCGGATCGCCGAGAGCAGCACGGCGAACTCGTCGCCACCCAGCCGCGCGACGGTCGCCCGCGCACCCACCGCCTCGACGAGGCGCTGGCCGACCGCGACGAGCACCCGGTCGGCGATCGTCGGGCCGAGTTCATCGTTCACGAGGCGAAAATGGTCGAGGGCGACGATGGCGATGGCAACGTGGCCATCGGGATCGTCGAGGGAGCGCCGGATCTCCTGATCGACGCGGTCGCGAAGCAGCGTCCGGTTCGGCAGCCCGGTCAGCTCATCGTAGAGCGCCGCCTGACGAAGCCGTGCTTCGGCGCGTCGGCGATCGCGGATGTCGCTGACGATGAGCTGCACGTGCCGCTCGCCCCCCATCAAGAAGTCGCCCGCGACGAGCTCGACGGGGATCTCGACGCTGTCGTCGCGGACGAGGCGTGCCTCGGTGCGTGCGCGCGGCTCGTTCGCGAGGACGTTCGACAGCCAGAGGTCGGCCGCCCCGGGCACCTCGTGGCTCAGCATGTCACGCAGCGTGCGGCCTTCGAGCGCCACCGGGCGGAGCACGCCGACGAGGGTCGCGAAGGCGCTGTTCGCGAAGGTGATCGTGCCGGCACTGTTCGCGAGCACCAGGCCATACGGCGCCAGCTCGACCATCCGCTGAAAGCGCTCGCGCTCTTCGGTGAGGCGACGAAACCGGTTCAGGCGCAGGATCGTGCGCACGCGCCCGAGCAGCTCGGCCCGGTCGAAGGGCTTCACGACATAGTCGTCGGCGCCGGCGTCGAAGCCCTGCAGCCGCGACGAGCGATCGTCGAGCGCCGTCACCAGCACCACCGGGATCTCGGCCGTCGACTTCTCGGCGCGCAGCAGGCGGCACGTCTCGAAGCCATCGACATCGGGCATCATCACGTCGAGCAGGATGAGGTCGGGCCGCATCGCGCCGGTGATCTGCAGCGCCTCGCGCCCGCTCTCGGCGAAGACGAGCTCGTAGTCCTGGCCCGTGAGCAGGGCCTCGAGCGCGTCGCGGGCGATGCGACTGTCGTCGACGATGAGGATGGTGGGGCGTGCGCTCATCCGACTCCCAGCACTTCTGCGACGGCGGCGCAGAGGCTCATGCGGGTCACCGGGCGCGCCAGCACGCGGCGCGCCCCTGCCTGTTGCCATCGCAGAACCTCGCTGTCGATGGCAAGCGGTGTCACGCCGAGCACGGCGCAGCGGATCAACGGCTCGAGGGACACGATGCGCTCGGCCAGCTCGATGCCTGCGCGGGGGTTCGTGCGCATCGCCGCGATGACGACCGCCGGGCGCTCGTCGAGGGCTCGGGCGACGGCCTCGTCGACGCCGCTGACGAGCCCGAGCGCCCACCGCCCGTCGTCGAGCAGGTCGGAGTCGGCGTCGAGGCCGTCGAACGTGTCGCCGACGAGCAGCACCCGCGGCGCATCGGGAGCGGGTCGGTCCATGGCGCCGATGCCGGTGACCCGGCGTATGGCACGAGCGATCGCCCCTCGCAGCGAGGACGGAGCCGGCGGACGCGTCAGGTAGGCGGTGGCCCCCAGCGCCACGGCGCGGCTGCGGTCCATGACCCCGCCGACGGCGACGACGGCGTGGTCCGCCGAGTCGTCCGAGCGTCGCGTCAACGCGCTCAAGCGGTCCCAGCCGGCGCCGTCGGCTTCGGGCTCGACCTCGACGAGCACGACGTCCGCGCCCGCGTCGTCGACGACGCGCACGCCGGCGGCGGTCGCGCACCGCCGCAGCGCCGTATCGATCTCGGGCGTGCTCGCCTCGACCCGAACCGTTCGGTCCCGCAGGGCTTCGATGCTCTCTTCGGAGGGGCGGTACCTCGGCAGATCGAGCACGAAGGTCGAACCCACCCCGGGGGTGCTCTCGACGCAGACGCCGCCGCCGAGCAGCGCGGCGATGCGCACGACGAGGGTCAGGCCGAGGCCCGTGCCGTCCCAACGGCGCGTGTTGCCGCCCTCGAGCTGCACGAAGGGCTCGAACACGTCGCGGATCCGGTCGGGTTCGATGCCGCAGCCGGTGTCGCGCACGGCGAAGCGCACGACGTCGCCCCCCGCGACCACGGACACGTCGAGGCTCGCCTGCCCACCCGCCGCGGTGAACTTCACGGCGTTGCCGAGCAGGTTGACGAGGATCTGGCGTAGGCGCCGGCCATCGACCCGCAGCCCGTCGTTGTCGAGATCGCAGCGCACACCGAGCGTGACGTTCGCGTCCGCTGCGGTGGGCGCGATCATCCGGACGCTGGCCTGGGCGAGCTCACAGACAGAGTGCAGCTGCGGATCGATGTCGAGCTTGCCGGCCTCGATGCGCGACAGGTCGAGCACCTCGTTGATGAGGCCGAGCAGGTGGCGCCCGCTCTCGACGATCGTGCCGACCGCGGTGGCCGGGCGGTCCTCGAGGGCTCCGTACGCGCCGTCCTCGAGGGCCTCAGCGAGGGCGAGGATCGCGTGCAGGGGCGTGCGCAGTTCGTGGCTCACCGCGGCGACGAACTCGTCGCGCATCCGCGACGAGCGGGTGAGCTCGGCGCTGGCGGCGGACAGCTGGGCGGTGCGCACGTCGACCCGACGAGCGAGGCGGGCGCGCTCGTCGGCGAGGGCGCGCACGGCTTCGCGCCGCTCGGTGACGTCGCGCAGGAACGCGTGGGTGTCGATGCGACCGTTGTCGAGCTCGATGGACGCCACGCGTCCCTCGACCCAGACGCGACCGCCGTCCACGTCGGTCAGGCACCCCTCTACCTCGACGACCCGACCGGCCTCTCGGGTGGCCCGGGATGCGGCGCGAAAGGCGTCGAGGGACTCCGGCGCGACGATGTCGGCGAGCGTCAGGGACTGCAGCGCCTTCTCGGCATGACCGAGGCGGTGCAACCACGCGTCGTTGACGAAGAGGAGCCGTTCGTCGGCGTCGACGCACTGGATGAGGTCGTGGCTGCCCTCGAGCAGGCGGCGGTAGCGCTCCTGGCTGGCGCGCAGAGCGTCCTCGATGCGGCGCCGGTACGACACGTCGGTGACGGTGCCGAGGTAGCTCGGCGGCTGGTCGTCGCGCGGGCGCTCGGGCACCGCCTCGACGTATCCGGACACGATCGTGCCGTCGACGTGGCGGAAGCGCACCTCGGCGCGAAAGGCGCGCCGGGCGTGTACGGCGACCGTCCACAGGCGGTCGACGACCTCACGATCGGCTTCGTGGACGGCCGTGCGCCAGCCCTCGGCGCGGAGCACGTCTGCGCCGCGGCCCGTCAGGTCGCGGAACCGCGGATTCACGAACGTCGTGGTGCCGGTCGCGTCCTCGACGAAGAGCCCCACCGGTGAGGCATCGACGAGCTGCTCGGTGCGGCGGCGGCGGCCGTCGATCGCCTGGCGGTGGGACACGTCGACGCCCCACGCGCGGACCTCGTGTTCGTCGGCGTCGAGGTGCATGTCCCAGACGCGGCCGGTGCGCGGGTCGCGGCCCTCCATGCGGTGCGTGCCATTGGGCAGCCGGGCCACGCCGTTGACCCACAGCGGGGGCAGGGTCTCGCCGTCGGGCAGCGCCTCGCGGCCCGCGGTGTTGGCGAACCGCACCGACCCATCGCGGCGCGCGACGACGATCGCCACAGGGGCCTCGTCGACGAGGTGCGCGTCGAGCGATGACGCCCCCACGTCGCCAGCGTCCGCACGGTCGTCGCGGTCGGTCACGGTGAATCCTGCGTCGGATGGTCCCTCGAAGGTCGCACGGGCTGGCCCGGCTTGTCGAGGGCCCCTGCCCGCGGTTGCGCCCCCCGACGGGCTGTGCCAGAACCCGAACGATCTGCATTCGCCTCGCCTCGGACTCATGCGACTGCTGCGCCCCGCCCTCGCGATCGCTCTGGCCGCGCTCGTCGCCGCCTGTGGCAACGAAGCCCCCCCGGACGCCGTGCCCTCGACGAGCGCGGACGGCTCGGGCGAGGCCCCTGTCGCTGCCGCCGCCGACGCAGGCGCGGCCTCGGCCGACGCCGCCACGGACGCCCGCGTCGGCGCCCCGGATCCGGACGGCCCGCGGGTCTGCGTCGGCGCGGAGTGCGAACCGGCGACGTGCCACGACCGCATCCGCAACGCGGGGGAGTCGGACGTGGACTGTGGCGGCCCCTGCGCGCCGTGCCGGGTGGGCGCGACCTGCATCGCCGACGGCGACTGCCGCAGCCTGTCGTGCGTGGACCGCATCTGCGACCCGACGCGGTGTGATGACGGGCGGGCCGGCGGCGACGAGTCCGACGTCGACTGCGGTGGCAGCTGCCAGCCCTGCCGCGCCGGCCTCGCCTGCGCAGCCGCCGGCGACTGTGCGTCCGGGGTCTGCGACGACGGCGTCTGCAGCGCCCCGTCGTGCGGCGACGGCGTGCGCAACGGCGACGAACGCGGCGTCGACTGCGGCGGCCCCGACTGCGCGCCCTGCCCGCCCTCACAGCCCTGCGACGACGCCGACGGGTGCCGATCCGGCGTGTGCACCGACGGCGCGTGCGCAGCCCCGACCTGCGCGGACGGCGTGCGCAACGGCGACGAACGCGGCATCGACTGCGGTGGCGGATGCGCCCCGTGCCGGTTCGGTCGCGCGTGCGCGAGCGACGACGGCTGCGACGGCGCACCCTGCGACGACGGCACGTGCGGCGAGCCAAGCTGCGACGACGAGCGGCGCAACGGCGACGAGTCCGACACGGACTGCGGTGGTGCCTGCGGCGGCTGCGACCTCGGCGACGCCTGCCGCGTCGACGCGGACTGCGCCAGCCGCCGATGCGCCGGGGCCCGGTGCGCGCCCTCGCGATGCAACGACGGGTCCCGCAACGGCGACGAGACCGACATCGACTGCGGCGGCGGCGACTGCGCGCCCTGCGACACCGGATCCGCGTGCCGTGATGGCGACGACTGCGCCGAGGGCGTCTGCGCGTCCGACGTCTGCGCCGCCCCGACCTGCGACGACGGCGTGCGCAATGGCGACGAGTCCGGCGTCGACTGCGGCGCCGCGTGCGGCCCGTGCCCCGATGGCACCGCGTGTGCGACCGCCGGCGACTGCGCCAGCCGCGTGTGCACCGGCGACGTGTGCCGCGCGGCGGCCTGCGACGACGTGGTGCACAACGGCGACGAGACCGACATCGACTGCGGCGGCCCCTGCGACCCCTGCCCGGCCGACGCCGCCTGCGCCTCGGGCGACGACTGCCGCAGCGGCGTCTGCGCCGACGGCGCCTGCGTGGCTCCGACCTGCGGCGACGGCGTGCACAACGGCGGCGAGACCGACACCGACTGTGGCGGCGACTGCGCACCGTGCGCGACCGGCGACGCATGCGACGGCGACGACGACTGCCTCGAGGGCGTCTGCGACGACGGCGCGTGCGCCGCGCCGACCTGCCGCGACGACGTGCGCAACGGCGACGAGACCGACACCGACTGCGGCGGCGACTGCGACCCCTGTGACGACGGCGCCCGGTGCCAGATCGGAGACGACTGCGCCGAGGGTGTGTGCGTCGACGCCGCGTGCGCCGCGGCGACCTGCGGCG
>Ga0070728_10003363_pt1 | contig 17769 bp, 16 predicted proteins | sample tdDd471_FD_66723 | JGI IMG/M metagenome (GOLD analysis project Ga0070728, IMG submission 66723) | Marine sediment microbial communities from the Atlantic coast under amendment with organic carbon and nitrate - tdDd47.1 | ecosystem: Environmental > Aquatic > Marine > Coastal > Sediment | place... | reverse complement strand
CCACCGTGCTGGTTCGGCAGAAATGAAACGCCCGGGCAGGCATTTGCCTATGACGCACAGGGCAATCAATCCCCCATTTCCCAAGAAATTTCGATTTTCACCGACACTCTCGGCTGGGGGGACATCGGCACAGCAAAAAACCTTACATTTCCCATCACCCCGCAATTCAGCGCATGCGGCGGCGCACAGGAGAAGGCTCACTTCCCAGCCCCTCTGGACACCGCCCTGCTGTGGGAGACACACAACCTTTCAACCATCGCCAAGAGCGGTGAACATGAATACGCCTTTGACAGTCGCCCCAGCCTGATTGTTCTCAGCGGTTTTCTTGGCGCAGGTAAGACAACCTTTCTCAACCAGCTTCTGGAATACCACGCCGCACGCGACGAACTGGTCGCCATCATCCAAAATGAAATCGGTAAGACCGGCGTGGATGGCAAATTACTTGAAGGGGACGATTCCATAATAGAACTGGATGAAGGTTGTGTGTGCTGCACACTCGCAGGTAATCTCTCAAAAGGTATTGAGCAGCTCAACACCCGCTTCAGCCCCAAGGTTATCGTGTTGGAAACAACAGGACTTGCGAACCCCTTCAATATCCTGAACGAAATTGATGCACTACGCCCGCAAGTTCGGCTCGATTCCATCACAACATTGGTGGATGCGCAAAACGCCCCGGCTCTTCTGGACGAAAGTGACATCACACGCGACCAGATAAAAGCCGCGGACACCATCATTCTCAATAAATGCGACTTGATTTCCACAGAAGAGCAGAACGCATTGACCGACACCCTCAGGACCTTGAACAGCCGCGCTCTTCTGGTGAAGACCGAATACGGCGCAATTAATCCGGGCACACTGTACGATTTCGATCCGTTGACGCAAAATGTCGAGGGTCTTCTTCCTGGCCTCCTCTCGCCCCCCAACCATACCCATGCCATGGAAGGATTCATATCCAGACGTTTTGCCTTTCACGAACCCTTGAGCCGAGAAGACCTTCTTGAAATCTTGAACAACCTCCCCAAAGAAGTGTTCCGGCTCAAGGGAATCGTGAACGTTGCGAAAAGTGACGAACATGAAGTAGTACAGTACGTCTCAGGGCGGTACGAGCTTTCCCGTCTCGGCAACGACTTTGATGGCGAAAGCTTTCTTGTGGCCATCGGCAAAGACATGGATGTATCCATGCTCGAACAACTCGAACGGAGGTATGCATGAACCTGCTGCAACAGGGCGGCTTCATGATGTGGCCGCTCCTTGTCCTTTCCATTGCATCCCTTGCGGTCATGGCCGAACGGTTTATTGTCTTCACCACCCGCCGTCTGCCCTCGGCCACGGCGCTCTCACCGATTTTCGACCTGTTCCAAACAAAAGGTACAGACGCGGCCTTGCACGAAGTCGAAGGCATTGCCCCGACCTATCTTCAGTTCTTCAACGCACTGTTCAACGACCTCCCTCTTCCTGCAAAAGAACAGAAAATTCACCACGTCGGTGAAGAAGTCCTTTTTTCCTTTCGCCGCAGACTGGATTTTCTGGCAACAGTTGCCACCACCGCTCCGCTCATCGGCCTGCTTGGCACGGTCCTCGGCATGATCAATGCCTTTTCCCGTCTTTCTGCATCCGGCAACGTCGACATCACCATGCTTGCAGGCGGTATCTGGCAGGCACTTCTGACCACGGCTGCGGGCTTAAGTGTGGCAATCCCCTCACTGCTGGCACACCGCTGGTTTTGTCGAGAATATGACAAGAACGCCTTTGCCATGCAGCATATGTCCAACACCTTCCTTGAAGGGTGCAAATAGGCCATTTCATGATTTCCTTTGAGCAGAAGAAACCGCGCCCTGCTTCACCGGACATTACCCCGTTATTGGACGTAGTGTTCATCCTGTTGATATTTTTCGTTGTTTCAACAGTGTTCACGGCAAAAGGCATGGAGATGGAGCTTCCGCCAGCCGAATCTTCCAAACCGGTTTCCGGCAAATCCATGGAAATTGAACTACGGACAAATGGCGACGTATTCTGTGACACCAAGCCAATCACTCTGCTGTCCCTTGCCTACAAACTGCAATCCACAGCATCACAACCGCTCGCACAACAACCGGCGCACATTCTCCTGAAATCGGCCCCGCAGGCACGGGTGGAACAATTTGTCCGCATTGTGGATCTGGTCCGATCCAACGGATTCAGCAACCTCGTTATCGCGACCAGTACCAAAGGAGAAGAAGCCGAACAGGCTGAGGCGCATCAATGACCTCGCGCCAAATTCTCGGCGTATGTGTTGCCATCTCAATCGTGATTCACATGTTTCTGTTGCAACAGGACTGGGATCAGGAACCGGTTATCGGTGGAGACCAGATCATTGTCCCGCTGGATTTCGATGTATCCGTGAGTACCCCCGGCAATCCCCTTGCCCTTGAACAAGGCTTTGTGGGAAACGATCCCGATGAAAGTTGTGAGGATGCTGGCAAGCGACTGCGACGGCTGGCCGTGAAGCACTACCTTGCACAGGTTCATGAAGCCATCGAACGGCGCAAATTTCTTCCCGGCAACGGCGACTTGTCAGGCCTCATAGGCAACGCTCTCTTTACTTTTCGCATCTTACCCGACGATTCCTTTACCGACGTCAAGCTGTTCCGATCATCCGGCGACCTACGCCTGGACCGCGCCGCACTACGAGCAATCACGGCAGCTAGTGGTCTGACAAAACGGCCCAAAATCATTCAGGGACAAACATTCACGATGAAGACAGCCGTCAAATATCAGTACAGCATGTAGCAAGGCGCACTTTTCACGACGGCGATTCTGATACACTCCTGAAGATCCCAACACCACTGGTCGAGTTCTACTCGACAGCCTCACTTCCTTTGTTTTCTTACATCCGGCAACTTCAGATTGACGAGGGTTCACTCTCTGCTGTGAATATCTTTATACATTGTGAATTGTACAAAAATTATCCCACTTCTATTTGATATTGACTTTCATTATCCACAAGACTACCAAACGATAAAAGTCACATTGAACACACAGGAGTCATCACAGTGAGTTCCATTTTACAGAATGAAAAGCATCCCACTGACCGAGATTCACTGCACATATCACTTGATGGCTACACGTCACTGCCACACGGCATCAAGTCCCGATCACTCAGGACAGGACTGTCTCTCTCTATTTCTCATCCGAAAGCAGGAGCCCCGCTCATGACCTCTTTTGAAGTCGATGAGGCCCCTATCCAGTTCGGGTTCACCTGTTTCGGTAAAAATCGGTGCGTATACTCCGGTGGATCATTCCGCAACCAGACACATGAAATGCAATCTGGATCCAATGGCATTTTCTATTTGCCCAAAACCAGAGGAGTCCTTGAAAAACCAGACAAAGACCCAGCATGCGTTATCGGAATACTTGCTACGCCAGAGTTTCTACGCAGTTACTTCAGTGACTCCATGGATCAGCTTCCACACGAATTCCGAAACAAAGTCGACGAAACACAAATGACTCCTATGGCCTGGTTCGGGAAAAACAGTCCAACAAAACACCATCTGCTCAGTCAAATTCTCAACTGCCCATACACAGGCGGAGTCCGCCAACTATTCCTGGAAAGCCGGGTTATGGAACTCCTGGCCCTGCAAATCAATGATTATGCGGAATCGGAAACCCAGTGCCGGAAACAAACGACTCTCCGCCCTGATGATATCGAACGTATTCACTCAGCCAAAGATCTCCTTGTCAAAGACCTGGACGCTCCGCCCAGCTTAACTGAACTGGCTGCCTACGCGGGACTCAATGAAAAAAAACTCAAAATTGGGTTTCGACAAGTATTCGGCACTTCGGTTTTCGGCTTTTTTCGCGAACACCGACTGCAAAAAGCGCATGAACTACTCAGGCAGGGAAACCTTAATGTAACAGAAACCGCCTATGCCATTGGGTACCAAAGCTTGAGTCACTTCAGTCGTGCTTTCAAAGACCGTTTCGGCATCCTGCCCAAAGATTTCCTGACCAGTCAGCATCGGCAACTGACCTCCTGAGTAAAAAGTCCGGCTACCGACAACTTTAGCCCTGTGAGGATTAGTCGGATTCGCCACGTCCGTGTATTGAGTTTGATTATCAAGTTCACGAAATACACACTTTTTCAGGTGGGAGTAAAATGTATTCACGCAAGATCACCGGTCTTATACTAACAATCATCCTTCTTTTTTCATCCCCTGTACGGGCGGAAGAGAACCGGCCCAAGAGTGAAACACAAAAAGACGTGACCATGGAAGAGGTCACTGTGACGGCCACCAAACGGGAAGGCTCAGTCAAAGACTTTCCGGGCAACATCTCAGTCATGGATGATGTCTTCATGGAAACACACGGCACCGAGGACCTCGCGGATCTGACTCGATTCGCCCCAAATGTCTACGTCAAGAGCACCAGTTCCGGTGGTTCCATAGTCTGCCGAGGCATCTCGACTATTGATACATCGCTATTCAGTCCCATGGGTCTTTACGTCAACGACGTTGCTCTCCCCATAGGCTACATGGTCAATCAAGATCTCTTTGACGTTGAACGCGTGGAAATCCTTCGAGGTCCACAAGCGACTCTGTACGGACGAAACAGTGAATCCGGCGTCATCAATATCGTACTCAAAGAACCGGACAATACACCGCGGCACAGGGTCATGACCGAACTGGGGAATTACAACACGGTCAGGATGGGCGGCAGTTCCAGCGGTCCCATTGTCGACGATACGCTTTTCTACAACCTCTCCCTGCTCGGCAAGACAACTAACGGGTATGTTGAAAACACCTTCCGCGACGATGATGACGTTGCCGGTGAAGAATCCCTGTTCGGACGCGGCACATTGCGATGGACCCCGTCCAAGGCATGGGACATCTCTCTTGATCTTGACGGAACAAAACGCAATCTAGGCATAAGTTCTTTGCGCTTCGAAGACGGCCCCAATCAAACTCCGCGCCATGAAGTGCGCGCCAACGAAGGGGACAGGGCCCGCGAAAACGCATTGGGGCAATCAGCACGCATCAAATACAACTGGCCTTCCGTCGAGCTCACTTCCATTACCAGCCATCGCACTTTTGACAGGGATCATCTTTTCGATTTTGACAGGACCCCTCTCTCACTGGGCAATTCGCAAATGGACACGGAAATGGACAGCTGGAGCCAAGAATTCCGTGTCTCTTCCAAAGACGAAAACCGCCTGTCCTGGCTGGTCGGCCTCTATGGTCGTCACGAAACCATTGACGCTGGAATCGACTTCAACCACGTCAACCCGCTTATGGCATCCAAACGAAAAGGCGACAGCGAGGACAACGGATACGCAGGGTTCGGCCAAACAACGTATGAAATCATCGAAGGACTTCGTCTCACGGGTGGGTTGCGACTGGATGTCTCACGCAACAGCGGCAAGCATACATATACGCCAAACACCGGCCCGGTTTCCTATGAAAAGGATATTAACAACACCGAATGGCTGCCCATGGCTTCGTTGGCTTATGACTTCACGCCACGTTTCACGGCATATACGACAGTTTCCAAGGGATTCCTGGCAGGCGGGTTCAATTTCTTCTCCGCAACCAGTGCCGACAGTTTCGCATACGACCCTGAACACTCCGTCAACTATGAGGCGGGTATCAAGACCAACTGGCTCGACAACACGTTAACCTTCAACACCACGATCTTCTACACGGAAATCACGGATAAACAGGTACGCGAAGAGGTACCCGGCGCAGGTCTTGGCGTCTGGAAATTCACCAACGCAGCCGATGCGCATACTCAAGGCATCGAACTGGAAGCGCAATATCGCCCGATACCGGAATTACAGTTGATAGCGGGCTTCGGTTACGCCGACGCAGAAGTGGACAAATGGAACACCACGGTCGCCGGAAACCCGGTCGATTACAGCGGCAACAAGCTCCCTTGGGCTCCCGAGTACACATACACCCTCAGCGCGGAATACAACCACCAGAGCGGCTTTTTCATTCTGGCAGATCTGCTCGGCACCGGCGAACAGTATTTCGATGCAGCCAACACGCTCAAGGACGATGGTTATCAAACCGTCAATCTTCGCGTTGGCTACCAGGCTGAAGACATCGAAATCGCCCTGTGGTGCGACAACTTCCTCGACGAAGCGTACGCCAACAAAAAAGTCAAAACCGGAGCTGGATTGACCATGGTGGAAGACGGCGCTCCCAGAACATTCGGACTCACCTTCAATTGGAGATTTTAAAACCATGATAATGCAACAGTCGACACCAGATCTTACCCCGGGAATCGTCTTCGAGCTGATGATCGGACCTATCCGCCATGCCGTGCTGGAAAATGCCCTGAAAATGAACATGGCCGATATTCTGTCTGACAATCAGGACCCCAAGGCCATTGCCAAAGCCTTGAACGTGGAAACCGATGAAACAAACCTCATCTACTTTCTGGACGCCATGACTGCCATGGGCTTTGCCCGAAAAAAGGACGGCACCTATTCCAACACCGACTTTGCGGAGTCCTATATGCGCAAGGACAGCCCCACCTACCTCGGCGGGCTGGTAGAGAACCTCACTCGTATGCAGCACCGCAATCTGAATCGAATTCCCGAATTGATTCGTCAGGGACCACCGGAAATCGAACAACAGGACCGTCTTGAAAAAGAAGCTCTCTGGAAAAAATCAGTGTATCACCTGGCCAGCTACCATAAGGCGGGCATGGCTGACTGCGTCGCCAATCTGGTTTCATCACTCCCTGAATTCTCAACGATGCAGTGCATGTTGGATCTGGGCTGCGGCCCGGGCATCATGTGCATGACTATTGTACAACGCCATCCATTCCTGAAGGGTGTCCTGTGCGACCTCCCTGCCGTCATGGAAGTCGCCCGAAAAGAGATTGCTGGCTACAAGCTTCAATCTCGCGTCACCACCATCGATGGCGACTACAACGAAGTAGACTTCGGCACAGGATACGATCTGATATGGGCAAGCCACACATTGTACTACGCCAGAGACCTTGAAGCTCTGCTCAAACGCGCACACGAGGCCCTTAATCCCGGCGGCGTGTTCATCAGCTTTCACGAAGGACTCACCTGCGAACACACTCAACCGACGGGCGTTATTCTGTCGCGTCTCTCATTGGCTCTTGAAGGGCAGGATGTTTCCTTTGAGCAGGGAGAAATAGCCTCTCACTTGCTGAATGTGGGGTTCTCGTCCATTGAAGTCCAAACGCAGGAACTCCCCATGGGCCCCATGGAACTCATCATCGCCCGCAAACGTAAATAATCCATGCGCACACTCTTTGTTACCTATCTGATACTGACTCTGGCCTGCACTTCTGCCGCAGGATCGGAAGTGCTCCGCGTCTCCGGCCCACCTATTGTGGAGAGCATTCCCTTGCTGGCTCTGTCGCAAGGTGAACACCCATGGGAGCAAGACTTTGAAGCACAATTCATCCCCTGGCACTCGCCTGACATGCTCCGGGCAATGGTGGCCGGAAAACAGGTCGATGCGGCCATCGTTACCACGGCAGCCGCATCAACATTACGAAATAAAGGGATTAATTGCCGGGTAGCCCTGTTACACGAAGCCCCTGTCTGGATCATTTCGACCAGGCAGGGGGCGGACGCTCTTGAGTCTTTGGAAGGCACTCTACTCTTTCCCTTTGGACCAGGGGAAATGCCTGAGCTTTTCTACAGGGCCGCCATGGCGGGCAAACAAAGCAAAGTCACCACCAGACACACAGGTGGGGCATTGGAGGCTGTGAATCTTCTGCTGGCAGGCAAAGGTGACCACGCCATGCTCAGCGACCCCACCGCGTCCATCGCGATACTGCGATCAAAAGCCATGCAGAACAAAGGCGTGCCCTTGCTGGTGAAACGCGTGGACATGCGCACCGCCTGGAAACGCTCCTTTCCAGGTCATCATCTGGCCGCAAGTTGCATTGCCTTTTTCGGACACGAGGCGGATAACACTCAAAAAATACAGGCATTCAACAAAGCATACATCCATGCATGCCAATGGGTACGAGAACATCCTGACAAAGCCTTTGAACTCATCCAGAAGAAATTCCCTGCCTTGGCTGCTCAGATAGAACAGGGAGCACTGAAAAATCTTAATGTACGCACCCTGAGCGGAGAGACGGCCAAAACAGACGCCCTCTTCTTTCTTTCCAAAATCAATGAACTGTCGCCAGCCGCTGTGGGGGGCACTATGCCAGGAAATGATCTGTTCGAGATTGGGCAATGAGCAGTCGAAAAACCAACAAACTGCCCCCTTACGCCTTCAACGTGCTGGGGCTTGTTCTCTTGGTCATCGGCTGGGAAATACTAGCCCGCATGCAGTCCGGACTGGTCGTGGCTAGCCCGGGCGAAACCCTGGCCGCCCTGTTCCGGCTGTTTGAGAACAAGGCCTTCCTGACCGTACACCTCTACCCCACACTGAAACGCATCGGCATGGCCCTCTGTTTCGGTGTGGGCAGTGGCATGATTCTGGGCATCGTGGCCGGATTGGTAGAACCCATCCGACTCATGCTGGCCCCGGTTCGCTGGATTCTCATGAGCATCCCCGGCGTGATTATCGTGGTGGTCTTCATGCTCTGGTTCGGGATGGGCACGACCATGGTGGTCTGTATCACGGCCACAATGGTGGCTCCCATCGTCTACGTAAACACGGCCGATGGAATGGCGAGCGTTGACCGTAATCTTCTGGAGATGGCCAAAGTCTACCGCCTTCCCCTGCACATACGGCTGGCACGCATCTATGCAGTGGCTCTGGCCGGCCCACTCCTTTCAAGTGTGGTCATCGCCACGGGCAACGGTATCAGGTTGGTGGTACTGGCGGAAATGCTCGGAGCCAACAAAGGTATCGGCCATGCATTGGCCATATCCAGAGCTAATCTCCAAACCGATGAACTCTACGCTCTCACCCTGCTGGCGATGCTGATTATCGGCGGGGTCGAGGTACTCCTCTTACGCCCCGCGCGCAAAGCCGTTCAAAGGAGGCGGGTGTGACCCCCATTATAGAAATGAAAAATGTCAACAAACGATTCGGCAAAACTCCTGTCATAACCAGATTCAATCTGACCGTACAACCGGGAGAAATATTGGGCATGCTCGGCCCAAGCGGCATCGGCAAGTCAACCATTTTGCGCATGATTGCAGGGTTGGAGACTCCTGACTCAGGCCACATGCACGTAGACTCTTCCCATATCGGATACGTCTTCCAAGAAGCGCGGTTGCTGCCGTGGGATACGGCTTTGGACAATGTGATTCTGCCGTTACGCGCCCAAGGAATGGACAAGAAAAAAGCCACGGACCGAGCCAGACTCTACCTGAAACGGATGAGGCTATTCACATTTGAAAAAGCCTATCCGCATCAGCTGTCAGGCGGCATGCGCCAACGAGTTGCGCTGGCCCGGGCCTTTGCCATCAATCCAGACATTCTCCTTCTGGATGAACCCTTCACCGGCCTGGACAAAAATCTCAAAAAGAACATGCAGCACTTGCTGGATACCATTCTGGAGGCCAGCCAGATTGCCGTCATACACGTCACTCATGACCAATCGGAACTTCTAGGCCGCACAAACCGCACCATTCATCTGGGCCCACAACCCCAAGAGCAATGTAAAACCCCATATCAAAACCCGATAAACGTATAAGATAAGATCTCGTTATCGACATCCTCTGTCCTACCCCACCAACCGCTCAAACTGCACACAGCACCCGGCATCTTAAGCATGCACCTTGCAAAAAACGATAGAGACAAAACAAATGAAAAGGCCCCTGCTTTTACAGGGGCCTCGGCTAACGAATCAAGGTCGGCTTTGCGGCCTAGAGTGGGCCAGTACTCATCACCGTGGACAGTTCCTCAATTTTTCCTGTCTTGATACGGTAATCATAGATATCTTCCATATCCTTGTAGACTTGGAAGACCTGGAAGAAGCCGTGCCAGTGAGAATAGTCGGGACCATTCATTGCGGTACCCTGTCGCGCACGGCGACCAGTATGGTGCCACAGATAATACATGAGTTCCTGGAAGCCATCCTTCCACGGATCTTTCTTGAGAAGTCCCTTTTCCTTGAGCTCCTTCTTCATGACAACGGCCTTGTCCCAGTATGCGTTGTACAAGGACACCGCATTGTCCAGCAGGTCACGCTGATTGTTGGTATGCATGGTGCTGTGGCAGTTCTTGCAGACCTTGCGCATGAGCTTGTCACCCTTTTCGCCGTTACCACGTTCATTTTTACGCAGTTCACTCCGCTGATGCATCAGGTCCCACTTGAGACGCTCGTTCACGTTATGTGTAGTGCTCAACTCACCGATACCTGCGATATGGCAGACAGCACAGGTCGGAGCATCGTAATCGCCCGGTTCCCAAGTATCGGGAGCGGCCTCGAAGTTCCACTTTTCACCATGCGCGAGATACATCTGACCATGTTTGGACTCATGGTAGATTTCGATATTCGGATGGTCCGGGCCGAGATGACAGGAAGCACAGGCTTCAGGTTTGCGGGCCTCGGCCACGGAGAAGTTGTGACGAGTATGGCAAACGGTGCACGTTCCGATGGAACCATCAGGATAACGAGTACCAACACCGCCCGGCCAGGTGTTGTTAATCGGCTTGTTGTCCGAACCGAGTTCTACTTGAGTTCCGTGACACATCTGACAACCGGAGGCACGTGCAGCCATGTTCGGACCAGAGCCTTTTTCAAGCCCCAAGATCATGCCACCTTCGTTGGTGTACATAAGGGTCTGGAATTTAGGGACCTCCAATACGGGCTTACCGGAAAGGTACGCATGCCCCGATTTCAGGAACTGCTCGACCTCACGCGGATGACATTTGGAGCACGTCTTGGAAGAAACCATCGGAGACGTATAAATATTCGTCCCTTTCAACCCCTCGCACTGACTCGCCATGGGAGAATCCTTTTCAACGACGTGACAGTCGTAACAGGAGACCGTGGCATGCCCCATCTTTCCGTTTTTCCAATTTTCAATAATGCCCGGTGTCTTTTTCGAGTGACACTCGATGCACTGCTTGGCCTCTTCGGTATACCCCCGGTGAACGATCAAAGCCTGCTTCTCCAACTCAATGCCCTGCGTCTTGCGAGACTGCTCTTGCGCATGTCCCACAGCAGACAGGAGAAGGCAGAGAAGTCCGGCAGTGAGAGCCGAAACACATCTTCTTTTCATCATATCTCCTTATTGCGGCTTGCCTTGTGCAAGCTCTTTCTTGCCATAATATTTATTGATTTCCGTGATCATGTTCTTGTGGCCCACATGTTCATGGCAATCCACGCACTGTTTGTTCAACGTCCCCAACAGATATTGCTTGTGCGCCATAATCCCTGACGTACGCATTCCTTTGGGTGTCAAATTCTGATGACAGCGGCGGCATGCGTTGTCATAGGTGAATTCACGACGAGAATGGAGACGCTCAACCCAATCATAGGTTTGGGCATCAATAACCATATTCATGAGAATGTCGCGCGACCCCGTATAGGCTTTGGCCGTGACGTATTCCACGAAATCTCCGTGCGGCAAATGGCAGTCGACACACTGAGCCACAACCCCCTTGGCATTGGCTCCACCATGCGGCGCCTGCCTCCATGCGGTCCTGAAAGGCTGCATGACATGACATGTCACGCAAAAGGTGTCGGTATTTGTCACCTCGATCATAAAGCCCGAAGCGAGAACACAGACAGCGGTCAGAAAAACTCCCACGAAAACTCCCGGCCACCAACGTTTTCCCCTTGGGGACGGCTTGTTATTAGGATGCATCCATAAATTCCTTCCTTACCGTTGAATCGTGAATGGAACTGTCTTCAAACCACAGGTTTCAGCCGACCTTTGCATCGACAGAGCGGTTGCCCACCCTGTAAAACGCGAGTATGAACAAACAAATTCCATGCCACTTTCCCGGCACGAAGATTGAATCAAAGCAACGGCGGCAAACGAACACTTTTAAAAAAAATCGAGTGTTTTTAAGGCATTGCTACGACAAGTCTGTCATGTTTAGATGACACCATTCAGATAGACAGGACACTGTGTCAGGCACGGCAAACACATGGACGCCAGCGGAGACTTTCATGAATCGAGATGATCAGTATTCACTGAAAAAGAGATTGAAATGGCCAATTGGATTCGGCCTGCTATGGTTCCTCTTTCTGCTCGCTCTGGCCGCATGGAGTGCTGAATCCGAACAAGGGCACTTTCTCAGTACTGCCGAGCACAAGGCCAAAACACTCTTTGAGCAAATGGTTCTGATGCGTTCATGGAATACCGAGCATGACGGCGTCTTTGTCGAAAGTACGGAAATATCCCCTCCCAATCCGCACCTGAAACCCGAGGACAGGACCCTGACAACAGAAGAGGGGAAACTGTATTCCCGACTCAACCCTGCATATATGACCCGCCAACTGGGAGCGCTCTCCCAAAAAAGAGGCGACGTCGTTTTCCACATAGCGGGTCTGGAGCCAATGAGTTCCAACAACAAACCCGACGAATGGGAAAAGGAGTGTCTGATAAGTTTCGAATGGGGAGGTGCGGAACGTTTTCAGTTGGTAGACTCGGACACGGGCAAATTGTTCAGATACATGGCCCCTCTGAAGATCGAGAAAAAATGTCTCTACTGCCATCCCAAATCAGCGGGAAACAAGAAAACACTCGGCGGAATATCCGTTTCATTCCCCGCCGATGCATTGATCTCCGCCCGTAAGGCTTCGGTTTCACGGATACATATCACTTTCACTCTGATCGGCCTTGTTGGCATGGCCGGAATCATGGTGTCGACATACCAGATACTCAGCAAACGGGATGAAGCCCAAAGAGCCAACGATGCCAAATCCATGTTCATCGCGAACATGAGCCATGACATGAGGACGCCTCTCAACGGCATCATGGGTATGACCGAACTGATCGAACGCCGCGGCCTGAACAAGGAACAGAAACGACATGTTCTCATGGTTCGCCAATCTGCCCGGAGTCTGCTTGAAATAGTGAACGATATCACTGAATTTTCACGCCTCGAATCAGGGCAGCTCGAGCTTTCAGAATCCGTGTTCGATTTTAAGGCGGTACTGGATGAGATTCTGGAAATCTACACTTTTGCAGCAGAAGCCAAAGGGTTGAAACTGCGACGATCCATATCACCCGAAGTCCCGCGCCATCTGGTCGGCGATGCCTTCCGCATCAAGCAGATCATCAGCAACCTTGTGGGCAATGCCATCAAATTCACTCAAGAAGGCGATGTCACAATTCTCGTGGAACGCATTTCTTCCCCACACACAGTCAACGAGAAAACCGTCTATCTCGAAATCAATGTGAAGGATACCGGTGTAGGCATCCCTGAAAAAGAGTTTGAACGGATTTTTCACAGCTTCCGCCAGATCGACGACTCCTACGCGAAAAAACACGTCGGGACAGGGCTGGGACTCTCAATCTGCAAACGCCTTGTAAAAATGATGGGCGGAGGAATCCGGGTCGAAAGCACGCTCGGAGAAGGGGCCACTTTCACTTTCAATATCCGGTTGCAGGTAGACGACAACTCCTTGCCTGAAACCATCGCAGAAAAGGCTCAAGTAACAACTGCCTATACACCACAAAAACGTATCCTGCTGGTGGAAGACAATGATCTGAACCAGTGCTTTTTCCTCAATGTTCTCCGAGACGCGGGACATTCCGTTGTCGGGGTATCGGAAAGCGGTGAAGCACACGAACAACTGCAGCACCACACATTCGACCTGATACTGATGGACATACAAATCCCAGGCATGGACGGGCTGGAAATCAGTCGTCGCATCCGAAACAACACATTCGGAGCTGCACCGGATATTCCCATTGTGGCAATCACGGCATCCGTCGGACCGGATGTGGAAAGAAACTGTCGCAAAGCGGGCATGAACGGATACCTGACAAAGCCACTGTCCAGCAAAGACCTGCTTCACGCCGTCAACAACTTCACCCGAACAACAAGGGATACATGGATGGGGAATAAACCTGATGCACACGCAAAACAACCATCGGCTTCGCTTCTTGATCGAAAAGAAGCATTAAAATGTCTGGGCGGAAAACAGGCGCTTTACACCAAACTGCTGAACGCATTTGTCAAGGATGCACCTCAAAAACTTTCCGACCTCTCACAAGCCGTGCATACGAACAATCATGCAGAAGTGGTCCGCCTGTCGCACGCTCTCAAAAACTCTGCATCGCTGATCCAGGCCAACCAGCTTGCCAATCTGGCGAAAGAAATGGAAGAATTGGGAAACACCGCATCCTCGGAAGGCTGGCCACCGCTTTTGAAAAAGCTCAAAGGCACATGTCTGAAAACGCTTGCGGCAATCGACTCGAATCAGGAGACACACCATGGGTAAAATTCTCTTAGTGGACGACGAACCACTTCAACACATCCTGTTTCAAGACGTTGCCGACGATCAGGAACACGAATTCATCGGGGCATTTACTCTGGAAGATGGTATACGGATTGCTCAAGAAACACCCTTTGACATGGTCTTTCTTGACGTCATTCTGCCTGATGGCAATGGCATTGAAAATGTCCAGACCTTCAAGAAACTCCCCGGAAACCCGGAAGTGGTCATTATCACCAGCAAAGGCGACATCTCTGGAGCAGAAAGGACTCTCAAGGATGGAGGTGGAGCCTACCTGCTCAAGCCCCTGTCCGTCGAACGCATTGAACAATGTATCAAAGAAACCTTCCGCTTTCGCGAAGACAACCAGTCTCTTGGCGAAACAACCGTCTGTTGCGATCACATCCTCGGTGGCCCACTCATCGAGACGTGCAAAAAACAAGCGGCAAAGGCTGCCCGCTCTTCAGTGTCCGTCATCATCTATGGTGAGACAGGTACCGGCAAAGAACTGTTCGCCCGTGCCGTGCACGACCACAGTACCCGATCCAAAGGGCCGTTTGTGGCTCTGGACTGCGCTTCGCTTTCCCCGTCTTTGGTTGCATCACTCCTCTTCGGACATGTCCGGGGTGCGTTTACCGGAGCAGATCGGGACAGACAAGGCGTGGTGGCAATGGCAAACCACGGAACGCTTTTTCTGGATGAAATCGGTGAATTGCCGCCGGAACAACAGGCCTCCCTGCTCCGTGTCCTCGAAACGCACCGCTTCAGACCGGTCGGTGGTCAACATGAATTGGAAAGCGACTTTCGGCTCGTAGCCGCGACAAACCGGGATTTGGAAGAAATGGTCCAGACCGAAGAATTCCGTAGCGACTTGCTGTATCGTCTCCAAGGTGTCGCCATCACTCTCCCTCCCCTGCGGGATCGGATCAATGACATCACCATGCTCGTCGAGCACCGGTTGCAGGACTCGGAATATCGCGACAAGAAATTCAGCAGAGAATTCCTGACGACTCTCCATGAATACGAATGGCCAGGCAATGTTCGCGAACTCATTCACACCGTTGACAGCTCTCTCGCAGCAGCGCATGACAGCCCGGTGGTTTACGCCCGACATATCCCCGTACAGATTCGTATCAAGGCTGCACAGGCTCACCTGGAAACACCCCCGACACAATTGACTCCCGGGTCGCCTCTCTTCCCAACACTCAAAGAATACCGCCTGAAAACCGACAAGGGGTATGTACAAAAACTCCTTGAGCACACGGATGGCAACGTGAAAAAGGCGGCTGAAACCGCTGGCATTTCGCGCGGTTACTTGTATGAACTCATGAAAAAGTGTGAGTTGCAGCGATAGCCCCGACAAAAAACTCAAAAAAAGGCTTGGTGAAGGTCATCACCAAGCCTTTCTCCACACACAAGAGATTCGTTGAAAGAAGACTACTTCCGTGCAGCAAATCCCTGGGAAAGCGCTTTGCCAAAATGGCTGCACTGAACCACGCAATCGCCGCAGTTGGTGCATTCGGGATGAATATTTCTCTCCCGCGGGTCCAAACCGTAAGGACAGCTCTTCATGCACGGTGACGGACTCTTGTCCGAACAAGTACACCGGCTGGTGTCATAGTTAACCCTGAATCGATTCGGCAACATCATACCGGCCGCCTGAAGCAAAAGAGATTGCGGACAACAGTACCGGCACCAGATATGACCGCCTCCGGCCATATCAAGAACCGAGGCAACAGGCAGCAGCCACAAGCCCACTGGAATGGTACCGGACAACCACAGCGTCTGCATGGTCCGCGTATACCAGCCGGGCAGGGACAACTGATTCAGCACAGGCGGAAATTCCATGACGCCGAGCCCTACAACAACAATACCGACAACGACGGCCTTAAACACCCCGCCTTTCGACAGTCTGTTGCGCGTCTTTACGAACGGCAGTTTCTGGATCAGGTCAGCAATCAGACCATAAGGGCATATCCATGCGCAAAAGACAGGCCCCATTATCGCCGCAAGTGTCAACGACAGGATGGCACCCAAAGCCAATGTCGAGGACATATGCCACGTCGAAACCCAGACCTGCAAAGCGGCAAGAGGATCGGCAAAAGGTATTCCAAATATTTCAAGCGAAAGCAGGTTCCCAGTAACGATCCGAATATCAAACCCGTTGATCCAGGGAATCGCGATGAACGAAAGCGCAACAAGCAACTGACAGGCGCGGCGAGCATGTTTTCTATTCATTTTCATCATGCCTCGCTCCTGACTTTTTCATGAATGCGCTCACGTGGAATAAGTGTAATTGCTTGGCGCGGACACACATAAAAACACACACCGCATCCGACACACTGGTCAGTAATAACCGGCAAATATCCATTCTCAAGAATAATGGCCGTATTGCGCATGGGACACTTTTCAAAGCAGGTTCGGCAAATAATCGCGCCCTGATACGTATAACAAAGATTCTTATCCAGAAAAGCCGCGCCCATGTCGGCGTCCTTTTGCTCAGTTGCGGAGATAGCCCCTGTCGGGCAGGCCGGACCGCAATGCATGCACAGGAAACACGGGGCTTTTTCGGGATCGATATAGGGAGTTCCGGCTGTCAGAGGATCAAGGCCCTCAGTGATCTTCAGGGCATCAAAACGGCATGCTTCGACACACTTGCCGCAGTGAATACAGTTCTGAAGAAATCGTTTTTTATCACCCGCTCCGGGAGGCAGCAGTTTCACGGTGGACATGACATCTTACCTTTTCCTGAGCCGGACCCCGGTGTGACGTCGGGGTCCGGCATGACAGGCTATTCAGGAGGTTATGCAGAGTAGATGAAGGATCTATTCCTGTTCGTCTTCAACATTGACGTACGTCGTATACACGGCAAGTACGCCGTCCATTTTTTCCAATCCATCCAGACGTTTTTCCAACGCCGAGGAAGGCATTTCGCCAACAACAATGAGGTATTTTTCCTCATGCAGACCATAGACCTGCAAATCGTCAGACTGCTCAACAATGGCCCGCACCTCATCGGTCTTTTCCGTCAGCGTATGCAGGATAATGCCGGTGATAGCCATATTATACCTTCCTCACCTTGCAGGCGCAGATCTTGAACTCCGGTTGTTTGGAACCGGGATCAATGGCGTCAATGGTCAACTCGTTGATAAGCTTGTCCGGGTCGAACCACGGAACAAACACCAAACCGGGGTTGCAGACATCGCCGACACGCGCCTGGAACACCATGGAACCGCGTCTGGAGATCAACTTCACGTTGTCGCCGTTCTGTACGCTCAGACGTGCGGCATCCTGATCATTAATTTCCACATAGGCTTCCGGGAACGACTTGTTAATCTCGGGAACCTTGTTGGTCATGGTTCCGGTATGCCAATGATCAATGACGCGACCGGTAGTGAGCACGAACGGATATTCGGCATCAGCAGGCTCTGCCGG